>JACCED010908161.1_pt1 | contig 10085 bp, 10 predicted proteins | sample 7455021 | NCBI WGS metagenome assembly JACCED01 (sample SAMN15323456, study PRJNA562643) | freshwater metagenome | isolation source: river surface water | place: USA:Blue River Watershed | collected 2017-08-19 | reverse complement strand
GAGTTCGACGACGAAGACGACGAATGAGTGATTCGCTCGCAATAGTGCAAACCGTTGATCGGGCATTGTTCACATTGCTCACCGATGAACGGCATCGCTGGCAAGCCGTTAGTACGCATTTCGCCACGGTGTTTGATGAGTTAGAAACCATGGTGCTGTCTGGCGGTAAGCGCTTGCGTCCACAGTTTTTGCACTGGGGTTGGGTAGCGGCCGGAGGAGATCCTGCAGATATCCAACACCATAACTTTGGCGCTGCTATTGAACTTCTTCATGCATGCGCCTTGTTCCACGACGATGTCATCGACGATTCCGCATTACGTCGGGGTCACCTCACCACGCATCGCCGTCTGGCCGATATTCATGCCGAAGACAAATTAATGGGCGAGCCTCGTCGTTTTGGAGAGGGTTCCGCTGTTCTTATTGGTGACGTGGCATTCGCTCTCGCAGAAAAATTAATGGCAGGAATCTCCGCTGAAGCGCGACGATATTGGAACGAATTGTGTTTAGAGATGAACATGGGGCAATACCTAGACACAGTTGGTTCTGCGCATAGGGAATATTCCACTCAACATGCGCTTGCAGTTGCCAGATTCAAGACAGCCAAGTACACCATTGAACGCCCATTACATATTGGTGCAATGGCCGCCGATGCAACCATAGGGACCAACCTTCTTGAAGCATTGTCGTCGTACGGGCTTCCTCTTGGTGTTGCATTTCAATTACGCGATGACTTATTGGGTGCATTTGGAGATGAATCGTTAACAGGTAAGCCAGTTGGCGGAGACTTCCGAGAAGGGAAAACAACTGCGTTGGTGGCACATGCCATCAGTGTTGCGTCTTCTTCTCAGTTGGAAGTTCTAAACAAGATTGGAACATCACAGTTGATTGAGTCTGACGTGGCATCAATTCAAGACGTTCTTCTAGATACAGGCGCTGTTTCCTATGTTGAGAAACTAATTATTCAACAGCACGACGAAGCTGTGGAATCAATTAAGAAAGCCAACATTGAATCAGCTGCACAAACAGCACTTATAGAACTTGCGTTGTCGGTGACGCAACGTTCTGTTTAAGACGCAGCGTAAATATCTAGAGCATCTTGCATGGAAATATCGGTCATCACGCCGGCTTCAGCACGAATGGCTTCAATCCACGGTGGCGAAACTTTGCATGTGACCGCAATTGGTTCATCAAGTGTTGAACCGTTTCGCGCAAGTTGCACAAAAGTGACCGCATAGTTTGGTGGACGAGCATCGCGGGATAACTCAATGAGTGCCCACGGATCTGGAGTTGTTCCAGGCCGTGCAGTGATTGCAATCTCTGATGACGATGTTGCTTGAATTGCGCCACCTGCCAGGCCAGGCCCATCGAGAATCACTGCACCGAGCACCAGTTGCGGACGTGCACCAGCAATAAGGAATGCGATGTATCCGCCTAATCCACGCCCAACGATGGTTGCCGGCCCAATGTGACGCAATGCAACGTCAACGTCTGCCATGAGAATTTCTGCCGAGTATCCACCACCGCGTGGCACTGTTGATTCTCCATGGCCTGTGAAATCAAGCGCCCAGATGGGGCCGTTCCATGCGAGCGGCAACGAGGCCATATGTGTTGCAGAATCTCCAAGACCGTGTAACAGCAACAGAGCAGGACCCGATGCTTCTTTCACTTGATGCAATGCAAGCGTGACGCGATTGTGCTGAAGAGAAATGGTGTTCACGACAAGAACTCCAACACCATGTTGCTGACGCGCTCAGGCTCTTCAATGTGAATGAAGTGTCCAACATCTTCCAGGACTTCTAAGCGACCACCTTGCGGAATCCATGGCAACACATCTCGTGCGCGAGCACCCCATCCCATTGGTTCATCAACGGTTCCAAGCAAACCTAAAAATGGCATAGGCAACGACACCATTCGCAAAGCGCTCCACTCTGGACGCCATGGACCAAAACCGCCGAAGCGCATGGTGGGATCGAGTTTCCATCGCCAGCCATCTTCATCGTGACGCGCGCCGACGGTGACGAGGTATTCCAACCATTCAATAGAGAGACGTGGGTTCATCTTTGCGCGACGTTGTGCGAGATCTTCCAGAGTGCCTGGCTTGCGAATGGCAGTAGGTGCTTCGTGGCGATAGTCCAGCCAAGACCCAATCTCTCCTGCGAGCAGGCGAGACTGATCGTGGTCGGGAACATCTGGCATTCGGCGCTTGCTGGGCATTCCGTCGATGTTCACCATGCGCGAGATGCGATATGAACTGGCTTCTGCCAACTGCATCATGAGTGCGCCACCTTTTGAGTGTGCAACCACTGGAGCTGGCTTGTTTGTAGTGCTGGTCATGACTGCGAGTGCATCTCGAATATCTGCGTCCCAGCTATACAACGCTGCGTAGTCGCTGTCGCCGTGACCGCGATGGTCCCATGCCACGGCCCGCCAGCCCGCATCGGCCATCTTTGCGGCGAATAAATCGAAGGTGCGAGCAAAATCTGATCCACCGTGAACCAAGAAAAGCACGGGGTCTGATTCCTTGCCCCACTCGTGGACAGCGATTCCAACTCCGTCGGCATCCACGCGGCGGACACGGTCCGGTGGGCGGGCTCCTGGGTATGAGCGAGTCTCATTTGTCACGGGTATTGAGGTTAGGTCAGCACAACACCAAGCGGACTAGTGGGGCGCACGTCCGACACATGCCACACCGACCTAACATGACAGAGATGTTTCTTCGCACCCGACTCCATATGTATTTGCTGTGGAGTACTGGAATTTTTGCTTTTCTCGCAATCATCTCTGGTCTGCTGACAGACGGCGGCTCATCTGAAACCGGTGATTCAAATCCGAAGACTTCATCTTCTGTCGTTGCAACCACTACCACCGTTGCTGCTGGTGAACTACGTAAGTACGTTGTTCAGCCTGGTGAGTCATTGTTTGCAATTGCTCAGAAATTCAACCTCAGCGCACCAGCGCTTGTGGAGATCAACAACATCAAGAATCCAGATCGTGTGTCGGCTGGTACAGAGCTAGTTCTCCCACCCAGTAACGGTTTTGTACCAATTGGTGCAACAACCACCATGCCACCATGACATCAACATGGTGTCGTACGTACTTACACTGAAGTTATGACCGCAACTTTTTGGCCCACGCAAGAACACTGGTCCGTTGCAATTCCGTTGCACACGCCACATGTTCGACTCGACTGTCTTGCAGAGACAGGCTTTGTTGCGTTGAAGCCCGCGCCATTCGACGTGCCACAACAAGAGTGGGAGTCGTTGGAGTACTTCGATTGGAAGAGTGGTGGAGACACCAACTTTGCTCCGCTTGCTTCAGCAGATGGTCAACTTGATTGTCGTGGTTTTTGGGACAAAGGAAAGACAGACAAAGATGCCGAATGGACATCTAACGCTGCACTTGCTCCAACACTGAAGAATTATGTGTCGTCTGTTGGAGCCAACTTTGGTCGAGTGCGCATCATCAAACTTGAACCACAAAATCGTGACCAAGCCATCCGATCAATACATAGAGATGACAACAACCGCTTCAATCCAGACAATGAGGGCTGGGTTGTTCGGTCGTGGGTAGAGCTAACAGATAGCCCAGATAGCTACATGTTGTTAATGGATAACGGACCAGACGGTTTGCCAGATCCATCCACAGAACGTCGAGTACCACTACCAAAGGGTGCGCGATTTGTTGTAGACACGCAACGCCTATGGCATGTTGTAGTGCACAATCACAACTTCCCGCGTTATGCGCTGATCACAAGTTTTGAAAGTGGTCCGGCACTTGATTCATTTATTGCTCGCGAGCGAGCATAAGAATTTCGTTACAGCGCGCTTTCAATAGCGGCTACAACTTCAGGTGCGTCTGGTGCTGTCTTCGGGTGGAATCGTGCTACCACTGAACCGTCGCGTGCAATGAGGAATTTTTCAAAGTTCCATCGAATGTCGCCATCTACGCCTTCTGCATCGGCAACTGGTGTGAGTGCGTTGTACAGCGGATGACGATTGTCGCCGTTGACATCAACTTTTTCAGTCAGAGGGAATGTCACTCCATATGTTGATGAGCAGAACGTAGCAATCTCCTCAGCTGTACCTGGTTCTTGACCAAGGAATTGATTACACGGAACGCCAAGAACACTGAAGCCCTTTTCTGCATACTTCTTTTGCAGTTGTTCCAACTGCTCGTACTGCGGTGTGAGTCCACACTTGCTTGCAACATTCACAATGAGGGTGACGTTGCCTTCCAAAGAAGAGAGAACGCCAGCTTGGCCTTGTAGTGATGAAATTGAAGTTGCGAAAATGCTCATAGAGAATGAAACACCAAAGTGGCGTTACACATTCCCTAGACGGGATTAATCGTTGCGATGGGCTGCGGCCAGTTCGGCCACTTCACGCATGATGCGAGCAATGTCGAAGTCTTTTGGCGTGTACACGGCGGCAACGCCTTCATTGGCGAGGCGAGTGCGGTCTTCCTCGGGAATGATGCCACCCACAATCACCGGGGCGTCCACGCCTTCGGCCCGGAGGCGACGGACCACGTCTGGAACCAACTGCAGATGTGAGCCCGACAGGATGGATAAGCCCACCACATCTGGGTCTTCATCTCGAGCGCTGGCCACAATTTGCTCTGGTGTGAGGCGAATTCCGCTGTACACCACTTCCATTCCAGCATCTCGAGCAGCAACGGCGATTTGCTCGGCTCCGTTGGAGTGACCATCGAGACCTGGCTTGGCCACCAGGAAACGTGGTGGGCCACCAGGAATGGTGCGAACGTAGTCGGCCACGGCCGACAGTGCGTTGGTGCGACGACCAACGGCTGCGCCCACTCCGGTTGGTGCTCGGAACTCACCGAAGACTTCGCGAAGAACTTGTGACCACTCACCTGTGGTGCCACCAGCCTCTGCCAACTCGATGGATGGCTCCATGATGTTGTCGCCATTTACTGCGGCGTCACGCAAACGATTCAGTGCTGCAGTGACACGAGCGGCATCTCGTTGACTCCGCCACTTTTCAACGTCGGCAATCATTTCAGTTTCCACTGCAGGATCAACCACCAAGATGTTTCCTGGAGTTGCAAGTGGGCTCTCTTCAGATTCGGTGTACGAGTTAACACCAACAACAATTTGATCGGATGATTCAATGCGTCGAGTGCGTTCAGCCATTGATCGCACCAAACGACCCTTCAATTCATCCACCGCGTTGAAGGCACCACCGAGTGACATGACTTCTTCAAACTCTGCCCATGCTGCATCGCGCAATTCGGCAGTGCGACCTTCAATAACTTTTGATCCGTCGAAGATGTCGTCGTATTCCAACAAATCTGATTCAAAAGCAAGAACTTGTTGCATACGAAGTGACCACTGCTGATCCCATGGTCGTGGAAGACCAAGTGCTTCATTCCATGCAGGCAACTGGACGCTTCGCGCACGAGCCTTCTTTGACAAAGTAACGGCAAGCATTTCAAGAACAATGCGCTGCACATTGTTTTCTGGTTGTGCTTCGGTGAGACCGAGTGAGTTCACCTGCACGCCGTAACGGAAACGACGTGCTTTTGCATCGGTGACGTTGTAACGCTCGCGACCAATGCGATCCCACAATTCTGTGAAGGCACGCATCTTGCACACTTCTTCAACAAAGCGAATACCAGCATTGACGAAGAATGAAATTGAACCAAACACTTGGTCGAACTGTTCTGCGTCTACTTGTCCGCTATCGCGCACAGCATCGAGAACATCAACAGCAGTCGCAAGTGAATATGCAATTTCTTGAACTGGAGTAGCACCTGCTTCTTGCAAGTGATACGAACACACATTCATTGGGTTCCACTTCGGTGCATTCTGTGCGCACCACGCCACCATGTCCACAATGAGTCTCTTCGACGGAGCCGGTGGGAAAATGTACGTACCGCGTGACAGGTATTCCTTGACGATGTCGTTCTGAGTAGTGCCGCGAAGTTCTTGCGATGACACACCTTGTTCACGAGCGTTTGCAACGTACAACGCCAGCATCCATGCAGCAGTTGCATTGATGGTCATGGACGTGTTCATCTTCCCAGGCGGAATGGAGTCGAGAAGTGTGCGCATGTGACCGAGATGCGAGACGGGGACACCTACTTTTCCAACTTCGCCACTGGCCAACACGTGGTCCGGGTCGTAGCCAGTTTGCGTGGGGAGGTCGAATGCAATGGACAGACCTGTTTGGCCCTTCGCAAGGTTGGTTCGGTACAGCTGGTTAGAAGCTGCGGCGGTGGAGTGGCCCGAGTAGGTGCGCATTAACCATGGGTCGTCGCGGCGGGGAGTGGTTGCGTCTGTCACGAGTCAAGTATGGCAACGCTATGGCCGGAAATACACCGAGAAAGTGTGTGTTTCAGCCCTCTGCAACGGCATCAGTGAGGCGGTGGAGGTACTCGGACCGCGGGATTGCGATACCACCAAGGCTTGCAAGATGGTCCGTTAGCCATTGCACGTCGAACAAGGTCATGCCATCGAGAATCATGAGTTGTACCAGGTGGAACAGAGCCACTTTCGATGCATCTGTTTCGGTATGAAACATGGACTCGCCCGCAAAGAACTGATTAATACGAACTCCGTACACGCCACCCACGAGTTCGTGATTGTCATTCCACACTTCAACACTGTGTGCATGTCCAAGATGATGAAGGCGCGTGTACGCAGTGATGAACTCGTCATTGATCCAGTTGCCATCTGTGTGAGTGGTGGCGCACTTAGTCATAACTCCAACGAAGTCTTCATTCACGGTGCATGTGAATTGTCGAGCACTTTTGCGAAGCGAACGAGACGTATGGAAATTATCTAATGGAATAATTCCACGTTGCACTGGCGACCACCACCACAAGTCGCCATCGCCGTACATGGGAAACAATCCGTGCGCATATGCATACAGCAACGTGTCAGGTTCTAAATCCGCACCCGGAATGATGAAGTCGCGCTTCGGCCACTTGCGTGATTCGGGGAAATCCCACTTGCACTCGGTTGGCGTCTTCACGTCACCGAGACTATGGCTTAGTAGGTGTAGAAACCTTCGCCACTCTTGCGGCCCAACTTGCCAGCTGCAACAAGGCGACGAAGTGTTGGAACTGCTGCATAGTTCGAGTCTGCGAATTCTGCGTACAGCGCATCGAGAATGGCCAACGATGTGTCAAGACCAACAAGGTCGAGCAACGCGAATGGGCCCATGGGGAAATTGCAGCCACCCTTCATAGCGGTGTCGATGTCTTCCATGGATGCTGTGCCTGTTTCCCAAATGCGAATTGCATTGTTGAGGTAGGGGAACAGCAATGCGTTCACAATGAAGCCTGCACGGTCTTTCACCTGCACGCCGTTCTTGCCGCACTTTGCAGTGAACTCATTTGCTGCGTTGATGGTGTCGTCCGATGCTGTGATGGGGCGGACAACTTCCACCAATGGCATTGCAGTTGCTGGGTTGAAGAAGTGAATGCCACACACCTTGTCTGGGCGACCAGTTGCCATTGCCATTTCAACAACAGGCAATGTGCTGGTGTTTGTTGCGAGAATCGCCGATGGCTTTACTGCTTTGTCCAGTTCGGCAAAAAGCGCCTTCTTTACATCAAGATCTTCAACAACCGATTCGATAACGAGGTCACAATCGGCAAGGTCTGACACTTTGTCTGTTGCAGACAAACGACCAAGAATTGCTGCCTTGTCGTCGGCGGTGATCTTCTCGCGCTGAACTTGCTTGTCGAGACCCTTCTCAATGGAGGTGATCATTGCCTGTGCAGTGGCAGCGCTACGTGAGCGCACGATGACGGTGTAGCCAGCCTTTGCCGCAACTTCAGCCAAGCCAGAGCCCATGATTCCTGAGCCGCAAATTCCGATTGTCTTCATGTCAAACCTCCCAAATGAGTACTTGGCGAGGCTAACAACCGAGGCTGCGGTTGAAAGAACCGCGTCTCTTTACTTTTCGGTGATGCTGATGGAATTGACAGTCACGGTGCGACTTGGGGCGCCACCAAGACCGCTGTCGTTGGCTTTGTGGAGAGCCATGATGGCCTTCACAACGTCCATTCCTGCGGAGACTTTTCCGAAAGTGACGTAGGTGCCCTGTGAATCAAGAAGCGATGCCTTTGGGCCTGTGACGAAGAAGAATTGGCCACCGCCAGAGTTTGGCTCTGACCCACGTGCCATCACCAGGTCACCTTCGGAGTAGGCAAACTTTCCGCCCTCATCGGGAATGGTGTAGCCGGGGCTATCGGAGTTTGTCTTACCGCCACCTTGGATGATGTCGATAGATGGGTCGGTGCGGAAAATGGTTGATCCGTCGTAGTACTTGTAGCGAGCAAGCGCGACGAAGTTGTTGACGGTGCCAGGAACAGTGCTGGTGTTGAGATCAACAACAATTTCGCCCTCAGAGGTGTCGAACGTTGCGGTGTAGTTCTTTGTCTCGTCGATGCACTTCTTCATTGGCGAAGCAAACGACATGACTTGAGCTTGACTACCGTCCGTTGCCGGGCAGACAGTTTCGCCTTCAACAATTCCAGCGGAGTTAGTGACAGGCGGCGCCGTTGTGTCAACCGATGCTGAATCATCACTACCTGCGAGTTGGGCAATGAGGAAGAGCGCCACCACGATGGCGGGAATGCCGACACCGAACAGGATGCCGCGCTTACGAACTTTGCTCATCTTTTGCTTACGGATGCGCTCTTGGCGTGCGCGCTCTCGGTTGGCTTTTTGTCTGGCTCTTTTATCTGTTCCCACGAAGTCGGCAGGCTAGTCGCACAGGGGTAGCCTTGACCAGTAGTGGCACTAATTGTTCAAAAATATGGCGGCACATCAGTCGCTGACCCCGATCGCATCAAGTCCGTGGCAGACCACGTGGCGTTCACCCGTCGTCATGGCAACGACGTGGTTGTCGTGGTGTCGGCAATGGGCAAAACCACCGACAATCTCCTCGGCCTGGCCAACGCGGTATCAGACGTACACCCCGGCCGCGAGATGGACATGCTTCTCACCACTGGCGAACGAATCTCAATGGCGTTGTTGTCCATGGCGCTTGCTGGCGTTGGTGTGGAAGCCGTCAGCTTCACTGGCTCGCAGGTGGGAATCATCACAGACACCATTCACACCAAGGCAAAAATTCTTGAAGTGAAGGGCGATCGTGTTCGCAGCGCATTATCCGAAGGAAAAGTGGTTGTTGTTGCTGGCTTCCAAGGTGTGTCCACCGATTCTGAAATCACCACACTTGGTCGCGGCGGAAGTGACACCACAGCAGTTGCACTTGCTGCCGCACTAAACGCAGACGTGTGCGAGATTTACACCGACGTCACAGGCGTGTTTTCTGCCGATCCTCGTATCGCACCTCAAGCACGCAAGTTGTCACATTTGCAGTTCGACGAAATGTTGGAGATGGCCGGTGTGGGAAGCAAAGTTCTCGCACTGCGCTCAGTTGAATTCGCCCGTAATCACAATGTTCCTATTCATGTTCGTTCATGTTTCACGTGGGAACACGGAACATGGGTCAGCACCGAAAAGTCACAAGGAGAAAACTCCATGGAAGAGCCAATTATTTCTGGCGTTGTTCACGATGCCAGCGAATCAAAGGTCACTGTTCTTGGTGTTCCCGACCGCCCAGGTATTTCGGCGTCATTGTTTGAGAACCTTGCAAACGCAAACATCAACGTCGACATGATTGTGCAGAACACATCTAAAGATGGTTTCACAGACATTTCTTTCACTGTGCCAAAGGCAGATATGAAAGTGGCCGAAGAGATCGTGTCGCGAGTTGCTACAGAGATCAATGCCCAAGGTGTCTCACATGAATCAGACATCGCAAAGGTCTCGCTAGTTGGTGCCGGTATGAAGACCAGCCCAGGCGTTGCAGCCAAAATGTTCCGCGTTCTGGCCGACAACAACATCAACATTCACATGATTTCCACCAGCACTATTCGCGTTTCGGTAGTTGTGGCGGCATCAGACATGGAATCTGCAGTCCGGTCCTTGCACACTGCCTTCGGGTTGGACTCGGGAACGGCGTATTCGGCACCATTGCCAGAACGCAAGTAGCGCGCCTGCCATACTCAACTAATGGCACTTCGTCGTCAACTCATTCCATGGCGCG
>JACCED011893603.1_pt1 | contig 10086 bp, 12 predicted proteins | sample 7455021 | NCBI WGS metagenome assembly JACCED01 (sample SAMN15323456, study PRJNA562643) | freshwater metagenome | isolation source: river surface water | place: USA:Blue River Watershed | collected 2017-08-19 | reverse complement strand
TTTTAAGTGACCGCAAAAAAGCGCATCAAGACCCGATCCGGTTGGCGCACACCACTGCCGATGAACAGGCGCTCATGGATCCACGCCAGGGATTTGGATGCGGTTTCAAAATGGGGGCTACAGCGGAAATAAACCAGTTCGGGTGGGACAACCTCACCCCGAATGAGCCGCGCCATGACTTCCGGGGCTGCGGTGCGCACCGCCCGATTGCAAACATAGATCAAGTCGCCGCCATCGATCTCGATCACATAGCGTGCATCGAGCTCGGCCATGCGTTCGTTGACGATCAATTGGAAATCGGCACCGCCGGGCAAGACCCGCCCTGTCCACCCCTGGCCCTTGACCTGTCCTCCGGTAATGGGGATGAGTCGTCGCAGACCATGCTGGGCAGGCCCCACCTCTTGAGGGCTTCCCACCTCGACCGACAGATCGGCAAAAAGCTCCAGGGCGGGGGTGGGCAAGAGGTCCATGGGGTCAGCTCAACGTTTGAAAAACATGGGGTAGCGTCGGCTCACCAAATCGGAATCGGTGCGCCAAGACACACAGCGATCCAGATTGGGCGGCATGACCTGGGGGTCGTTGGACTCAAACACACCCGGCACCGTCTGAAAAGCGGCCGTCGCCATATTGAAGAGCAACTCGCGCACATGGGCGCAACCTCGGGTGCCCCCGAGTTTTTCTTCGATGGTGCGCCGCCAACCCTTGGCCAAGCGGGCCCCCACCAGGGCCTCCATCGGGGGCAAGGCTTGCGGGCAATCGTCGTGTGGGATGTCGTCCATCGAGGCTTGGACTGCACGGACCACCAACTTGTCGTCAACCGTCAAGCGTATCGACATGTGGTGGATGGGTTCATTAGGCGCCCATAGACGCTCGCCCGGCACACTGAATGGGATGGGTTTGGTGTCGCGCAATTCGGCTTCGATGTCCCACAAGCCATCGTCACGCCGATAACCGGTGTAAGTGACTTGACGGGTGTGGGCCAGTTGGCGCGCGGCGGGGGTAGGTAAAGGCAAGGCGGTTCTCGTCACTGGGTGGAAAATGCCAGCAGATCAGTGCTCTGTCTGGTCGAACCCCCAACAAACCTCAGGAGGGCCTGCTGTGGGCCAATGACTTGAATTATCTCACCAAGCCTTTGCTCCCCCTCTTAACGACCCTGTATTATTTGGCTCAAGGCAGATGCGTTTTTCTCTGAGAGATGCAATCATCATCGCTTTCAAAACAAGTTGGGCCGAGGTATTTCTCGGGTCGAGTCGATGCATCCTCCGTTCGCATACACGCCTCCCGGATCGCGGTACGCCATCATTTTTGCCAGTATTGTTTGCATTTGAACCGGGTCTGATTTCGTCTGCTGCAACAAAGAAGCGACCAAGGCCTCATTGATCCGTTGGTTGTCTTGTCCGTGGCACTCCAAACCATTGCGCCAATGATAGATTTCAAGGCATTTATTGATCAGATTGAAGGGGCGATCTCGATGCCAAAAATTAGAGAATTCCCCAGCCCCGAGATAAAAAACCCACGAGCCCTCGTAACCTGTGACATCCGATGACTTGGGATCCGGGTTTTTGAACCAGACTCTGTCCCCAGGAATGTAAAAATAAGGAGAAATGGGGTTTTGCATGGTGCCGTATTCACACGCATATTCGATGTGAAATGGATCAGATCGCAACACTTCGGACCGGCATTGCGCTTCCATGCGCTCGAGGTATTCGGGAGACACCCATTTGGCCTCTTGAGCGATGCCAAGCAACAAAATGTACTCCGTGGCTCGGTAGCACGAAAAACCGTAGGTGCGCCCAGTGACCTCTGGTTGAGTTGCCGCCAGGATGGCCTGCTCCAGTCCTACGCCCGCCCGAAGCACGTAACCCCGATCTTCTGTGGCCTCCCAAAAATCGGGGGGTCTTTCTGCGGTGTGGGTTTCGAAATTCAATGAGGTCTTGGCAGCCGCTTGGACGATGTTGCGACGAATCCTTAAGTGCGACTCCAACTGGTCAACGCTTTCAAATGACAATGGCACCGGCGCAGACATCATCCCAAGCAGTATTTCTTGACTCAAATCCAGGCAAGACCAAGCGTTTTCAGTGTGACCATCAGAAGACAGGTGCAGATTTTCATAGTGCCTGTTGAGGTCGACAAACAGAGACTGCTCGCAGGTGACTTGCAGTCGCCCCGGTTGCTCTTTGTGGTGTCTAAATTGCGTCGGATAGCAAAACTTGTACCGTTCTAGTAAATCTGTCAGTGCCGCCTGCGCATTTCGAGAAGTGTTCTCACCAGGGGCATCAATCCATATACCTGCGGGCGACAACCCTGGAACGCGCATGTTCATGTCTGCTCCAACCTGACGAAGTTAATCACTTATTTCGTACCGACATGTCAGAGAGAACACGTCAGAACATTTGTTGTTGTAAAGTAATGTAAATGAATGTCAAGCAAATTAACCATCAGGGTTTGCGAGGGCCTTTTATCTTAGACAAAAGAGCCCCCATGCTTCCAGGGGCCTGTACCGGTGCATGGCCTACCGCGCGGGGGCATTGAGATGAGCCGTGCACTGCGCGCAAATTGGATCGATCTCATCAAAGCCGTTGCCTCTCAGGTCATCTTGCTTCACCATTTGACCCTTTATGCCCCGATGACAGATTGGCTTCAGGCCAATTGGCCTGTTGTGATTGAATTTTTTTTCGAGCAGGGGCGTTTGGCCGTACAACCCTTTTTGGTGATGGGCGGTTTTTTAGCCGCTCAATCCGTTCACAAAAAATCCATCGAACATTTCTGGCCCATGATTGGCAGACGGTACATGAGGTTAGCACCACCCTTTGTGATGGCTTTGATCTTTGTAGTATTGGCCACGCTTTACTTTGGAAATGACTTGTCAGCATCTGACTGGTTATCGCCAGTTCCCAACTTATATGAGTTCATGGCGCATGTCTTTCTGGTTCATGACTTGTTGGGTGTCCCGGCCATCTCAGCGGGCGCATGGTATTTGGCCATTGACCTTCAACTGTTTGCAATGTTCATGCTGATGCAATATGGGGGGAGAAGATGGAAATTGTTCCAGACCTATACCCCTGCGACAATTGCATTGTTGACACTCGCATCGATACATTTATTCAGCCGAGACGCCGCTCTTGATCTGTGGGCCATCTATTTTTTCTCTGCATACGGGCTAGGCGTTTTGGCCTTCAGTGCGCAAGTTCATTCAGAAAGCAAGTCATGGTTTTTCGTCGTGACGGCTTTGCTCCTACTGGATTGGTATTTAGACCCCAGAGCACGCCCGCTATTGGCCATGGGGACTGCCTGGCTACTTTACAAAACGACAAATGCCTCAATGATCCTTTCAAGTCGACTCATGGCTCCATGGATTCTTTTTTTCAGCAAAATCTCATACAGTTTGTTTGTCTGCCATTTTGCCGTGATCGTTCTTTACAGTGGCCTATGGGAACGTTTAGAAGTCCAAGGCGTTGGACAGGCCTTAGGCTTCACATGGGCCACCTGGATGACCTCCATCTTATTGGGCTATGTCATACACACAGTGACCGCTCGATGGTCGGGACAAGAACAGAAAAATCGATCAAGCTGAATAAAAACGGAAGGTTGGACTTCCCACGGTACGGTAGACAAACTCGAGCCTCAAATTGAGGCGCGCTCAAACGCATCGGGACTGACGCCGCCCAAGTGGGTTATGAAAAGCTTAGGCATCTACCCATATGACCAATCACCTCAGTCAATCCTCGCCAACATTTCAGCATCGAGTATTTCATACCGCCGCCCAGACTTATCCGCAGGCCGAATGAGATTTTGGCGGACCAACTGACTGACCTCGCGACTCACGGTTTCCAGTTTCAAATCCAGCATGGCCCCCATGTCTTCACGAGAAAAAACCAAAGCCATCTCTGGCTGAAAACCGTCTCTCATTTTTAGCATCAACTGAGCCACTCGGCGACGAGCGCTACCAAAATTAAGATCGGCAATCCAATCATCCGCATTTTTAAGGGCGCTCTCCCATTTTGTCGTGAGTCGGTTGTGTAAGCGAGGCGAAGTCTGAGATAGTTTTTTAATCAAATGAATGGGGATCCTACAAACCGACACATCGGTCAACGTGACTGCCTCAGAACCATACCGCCCTGTTGCCAAAGCCTCTAGTCCAACAATATCACCCTGCCGAAGCACTCTGACGATCCGCTGGCGACCGTCAGATGTGTTGCGTACCAATTTAACAAAACCACTTCTGATGGTCATGATGGATTCTGCATGTTGAGATTCAACATGCAGTACCGATCGGGGCAGATGATGGAGGTCATCAATAGGCGTGTGGATTTGAGCGAAATCCTCTTGGTTTAAGTCTGCGAAAAGCACCATGTCTCGGATGCCACACTTCTCGCAATCGACAGTTCCCTTCCAGGCCGATTCGACTTTAATGGGGATCATAGGACCTTCTCGGGTTCGACCAAATGCTGTCCATGTTCATTGCTTAGCAAGGACTTTCGTCACGAAGTCAAGGATATGGTGAGCTGCTTCCAAATTGGCATCATGATACATATGTCGACCAGAATGGACGGGGTCTCCACCCCAAACATCTGCGCCCCCCTTGACCCACGCTTGCTCCGTCAGTGAAGCATTATTTTGCTTGATTCGTGAAAACAATTGCTCGGCGGCGCTTGGCGTGGTCCAACGATTGGGGTCAGTCATGTGATGAAGGATCAATACGGGAACGGTGATCTTTTCGCCAGGATCAGTCTCATTTCGACTCCCGCTGAAGATCAAGCCGCTGACCAGCTTTTGATTGTCAGCAGACTGTTTCAAAAACTCGGAAATACTCAGACTTCCATTGCTGTGCCCTAACAAAAAAACAGGCTTGTTAAGGGTGGCACGATAGAAATGAATGGTTTGCTTGATTTGCTCGATGTGCCGAGGCTCACGTCTTGGCGCCCACCTGGCATAAGGCGTGCCAGAGTCGCCTTGAAGGGGATGAATGCTATCCAAAAAAACAAGGTTCATCGGAACTGAAGCTTGCTTGTGTAATTCGGAAAGAACCCAAGTGGGTTTTGGATCAGGCTTTTGGTTCAATCCAAAACTCCCCTTGCCACCCGGTATAAAAATCAGTGTGGCAATGGAATCAGGGTTCTTCCAAACCACCGTTGGGATTTCGGCATTGCTTCCAGAATCGTATTTGAACGCTATATTGATGATTTCCGCATTGATCATGCCTGAAAATAAAAAAAGCCAGAACCCTAAGATACTTTTCATTGCCAGCCTTTTCCATCATTAAATCTGGTGCTCACTTTATCAGATGTCGTATTTTGGCGATGCCATGGCTCACTATGCTGGATACCTGACGATGTCACAAATTTTCAATGATGGGCACGCCTGGTCAAATTTCTACATTTCGAATCTCACATGATCGCCAAACAGTGACATTGATCGCCTCTTTGCCATAGATCTGCTGAGACCCATAACACAAAGGCAAGATGCAAGTCTTTCCATCCAAGATGGAGATGCTCTCAAGAAGGGCGTTTTGCCGCAAAGCGATTAGAACGACCAGATCAATGGGGTGTACTGGACGCGTCGTTTAATGTCCAGCAGGAAGGTCCTAGAAATGAAAAACGCCCCGAGAGGGGCGTCTTGGCTCGATACCTGGCGGAGAGAGAGGGATTCGAACCCTCGATACGTCAAAAAACGTATACCGGATTTCGAGTCCGGCGCATTCGACCACTCTGCCATCTCTCCGGGTGTCGAATGTTTTATTCTAGCAGGGTTGATGCTTAAGGCCGGCGCACGGGCAATGGCGTGCCCATGGCCGGGGCCACGGAGGCTGCCCCGCCCCGGGTCGGGCTGGCCGTGATGGTGACCGTACCGCCCCCCAACAAATGGCCTGGCTTGACTTCAACGGTCAGGCTGCGTTCCCCATTGGTAAACACCAACAGGCTGACTTCACCGCGCACCGCGGTGATCAGGTTCCATCCCCGGGCGGGATAGGTTTCGTAATAAAACTTGTAGGCGATGGCGGCATCGCGCCCGACATCGAGCACCATGCGACCCACCCATTGATCGCCTTGTCCCAAGATCAGCGACTGCTCCGGTTTCATGACCGCGCCGGGCGGGATCGGCGTGGCGGGCCCGCCTTCAAACGCCGCAGGAGGTTTGTCACCGGCCACCTCGGAGGTGGTGAGCGGGGTGGAACTGCAAGCCGTCAAAAAGACCGACGCCAAAACAACACACCGAGTCAACCACAGAGAAGAGGGCTTCATGATGACTTCCTTTTTAAGGTTTCAAGACCGTTGAACCGCCCATGTAGGGGCGCAAAACCTCGGGGATGAGCACACTGCCATCGGCTTGCTGGTAGTTTTCCAGGACGGCCACCAGGGTGCGGCCCACCGCCAAGCCCGAGCCATTGAGGGTGTGAACCCACTCGTTGCGACCTTGGGCGGTTTTGAAGCGGGCCTGCAATCGGCGCGCCTGAAACGCCTCACAGTTGGACACCGAGCTGATCTCGCGGTAGGTGTTTTGGGCCGGCAACCAAACTTCCAGGTCGTGGGTGCGGGCCGCGCCAAAGCCCATGTCGCCGGTGCACAGGGCCATGACGCGGTAGGGCAAGCCCAGCTTTTGCAAAATGCGCTCGGCGTGTTGGGTCATTTCTTCCAACGCTTCGTTGCTGCGCTCGGGATGGACGATCTGGACCATCTCGACTTTGTCAAACTGGTGTTGCCGAATCATGCCGCGCGTGTCTCGGCCGTGGCTGCCCGCCTCTGAGCGGAAACAGGGGGTGTGTGCGGTCAAACGCAGGGGCAAATCGGCCTCGCTCAAAATCTGACCACGCACGAAGTTGGTCAGCGGCACCTCGCTGGTGGGAATCAGGTACAGGGCTTGGCTGGCGTCGCTGACTTCGCCGTCTTGCCCGCCTTTTTTGGCGGCAAACAGGTCTTCCTCAAATTTAGGCAGTTGGCCCGTGCCCTGCAAGGTTTCGGCGTTGACGATGTAGGGCACATAACACTCGGTGTAGCCGTGCTCTTGGGTCTGCACATCAAGCATGAAAGCGGCCAAGGCCCGGTGCAAACGCGCGATGCCGCCTTTCATGACGGTGAAACGGGCCCCCGAAAGCAAAGCCCCAGTCTCAAAATCAAGTCCCAGCGGGGTGCCCAAATCGACGTGGTCTTTGGCCTCAAACCCCAAGGGCTGGGGGTCTTGCCCGGTGGGGCTCCAGCGGCGCAACTCGACGTTGCCATGTTCATCCGAGCCGATCGGCACGCCCGCCTGGGGCAGGTTGGGCACCGCCAACAAAAGACCCTGCATCTGGGACTGCAAGACCTCCAATCGGGTGGCCGATTGATCGAGCTCGACCTTGATGCGGGCCACTTCGTCCATGACTGGTTGGGCGTCTTGGCCTTTGGCCTTGTACTGCCCGATTTGCTTGGACAGCGCGTTGCGTTGCGCCTGCAAGCTCTCGGTGTGGCTTTGCAGGGTTTTGCGCTCGGCTTCAAGGGCGGTGAAAGCCGCCACATCCAAAAAAGGCTGAGGGTTTTTTCGGGTCTGCAAACCGGCGACGACTTGGTCCAGTTCACGACGCAACAGGTTGATGTCTAGCATGCCTCCATTGTAGGCCGTGCAGGCTCGAACTCAGCGCAACAGCACCACCAGGGCGCCAGCGCCCCCTTCGGCAGGCTTGGCCTGGACAAAAGCCAACACCTCGGATTTTTGGACCAGCCAGCGCTGAACCTTGGCTTTCAAGACGGGCTCACGGCCGGGCGAGCCCAAACCCTTGCCATGAACCACCCGCAGGCACCGCCAACCCTGGCGGGAGGCCTCGCGGATGAATTGCCCCAGGGCCTCACGGGCCTCGTCGCTGCGCAAGCCATGCAAGTCGATCTGGCCCTGGATCGACCAATCGCCTCGGCGCAATTTGCGCGTGACGTCGGTGCCGATGCCCTTGGCCCGGTAGCTCATTTGATCGTCGACATCCAGCAGGGTCGAGACGTCGAACTCGTCGCTCAGGCTTTCTTTCAAGGCGGCCTGCTCATCCATCTGTTTTTGGGTTGCGTGGGGGGCGGGAGGGTCCGCCTTGAGCACCACACGCGCCGGGCTACTCAACGGTTTCACAGCCCCCACCGTGCGGGCAAAGAGTTCGCGCTCGGCCTGCGCCCGACGCTGGGCCTCGATGTGCTGTTGGCGTTGCGCCTCGGCTTGAGCCTCTCGCTTGGCCAAGACCGCCTTCAGGGCGCCCAAGTCGTGCAATGAGCGGGCTTTCACAGCCAGCCCTTTTGCGCCAAGGACAACGACTGGCCTGGCCCCACGATCACGTGATCGAGCACCCGCACATCAACCAGGGCGAGCGCATCGCGCAGGGTCTGCGTCAGCAATTGGTCGGCCCGCGAAGGTTGAACCTGACCCGACGGGTGGTTGTGGGCCAACACCACGGCACTGGCGCCAAAGCGCAAGGCCTGCTGAACGACCTCTCGGGGGTAAACGCTGGTTTGGGTCAAGGTGCCCCGAAACATTTCGACAAATTGAATCAACCGGTGCTGGGCGTCGAGAAACAACACGCCAAACACCTCGTGTGCGCGTTGCCCCAACTGCAATTGGACATAAGCCTGCACCAAGTCCGGCTGAGTCATGGCCTCACGGGCCTGCAGTTGCTCGCCCATGGCACGTCGGGCCAACTCCAACACCGCGCCCAGCTCGGCCCGCTTGGCTGTTCCGCCTAAGCCACGAACGGCCTTGAGCTCATCGCTGGGCGTGCCCAACAGGCCAGCCAGTCCCCCAAACCGTGACAACAGACCCTCGGCCATGTCGAGCACCCCACAACCCCGGGTGCCGGTGCGCAAGACGATGGCCAACAGCTCGGCATTGCTCAATGCGGGTGCCCCCATGGCCAGCAGTTTTTCACGCGGGCGCATGGCTGGGGGCAAGCGATGCATCAAAGCCAGGGTCATGGTTCAAGAGCATAGCAAGCCAAGGGCGCTGGAGCGCCGCCAAGGGGTAATTGGGTCACAGCAACGGGCACCCCAATGCTTTCTACAATAGGGGCTTAAAAGTCCACACCATGTCCACCACCTCTATCCCCACCGTCCAAGCCGGGTCGTTTCTGACTCTGCACTATCGGCTGTCTGGCCCGCAAGGCGATGTCATCAACACCTTTGATGGCCAGCCGGCCACCCTGACGCTGGGCGCCAGCGAGTTGTCACCGGCCTTGGAAAGCCGTCTGCTGGGCTTGGCCGAAGGGACGCACACGACCTTTGAGTTGCCCGCGGGCGAGGCTTTTGGCCAACGCAACCCCGACTTGATCCAATGGGTCAGCCGTCGCCTGCTGGCCGAGTTTGGCGACCCTGACGAGTCTTACCAGGTCGGCGAGGTGGTGCAGTTCCCAGCGCCAGGTGGTCAAGGGGCGATGGCAGCCGCTGTGCGCCAGGTGGCCGAAAACGAAGTGTTGTTTGACTTCAATCACCCGCTGGCCGACCAAGCGGTGCGGTTTGAAGTCCGTCTGATTGGCGTGCTGTAGGTCCCCCATGATCGAAGAAATCCTGCTGGCTGAACCCCGTGGCTTTTGCGCCGGTGTCGATCGGGCGATCGAGATCGTGGAAAAGGCCATCGATAAATTTGGCGCGCCCATTTACGTGCGCCACGAGATCGTGCACAACACCCATGTGGTCGAGCACCTGCGCCAGCGCGGGGCCATCTTCATCGAAGAGTTGCGCGACGTCCCGCCTGGGGCCACCTTGGTCTTCAGCGCCCATGGCGTGCCCAAGGCGGTCGAGCGCGAGGCCGCCGAGCGCGGTTTTCGGGTGTTTGACGCCACCTGCCCCTTGGTGACCAAGGTGCATGTCGAGGTTGCCAAACTGCACAAAGAGGGCTACGAGTTCATCATGATCGGCCACAAGGGGCACCCCGAGGTCGAAGGCACCATGGGCCAGTTGAGCAGCGGCATCCACCTGGTGGAAGACGTCGCCGATGTGCAACGCATCCAGCCCTCACAAACCGACAAGCTGGCCCTGGTGACCCAGACCACGCTGAGCGTGGACGACGCGGCCGAAATCGCCCAAGCGGTGCGCACGCGCTTTCCCAAAGTGCGCCAGCCCAAACAACAAGACATTTGCTACG
>JACCED011664198.1_pt1 | contig 10086 bp, 4 predicted proteins | sample 7455021 | NCBI WGS metagenome assembly JACCED01 (sample SAMN15323456, study PRJNA562643) | freshwater metagenome | isolation source: river surface water | place: USA:Blue River Watershed | collected 2017-08-19 | reverse complement strand
GTGGACAACGGTACATTGAAAGTAACCGTGCCAAGATCCTCGCCGTTGTTTATCACTCCAAGCACGTCTCTGCTGCTGATGTTTGGTGTGGCAGGAATACGGCCGTTTACTCCAGGATCGGTTTGTATCCAAAAACCAGGACCAGTGCCTGGAGTTCCATCCACTACGTTAAAAGTTCCACGCATGTTAAACTGTGTGGGATTGACATAGTACAAGGTGTCCGGAGCATCCTGTGGAACTGTGAATGTTATTGTGCCGGTAGTGGCACCATTGTTGGTCACTCCTTGATTGTACTGATTGGTTGTACCCAAGGTGCTTTCAGTTTTGATATAAAATGGATACACTCCATTCAAGGCCAAACTAAATGTGTAGGTGTTGCCGCGCACCAGGGTCAGTGTAGGGTTAGGTTGATAATCTATAAAATACGAACTATTGCCATTGTTGGTCACGCGGAAATTGATATCTTCGGTGGCGTTCTGTGCTACCTGGAAAGTGTAGTTGCCTCCACGCACTAGAGTGATGTTTGGATTGTTTCCGTTGACCCCACTGAATGTGTAAACTCCGTTGGCTCGCGTGACCACAAAATTGTCAGTCAATGGTACGCCTGTGGAAAACACATCCACGGCCTCAGGCCCGGCTGGTAACCAATAATACTGACTGTAGTTGATGAATTTGTCGAAATCTACAAAAGGATCCCAGGTATAATAATCGCTGGTATAGAGTCGGTCGGCATTGTTGGTAAATGCCCCTTGTAATTTAAGTGCATCGTTGATGCCTGGATAGGTAATGGCATCTACAATCGTGTTGGTATCGGGCTCAAGCCCAATAACTCCGGGTTCTAATTGGTAATCGTTCCTTGATTTGGTAGGTTCGATCACGTAACGATCTGCGGAGTTGACGCCAGGGCCTATTTTTCGTCCTACAAATCCTTGCGTTTTTTGAAATGCTGGCTCTTGTGTGAGCTGATCTAAGGTGGCGTTGAGGAATTGCCGATTGACCGGCGTTTGAAATATTTCTGGCAGGAATTCAACTGTGCGAACTCGAGCCATTAAATTACTCCACTGCCCGGGGCAGTTCTAATATTTGTGCTGGTCAAGGCCTGGATGACCTCGATGTCATTGACTGTGGCACCGTTGACAAAGATTTGATTAGGTGCGCTGCGAATCTCATACAAGTCGCCAAAATATTTTTGTGGATTCAACGGTACCAAAACCACGCTGGAAACTATGTCTCCAATTTGACTATGGATGTAGGCGGCCAATTCACTGAAATAAAAGGTATCGCCAAAATCCCACTTGTCAAGACTGAAGTAGGCGTCCATGTTGGCCACCACTAGGTTTTTAATTTCACTTACGCTGGCTGTGCTTTGTGCAGACTTAATGACTTTGATAGTGGCTCGCAACTCTGGGCTGGCTTTTTGTCCAAACAAGGGTTTGAATTCTACGCTGTTGAGAATCATGTTATCGCTGATCATTTTGTATTCTTGTAATCCAGCATACTCAGTGGTCAGCTCGTTGATGGTTGGTGGTGTTGGTTCTGCCACAGTATCCGTGACATCTTTGATCCAATTCTGATAGGCAGTGTAGTAGGCCAATGTGACCAAATACACATCAATGATGTTGGTACTGCCAGGATCAAGTCTAGAAGTCAACGGACTGTTGTGTCTGTATTGGAAATACAAATCTTGACGACCTGACCTTGCAATAAATTCTGTGTTGACGATAAGTTCTCTGGTGCCTTGTGCATTGAGAACCAAAGTATAAAAGACTTGATCTGTATAGGCATAAAATACCTTGCCAGGAACATATTCTTCTTTGACCAACTCTATGTCGGCCACGGTAGCATATTCGCTGTTGACCACGCCTGTTTCAACCAGGAGATAGCGTTGTAAATTGTCAAAGTCCACGGTCTTTTGCAGGAAAACCCAGGGACTTGTGGAGGTAGCCGGTGACGGAACTGTGCCTACGATTTCTCTAAAGAAGTCAGGATTGTCAGGGACTCCGTCGCTGTCACTGTCTTCATAGCTTACTAAAATTTGAAAGTCATCTACATAACCATCGCTTTCCACAGGTTGTCCAATGATTTTTAATCTGCGGTCTCCCTCAAGAGGAAGATTACTGTCGGGTCTGCTGTTGGTTTTTAACACATTTATAAAATCACTGATCACAGTGCCTGTGCGACTGTCATAGATTTTTTGATCTCCAAAAAAGAAAAATCTTGTTTGTAGTACACTGCCAAAATAATAATCAAGACTACGACTTACCACTGTGTAGTTTTGTCCATCAGTGGTGGCTTGTATAAACCACGACGCATCAAGATTGGTGCCACTGTTATTGCCAGCGTAGGTTTGACTCCATGCGGCATTGACCGCTAAATTAGAGCCAGTTATGAGATACCAGGTACCAGAAGTTCCAGTGATTGTGCCAGTGCTGTCATAGCCGAGTCCAAAACTCTGATTGACCACAACTTGATCCAGTATGCTCTGCTGAAGGCTGTTTGAGAATTCGGTGACAAACAATGGGATCACTTGAGAAGCAATAGCACCGTTGGGCACGTAATTGTTGAGGACTACCGGTCCTTGTCCGTTGGCAAAATTACCCAGACCTTGGTTGGTTCCATCAATGTAAACAGCAGACGGGCTGGCCCAGATGATTAATTTTTCATCGGCTCTGGTGGGTACTCCTACTTGCAAACGATTTTCAGCATCAAAATAATAACCTGTTGGTGGGACAAACTTTACCAGCGATCCCACGGTTATATATTTCATATTGTTGCTGGCATAGGAACCAATGGGCACCGGATTGCCTGCTGTGTTTTTGAAATAGCCTGTGGTTTCATTGGCCAACGCTGTGCTTTGATTCCAGGTAACATCCAAAGCCGACAACGAAGGACGAGGAAAGTTAGCATAATAAAACTGTTGTGCGCCGGCTTCAATCAACAAAGGTGTGATACGATTCGTGATCGTGTTTGAAATGTCATTGTTGGTCAGCCACGCAAATTGAAATGCTGGCAAGTTGTTGGATTCATACAAGGCACCATCACTGCTGAAAACATTGGTACTGCTGTATTTTCCAGTGCCGTCGACCAGGTCAAGATAACGACTGGTCCCGATGCTGGCACGATTCAATGCCTTGCTTTTTAAAATACTGTTGTAGGCTGTGAATGGGAAGTTGTTGTAGTCTTCGCCGTTGACCATGCGATCCTGCGTATAATATCTGGCCGGGGCACGTTGTTTGATCTCTTCAATGGTTTCACGAGCCTGAGCATTGCTTACAGGATTGGTGATACCACAGGTAAATGTTATGGTTTCAATTTGTCCAGTACGACTGATATAGCTGATAGGAATCTGCACACTCTGCATTTCCTCGGGATTGATTATGTATTGCAGACCGTTGCTGGCACGCACATAGGCACGGAACAGGCCCACTGGAATCGTGGCAAACACTCCATCACCAAAGTTTAAAGTAATCTGATCATTGGTTCTACTGGTCACGCTGAATATGGTTCTTGTACCAGGAGTCAGTTGTTCGACTGCTGCGCCAAACACGCTTTCCACAAAAGTCCACTCTTTGGCAATGTTGCCCACGTTGTCTAATTGATACAACCAACGATCGGTGTTGTTGACACCTTCTATGTTGATGTTTACAGTGCGATTGGCTACCCGTTCAGGTAAGTTGAAATCTTGATTTTGCAACACCCCTTGTTTGAACAAGAAAAAATATCCTGTGTTGGCACTTGCAAATCCCAACTCGTCGTTGCGGAACAACACATTGAATCTGCCATTGGGCACAGGACTTGGTTCGGCAATTATTTTACTGCCCTCGGCGCCAGTGGCCGCGGCATTGACTGCTTCAAATGGCATGTTGACGCCATCAATGGTAGCGGTGTAAGGAATAACCGGCAAAAATCCAGGAATCAAGTTAATGGTATACTCGTCGGTTCTTACACCAAGAATTGTATTTCTTGCACCCGGATTGCCAATGCGTTGTGTGTCAACCAAGCTGGCATTGATAATGGCCGTGAATTGTTCTTGCCAGTCAAAATTGGTAGGATCAGCCCAGTTTACCGTGACGTTGGCCAAGTTTACACCGTTATAATCTATGACATTTTCTGTGGTTTGAACAGAAAATACCTTGAGATATCCCGATGCACAGGTATTGCGCTTGGGCGTATAACTGACCAAATTAGCCAGTTTTACCACTGAATCTCTGCGCTCAGCGGTGTCTAAATAGTTTTCACGAGTGTTAAGATCTGTGCGGAAGGCCAGAGCCTGCCCCATGAATGCCATGACATCCAAGAGTGCAATAAATTCCGAACTCTCAATGTAGTCATTGAATGTTTCTGGATAGTACAGGCGCAGATAGTCTATAAAACTCTTGCGTAGAGTTTCAAAATCATAGCTTTGAAAGTCGGCTTCGCGATAGGTCTGATAAATTCGTTTCCAATCTTCGACGCCAAATATCGCGGTTTGTCTAGTGGTTTTAGCCATGATAGTCCTGTGTTCTTGTTATTTATGGAAAAAATAAACGGCGTAGTTAAACGTAGCTGGCTGTGCGTTGTTGTTGATCAAAAAATATGCTCAACCGTTGGGCATCTGTGCTGGGCACAACCGTGATTTCCATTTGTATCAACATGCCATTCATTTGTGGGAACAATTCAATGTTGCTGACAAACACTCTAGGATCACCGCCGGCCACACGCTGTATTTCTGCCAGTATGCCGCGTTCGGTTTCTTGGGTTTGATTTTCAAACACATAATCCCAAATCACTGTGCCATAACCGGGACGTCCTACCAACTGACCTTGACGAATGTTAAAGGCGTTGAGTAAATCACGTTTGATCAAGGGAAAATCTATCAAAGTAAATTTTTTGTTTTGATCTATAGTATTGAATCCAATAAATGTGGCCATGATGTATTTACTTTATCCTAAAAATCGTCCGGCAAGGGCCTGTCCTTGACCTTGTAGACTGGCCAGGAAATTTTGCGCCTGTGAAATGTCCAATCTATCTCCAACACTGGCAGTGCTAGGATATTCATAGTTTGGTGCAGGAATTTTACTGCTGCCCAGTATTCTGGTAAAGGCTGCATCCACAGTTTTGCGATTTATCGTGTTGTTAAATCCAGCAGCTACCTGTGCGCCACTGGCCAAATCCCCAGTGCTGACAAACAAATTGGGTGGTAAAGACAGATTAGAGAGATTTCCTGCTAGAGCTTGAGCCTGTCCTAGAGCTGCAGTGGCTTGTCCTTGTAAGTTTGTCAATGCTCCTGTCAATTGCCCTTGTAATGCTCCACCAATGTTGTTCAGGCTGGACAATGGATTAGAAAAATTTGTGGCAAAACTTCCAGCCTTGCCAAATACATTTAAACTGCTGGTCAAGGCGCTTACATCCGGTGGCACTAGGTTGGTGAGATTTTTTGAAATATTGCCAAAACTAGTGGTTAAAGTGCCTCCAATATTGGTTAACCCTTGCCCAGCAAAAGATCCCAACTTGGACAATCCACCAGTTGTCAATCCACTTATGCCCGACGCTATTCCAGACAGACTCACAGTCCCAGTTTTGGCCCATAAGGCAGTGGCCTGGCTGCCAAACTTGCTGGCGTTGACTATCAAGGCGCCGATGTCTCCGTTGAGTTTATTGATGATACCCTGTGTCACGCTGTTTAAATTTATTTTTGATGGATTGAGAAGTTGAGACAAACTATTTGTTGCTCCAGACCCAATGGTTGAAAGCGTAAGTTCTCTGCTGTTGCTGGTCAACAAGGCCGACGACAGGCGATTGAGTCCGCCAAACAAACTGGCATTGGTCAAAGCTCCAATCGAAGTCAATCCTACATCGGTATAAACTTGCCCGGCAGAAACTGATACACTGGGTTTGGGAGTTTCTAGGATCACTCCCGAGGTCACCAACTGACGGTACCCTTGTTGCATGATCTGTACCTGTATTTTGTTTTGTGTTTCGGGGCTGATCAACAAATCATTCAAAGAATATACTCCACCTTTGCCGGTCCATACACTTGGGCTGCTCATGACAGCTACAAAATTTTCTGCACCATTAGTAAAATATTTTGCCGTGGTACCAGGTTTGACATACCCTGCCTGCTCCAGAGCATAGGCAGTAAACCCATAGCGTCCAATGCCTTTGTCCAAAGTGATTTGGTCAAATTCCTGATCTACCAGTTTGGCTGTCTGAGCTAATAATTTCTGTATTTGAAAAGCATTCAAAGGTCCCACAGATTCAGGATCTAGATCGTTGCCGCGTATGTTTATGATATCTGCTTGATCCACAGGACTGGTCAGCGGAATCGCGTTCAGCGAAGGCATGCTCACCGGCACAGGTCTGTTTTCAATGGCCGACAACAAAGTTTGTGTGGTAGTATCATCGGCAAGTTGAGTGGTTGATATGCTTTGATCGTTGGGCGATACTGCATAAACAATCACGCTGTCAATGCCTGCAGTACCACGTTCTAGACGACTGAGTTCAAAAGTGGTCAGGCGAGTAGCAGCACTGGTCAAGGTTTGTCCAGGCGTGTATCCAACCAGGCTTCCGGCAGCTACTTGTTTATAAAATATTTGATCAACCTGATCTTTGGTGGCACCCGGTGGGCCATTGACCACAAATTTGGCACCCGACGGAAGTGTATAATTAAACTTGCTCATGTTGTACTGGTTATGGAGTAACCTTCTTCCAGATCAGGTGTTGCAGGTGGAGGTGTGGTTTGCCCTTGTTCCAAGGCCACACTCACAGAAACACCTTGATTGTGATAAGGATAAGGTTCGTGTGTGGGTGCCCTGGTAACTATACTTTCTAATGCTGTGGGTTTTACCAACCAACCCGTGCTGCTATTAAACTCTGTGTCGGGCATGATAGTTTTGGTAATGCCAGCTGGTGTAGCAACGTCACCTCCGCCACCGCCGTTGAGATTGATAGGATCACCTTTCAAATTCAGTGCGCCAGCAGATTCAAGGCTGGTATTTTTGCCTTTGAGTATCAAGGCTCCGTTGCTTTTAACTCCTATCTGAGTTGACGCAAAAATTGTGAGTTCTTTTTTACAGGCCACAACCAACTCGCTGTCGCTCTGTATGTTCAATGCCTCAACACTTTTCATGTTGATTTTTTTGCCGGCATACATGTTGATGTCTTCGTCGGCATGCAGATTTATAGTGCCTTTGGTGCGTACATTTACTGAGTTGGTAGAGAACACATCAAGAGTGCCTTCTTGTCCCAGTTCAATCCAAGTTTGTCCATTGGCATGCGTGATGTAAAAACAGTTGCCATCGTCGCTCATGGTAATCTGATGACCCTTGGCTGTTCGTATGCGTATGAGATTATCGTCACCAGTTAAATTGCCGTCATCCATGACCAAGGTATGGCCGCCGCGTCGACCAATGACTCTAAGATCAGCCAGACTTTCTCCGCTGAGTTCTTGAAGAGCATTTCTATCACCACCAGGGCCTGCTCCTAATCCGCCTTGATATATGGGTCGTCCTGGAGTGCTGATACCATAACAGGCACTGGGGCTTTCACGTTGACTGCTGCTGCCAATAGGCCCACGTATGGGATCGTTGGCCAGTCCTTGCTGAAACAAAGTAGCGGCCACATAGCTGTGTACAGGTTTTTGCGCATCAAAAAATCTAGGATTTTCGTTGGTTTGTGGATTGCTGACACTGTTGTTGATTTCAGTGACTGGCAACAACGGAGCATCAGCAAAATAAGTGGCTTGATTTTTGTTTTGCGTTACTGCCTTGCTGGCCGGAATGGCACCAATGGCCGGAATCATATGATTGATTCCAGGTTCTGGAACACACCCTAGATAGTAGCCTTGATTGGGGTCGCCGCCTACAAAGAAACACAACACCTGTGTTCCAAGATCCGGCGGCGTAAACCACATGCCATAACTCTGTTGATTGCCGTCTAGATATGTACCTGTACCACCGCTGCCGCCTTTGGGAGTGACGCCATAAAAAGGTGGGCAATAACGCACGGTTCTCCATAGACTTTTGTCGGTGAGTACCACCGCACCATTTTTGTCGCGATCCGCAAATTCAGACACCACTATCTGTAAACGGCCGCTGCGAACTGCATCAACGTTGTTGACCACGATACCAATGAATGGTCCAAATTCTGTGGGCTGGCCGCCACGGTCATACTTGTATCCTTGGGGGCGTCCTCGGCTGCGTTGTACGTTTTCTGCCATTATGCTTCTCTATCCATGAGTTGTGAAGGGTATGTGGTGCCAGCCAAGCCAGAATTATAATCTGGTTCTAACACTGCATCTTGATTATTATTTAACAACACAGGATCTCCCTCTGATTCAATGTATTCAATATCTGCATCAGATGTAACTGGTTCTGGATCTGGCTGTGGCTGTGGATCATTCAAGCTGATTGGTTCGCTTTCATCGGTTTCATCAGAAGGCAAATCTTCTCTCAGCACATTGAGGCCGTTTTGTTCAATCCAACGATCATCGTTGAGGACGCCAGGATTTGTCGTGGATCGTGCCGATGGCAACAACTGCGACGGTGCCGAACGACCCAGAGCTTGTTGTTCTTTGAACGTTTGATCTGGAAAGTAAGTCAACAAACTGCCTTTGAGAGTTTGCGTAAATCTGCCCTTGTTGAATTCACTCACACAGGTATGGGTGATATACACATAACTTTGCCGGGCAGCGCCGGGTTTGCGAGCATTGTCAAACACTGTTTGTCTGACATTGGGATCTATTATGCCGGTTTCAAGATTATAGTCGTCGGGTGTGTTGATCAAGATCTCAAACAAAATTTGCTGACTATCAAAATTGATAGTTCCGTCGGCTAAAAATGGACCCGAATTGAACTGGCCTGGACCTATAGGATTGATGTCAGATTGTTGTAACCAGGCCGGATCACCAACAATTTGCACTGTGGCATTGGCCAGGTCTCCTGGATTGTACAGATAATCTGTGAAGTTAGCACCGATTTCATTTACAGCATTCTTAGCACCTTGACTGCTTTCTCCGCTGGCCGGTTGAAAAATAGTTTTGATAGTATCTTGTACAACTGTACCGCCACGTGCTCCAGGATTGCCACTCATGACCGCGTGATACAAGGCATTGTAACTTTGCTCGTAGGCAAGCACCTGGGTGTTTTCTCCTGTGAACCAATAATTGTATTGTTTGTGTACTCCGTCAAATTTGGGTATTTGAAAATAATCACTGATAAGTCCAGTGATCTTGTAGGGGCTGATCACATATTTGATATCATAAGCATAGTCATTGCGTTTGGGATCATACTTTTTAGGAGTAGCTACCAAATTTATTTTATATGCGGCCACATTGTTGCCGGGCTTGCCATTGGGCACTTGCCGACCAGTACCTTGTTCACTTCTTGTGACCAGGGCTTGGTCTGTGATATAGGTGCTGTTGCGCATGACCTGATCTATGAATTGCACAATCTGCGAACCTGCCAACACACTGAGGTTACGGCTCTTGGTGTCTTGGCTATTGGTTGCCGGATTTAGTTTTTGATTGGCCGTGGTAGGGGGAGTGCTACCGGTGGCAGTTTTTTCTGGATTTTTGATCTGTATCTTTGCTTGTGCTAGAGCAGGGTCTGTGAACTCCACGCTGTAAGTATCGGCCACGGTGTAGATGCCTTTTTTGACCAGTTCTTGTTGAAACTGATTCAATGCTGCCATTAGACCTTGGCGCACAGTGACCTTGGGATTTATAGCAGCGGCAGCATTGGCCGGCGGGGGAGGTGGTGTAGGATCTTCTCCTTCGGCTACTACTCCGTTATCTCTAGCCAATCGATCTAATTCTTCATTGGTGAACCCACCAGTACGCAACGGTGGAGCCACAGTCAACGGTCCACTGAGTGCGTCGCTCACAGTCATACCACCTAGCTCTACATTGTAAGGTATAGTGCCACGAGCCGAACCGCTGGCTATTTGTTGTTGCACAGCCACGGCTTTGAGTTCATACTCTACTACTTTGTTGCCTACTTTGAAATTGATTTCGCTGATAGCAATGGGGTAAAATTTTTCTACAAAAGCTCCGCCTTGCCCGGCAGTGCCTTGGGCGGCCGTGGGTACTCCGCCACGCACAAGATTTCC
>JACCED012222099.1_pt1 | contig 10089 bp, 11 predicted proteins | sample 7455021 | NCBI WGS metagenome assembly JACCED01 (sample SAMN15323456, study PRJNA562643) | freshwater metagenome | isolation source: river surface water | place: USA:Blue River Watershed | collected 2017-08-19 | reverse complement strand
CTAGCGACCTAGCGGGCCGTGTCTGCGCGCGGCAGGCTGTCACGGATCATGGCCGCCGTCTGCCGCAGGGCGCCAGACAGTACGTTGTCCGGCCGCTCCGATGGCGAACCCGCATTCCATGTGCAGGCCAGGACCGCCACCGTGCCGTCGTGCATGACCAGGGGCGTTGCCATGCAGGCCGTGCAGGGCTCCGCGGGCCAGGAGGTGGTGCAGACCCCTCCGGTTTCCAACTCGTGGAACGCACGCCACAGGGCTGCCAGCGCGCCGGCATCACCGCCTTCACGCAGGCCCGCCATCCAGTGCGCCTGGATATGGGGCGCCTGCGCCCAGAGCCAGGCCAGGCCGGGCGCGGCACGGGCCGCGGGCAGGTGCGCGCCCGGGCCCAGGGGCCCGTTCGCCGCCGCCACGCCGGCGACATGGGCCAGCACGAGCAGCCCGTCGCGATCCCCGACAGCCAGGAGCGCATGGACCGAATGCCGGTCAGCCAGGGCCTGCAAGGGCGGCCGCGCCGCCCGCACGAGGGCCGAGCCCCCGATCACGGCCTGCCCCAGGGCGAAGCAGCCCACATGCAGGCCGTAGTCCTCGCCGCCGCCCCCACGCAGCAGGAAATCGTGGTCGGCCAGTGTCTCGAGCAGGCGGATCGTGGTGGCCCTTGGCAGGCCCATGCGCCGGGCGATCTCGGCGGCGGGCAGCAGGTCCTCTCCCGGGGCGAAGCAACGCAGGATGTCCAGCCCGCGTTGCAGGGAGTCGACCGCCGGCGCCGGTGCGGCCGTCAACGGGGCGCTGCGGCGTCGCATCAGTCTGGGCCCCCGGTTCGCGCAGGCGCGATGCCGTCCTCGATCCGCCGGCGCAGCGCCAGCAGCGCCGGGCCCACTTCCTCGCGGCACCGTTCGGGCGGGTAACGGAAGGCCGGTACGGAACATCCGAGCAGGTAGGTGCCGCGGGCATGCGGCAGATCCACCCGCGTGCCGACGCTGTTCACGTCGGGCTCGAGCGAACTGACCGTGACGCAAAAGCCGGTCTCGCGCACCTGCCGCGCCGCGTCCTCGAAATGCGGCAGCAGCTCGTCGACCGCGTAGCTGGCGGCCAGCTCCGTCAGGAGTGCCTGGTACTGGGGCGGGCGCAGCGAGGCGATCCAGGCGCGTCCCATCGCCGAATGGGGCAGGGCCAGACGCGAGCCCACGCCCACGCGGATCGTGAGCGCGCCGCGCCCGCGACACACCTCGTGGCACAGCATGGACAGGCCCTCGCGCGCGGCCAGCACCACCAGCAGGTCGTTGTCGTTGGCGAAGCGCTGCATGTGCGCCCGTGCCCGCACCCGCATGTCCAGCGCGGAGAGTGCGCCATAACCCAGGGCGAGCGCGCCATGCGCGAGGCGGTAGCGGGCCGGGGCCTCGAGGTAATCCAGGTAGCCCAGGCGAGTGAGCGAAGCCGTGAGGCGCGACACCGTGGCCTTGGGCAAGCCCGTGGCGGTCGCCAGTTCGCCGTTGGACAAGGGCGCGTTGCGCGGGCTGAAGGCCCGCAGCAGCGCCAGCCCGCGCGCGAGCACCCGCACCCCGCCGCCCGGCGCGCCGGGCACTGAGGAATCCGGGTCCCCCGGGAAAGTACTGAGGGATGGGCTCAAGAAATGAAATTACGAGGTAGTGGCGATTCGGATGATAGCGGTTCCGTGTCTGTGATAAGGGAATAATCCAACGAAAATGCCGCTTGATTGCATTGGAATTGACACTTCAAAGAAGTGGAACGCTGGTTGATCGAACGGAACAACGGTTGACGAGCCAGGTTGCGGGGCCCAGGATCCGGCCTCAGTGAACCCCGAACCGCCTGCCAGCGCCGAGGCCGATGCCCGCGCGATCGTCCTGTTCGACGTCGCCGACGGCATCGCCACCATCACCCTGAACCGCCCCGAGCGGCGCAATGCGCTGTCCGTCGCGGCCAACGAGCGCCTGAACGCGCTGTGGGCCCAGGTCGATGCCGACCCCTCGATCCGCGCCGTGGTTCTGACCGCCGCCGACTGCGGCACCTTCTGCGCCGGGATGGACCTGAAGGAGGCGGCGCAATTGCGCGCGTCCACGGGCCGCGACATCCTGGAGCTGCTGGCCGATCCCTTCTACGAGCGCATGCGCGCGGTGCGCGTACCGCTGATCGCTGCGATGACCGGGCACTTCACCGCCGCGGGCATGGTGCTGGCCGCCAACTGCGACCTGCGGGTGGCGCTGGCGGGCACGAGCGGCGGCATCACCGAGGCCCGCGTGGGCCGCGGCACGCCCTGGGTGGCGCCGATGGTGGACCAGTTGCCGCAGGCGGTGCTGATGGAGCTGGTGGTGACCGCGCAGATGATGCCGGTGGAGCGCCTGCACGCCCTGGGCTTCCTCAACGCGGTGGAGCCCACGCCCGAGGCCGTGCGCGCGCGTGCCTACGCCTTGGCTCGCGCGATCGCCGCCAATGCACCCTTGTCGGTCGTCGCCGGCAAGGCGGGCTTGCTGGCCAGCACCGCGCAGGGCGCGCAGGTCGGCTACGCGATTTCCAAGGCGCTGCACCGGCCGGTGTACGCCAGCGCCGACGCCCAGGAGGGCCCGCGCGCCTTCGCCGAGAAGCGCGCGCCGCGCTGGCAGGGGCGCTGAACACGCACGCTCGGACCACCACAGACGACCCATGATCCATCAACCCTACGGCGAACTGCTTCTCGGACAGACCGCGCGCTCACGCGGTCGCACGATGACCGAGACCGACGTCGTCAACTTCTGCGGCCTCACCGGCAACTGGCTCTCCATCCACTCGGATGCCGAGTACTCCAAGAAGTCGCTCTATGGCCAGCGCGTGGTCCAGGGGGGCCTGGTCTTCGTCGTCGTCAACGCCCTCATGGGGTTCGACCCGGAGGTGGTCGAGGCCTTCTACGGCGTGGACAAGCTGCGCTTTCTCAAGCCGACCTTCATCGGCGACACCCTGCACGCGCAAAGCGAAATCATCGCCCTGCGCGATCGCGGCGAACGCCACGGCATCGCCACCACCTGCCTGACCGGGCACAACCAGCGCGGCGAGACCGTGCTCAGTTGCGAGTTCAGCCTGCTGATTCGCCGAGAGCGCCTGGCCGCCACTTGACCCCCATGGATTTCCTCACCGAAGAACAGCAACTCTGGCGCGACACCGTCGCCCGCGTGATGGAGCACGAGATCGGCCGCGAGTACGTGCGCCAGTGCGACGGCGAGCGCGCCTACCCCTACGAGGCCTACGAGAAGGTCGCGAAACTCGGCTGGCTGCGCCTCCTGATCCCCGAGGATCAGGGCGGCGACGGCGGCACCATCTTCGACTACGCCCTCATGTGCGAGGGCCTGGCGCGCTACGGCTTCGACTTCGCCACCGCCTTCATGGTGTCCACCTTCACCGGCATCAACATCGTGAAGTTCGGCACACCCGCGCAGAAGGCGAAGTACCTCGAGCCCTTCATGCGCGGCGAGCTGCGCTTTTCCATCTCCATCTCCGAACCCCAGGCTGGATCGGACGCCGCCTCCACCCGCACCCTGGCCCGCCCCACCGACGGGGGCTGGTCCATCCGCGGGCAAAAGCTCTGGTGCTCCGGCGCCGCCGCCCGCGATGTGGTGATCGCGATGCTGGTGCGCACCGACAAGGAGGCCAAGAAGCACCACGGCCTGTCGGTGCTGCTGGTGCCCAACGACACGCCGGGCCTGGACGTGCGCAAGCTGCCCACGATGGCGCGGCGCGCCACCGGCACGACCGAGATCTTCGTGGACGACGCGGTGGTGCCCCACGAGAACCTGCTGGGGCAGGCTGGTGATGGCTGGAACATCATCACCGACCACCTGGAGCTCGAACGCATCGCGGTGGCGGCGGCCTATGTGGGCAACGCGCAGCAGGCGGTGAGCGACGCGCTGCGCTACGCCCACGAGCGCGAGCAGTTCGACCGTGCGATCTACGAGTTCCAGGTGATCCGGCACATGCTGGCCGACATGCAGACGGCGGTGGATGCGGCGCGCCTCATGGTGTATCGGGCCGCCGACCTGGCCTCGCGTGGCGTGCCCTGCACCCGCGAGGTGAGCATGGCCAAGCTGATCGCTTCCGAGACGCTGCAGACCGTGACCCGCAACGGCATGCAGATCATGGGCGGGCACAGCATGCTGCCCGAGGCCGATATGGAGCGCTATTTCCGCGAGGGCATGCAGGCCACCATCGGCGGCGGCACCTCGCAGATCCAGCGCACGATCATCGCCAAGACCCTGCGTATCTGATGGCCGAGACCCCGCTTCCCCTGGCCGGCATCCGCGTGCTCGATCTCACGCGCATCCTGGCGGGCCCCTGGGCCACGCAGAGCCTGGCCGACCTCGGCGCCGAGGTGATCAAGCTGGAAAAGCCCGATGGCGGCGACGACACCCGCCAGATGGGCCCGCCCTTCGTGCGCGACGCCGCTACCGGCGAGGAGGTGGACGCCGCCTACTTCCTCTCGTGCAACCGCAACAAGGAGTCGGTCGCGATCGACATCGCCACGCCCGAGGGCCAGCGCCTGGTGCGCGCGCTGGTGGCGCAGTGCGACGTGGTGGTGGAGAACTTCAAGGTGGGCGCGCTGGCGCGCTACGGCCTGGACTACGCCACGCTGAGCGCGCAGCACCCCGACCTCGTGTACTGCTCCATCACCGGCTTCGGCCAGACTGGCCCCTATGCCGAGCGCGCGGGCTACGACTACCTGATCCAGGGCATGGGCGGCCTCATGAGCGTGACCGGCGAGCCCGATGGCGCGCCCGGCGGCGGCCCGCAGCGGGCGGGCGTGGCGCTGGCCGACATCCTCTCGGGCCTGTACGCGGCGCTGGCCATCGTCTCGGCGCTGCGCCATCGTGACCAGGGCGGCGGCGGCCAGCACATCGACATCGCCATGCTGGACGTGCAGACCGCGGTGCTCGCCAACCAGGCGATGAACTACCTCACCACCGGCATCGCGCCGCAGCGTATGGGCAATGGACACCCGAACATCGTGCCCTACCAGTCCTTCAAGGCCAGCGATGGCTACCTGATCCTGGCGGTGGGGAACGACGCGCAGTTTCGCAAGATGGCGCAGGCCATGGACCGGCCCGACATCGGCGAGGACCCGCGCTTTCGCACCATCGCCCTGCGCGTGGCAAACCGCGGGGTGCTGGTGCCGATGCTGGAGGCCATCATCGTGAAGCGGCCCATCGCCGAGTGGGTGGCTCTCATGGAGCCGGCCGGCGTGCCTTGCGGGCCGGTCAACACCATCGACCGCGTGTTCGCCGACCCGCAGTTGCAGGCACGCGGCGTGCGACTGGACCTGCCGCATGCGCGCGCGGGTCAGGTGCCCTCCGTGGCCAGCCCGATGCGCCTGTCGGCCACGCCGGTGCGCTATCGCAAGGGCCCGCCGGTCCTGGGCGAGCACACGCATGCGGTACTCAAACGCGTGCTGGGCGCTGACGACGATGCCCTGCGCGCGCTGTCCGAGCAACACGTGATCAAGGACGCCAAGCCATGAGCCAGCCTTCGCAAGACAGCCGCGGTTGGGACGACGCTCCCGTCATGGGCCTGGGCCTGCACTGGGACGACGTGCATGTCGGCCAGCGCTTTCGCACCCTGGGCCGCACCCTCACCGAGGCGGACATCACGATGTTCGTGGGCGTGACCGGGATGGTGGAGGAGATGTTCACCAATCTTGAATACATCGGTGCCGAGTCGAAGATCGGCGCGCGCCCGGCGCCCGGTTCGCTGGTGTTCTGCATCTGCGAGGGTCTGTTGATGCAGTCCACCATGCAGCGCACCGGCATGGCCTTCCTGGAGTGCGACCTGCGCATTCTCAAGCCCACGGTGGCGGGCGATACCTTGCACGTGCAGGCCGAGGTCGTCGAGGCCCGCGCCACGAGCAAACCCGGCCGGGGCCTGATGCGCACCTTCAACCGCGTGGTGAACCAGCGCGGCGAGGTGGTCGCTACCTACAACCCGCTTCGAATGGTGAAGAGTCGCAACCCCTGAGGAGACCCATGATGACCCTGCTTCGCAAGCTGCAATCCCTGCTGGCGGCCGCCGTGTTCGCGGCATCGGCCAGCGCCCAGGCCCAGGCCCCTGCCGCCCAGGCCTTTCCGAACAAGCCGGTGCGCTTCGTCGTGCCCTTTGGCGCGGGCACCACCACCGATCTGGCGGCGCGCTTCATCGCCAAGCACTTCACCGACATCACCAAGCAGCCGGTGGTGGTGGAGAACAAGGCGGGCGCCAACGGCTTCATCGCCTTGCAGTACGTCCTCTCCCAGCCCGCCGACGGCTACTCCATCGTCATCGGCACCAACACCACGCACGCGGCCAACGCCGCCCTGTTCAAGAAACTGCCCTATGACCCGGTGGCGGACTTCGTGCCGATCAGCGGCGTCATCGTCGGCGGCGTGGTGCTGGCGGTGTCTCCCAGCCTGGGCGTGAACAACGTGCAGGAACTGATCGCGCTGGCCCGGCAGCGCCCGGGCAAGCTGACCTTCGGCAGCGGCAACTCCTCGTCGCGCGCGGGCGGCGAGGTGATGAAGGACCTGGGCGGCATCAACATCCTGCACGTCCCGTACAAGACCCTGCCCATGGCCATCACCGACGTGATCGGCGGCCAGATCGACATGGTGTTCGGCGACGCGCCCGCGGTGATGCCGCTGGTGCGTTCGGGCAAGCTGCGTGCCCTGGGCGTGTCTACGCGCGCGCGCATGCCGGGCTACGAGAACATCCCCACCATCGCGGAGCAGGGCGTGGCCGGCTATGAGGTGAGCGGCTGGCTCGGGGCCTTCGCGCCCAAGGGCACGCCCCCGGACGTGGCCGAGCGCCTGAACCAGCTGATCGCCGGCATCATGCGCACCCCCGAGGCGGCCAAGTACTTCGGCGAGAACGCCTGGACGCCGATCCCCGGCAGCCGCGATGACCTGGCCCAGTTCCAGCGCGCCGAGCTCGCGCGCTGGGCCCGCCTGGTGAAGTCTGCCGGCATCGAGCCCGAGTGAGCGCGCCGGTGGCTGCCGCCTCCCCCAAGTCCGTGCGTCTGGGCGCCGGCAGCGGTTTCTGGGGCGACGCGCTCGACCCGGCGATGGAGGTCCTGGACAAGGGCCGGGTGGACTACCTGTGCTTTGACTTCCTGGCTGAACTGACCATGGCGCTGCTGCAGCGCCAGCGCCAGAAGAACCCGCAGGCCGGCTACATCCCCGATGCGGTGCAGGCCATGAAGGCGATGATGCCGATGGCGCGCGAGCGCGGCACCTGCCTCATCTCCAACGGTGGCGGCGTGAACCCGCGCAGCGGCGCGCAGCGCATCGTCGAGGACGCGCGTGCCCTGGGCTTGCACGGCACGAAGGTGGCCCTGGTCGAGGGCGACGATCTGCTCGATCGGATCGACGAACTCCTGGCCAGCGGCCTGCCGCTGGCGCACATGGAGACGGGCGATACCGACTTTGCCCGCGTGCGTGACCGGGTGGTCGCTGCCAACGTCTACACCGACTGCAGCGGTATCGTCGAGGGGCTGGGCCTGGGCGCTGACGTGGTGATCACCGGGCGCGTCTCCGACAACGCGCTGTATGTGGGCCCGGTGATGCACCGCTTCGGCTGGAAGCATGACGCGGCGCACGCCGACCGCATCGCGGCGGCCATCACCCTGGGTCACATCGTGGAGTGCGCCAGCGCCTGCACCGGCGGCATGTCCTCGCGCTTCGCGCAGATGCCGCATATGGGGCGGGTGGGCTTTCCGATCGTCGACTTCCACGCCGACGGCAGCGCCGAGGTGTCCAAGGTGCCGGGCTCGGGTGGGCGCATCGATGCCCACACCGTCAAGGAGCACCTGGTCTACGAGATCGGCGATCCGCGCGCCTACCTCATGCCCGATGGCGTGGCCGACTTCACCTCGCTCACGCTGGCCGAGGCCGGGCCAGAACGCGTGCGCGTGAGCGGCGTACGCGGGCGCGGGCAGCCGGACACGCTCAAGCTCGTGATCGGCTACCAGGACGGCTGGATCGGCGAGAGCCTGGCCTTCTTTCCCTGGCCGCACGCCTACGAACGCGCCTGCAAGGCCCGCGAGACGATGCTGGAGCGCTTCGAGCGCATGGGGCTGCAGGCCGACCAGATCCACTTCGACTTCGTGGGCCTGAACGTGCTGCATGGCCCGGCCGCGCCCATGCCCTCGCCGGAGGCGCTGGCGCAGTGCAACGAGGTCGGCCTGCGCTGCGCGGTGCGCACCCGCACCGCCGAGGAAGCCGAGAAGGTGCGGCGCGCTGGCGCGCACCTGTGGATCATGGGCCCGGGCGGCACCTCCTTCGGCACGCCGATGAAGCCGCGACCCGTGGTGTCGCTGTGGCCGACGCTGATCCCGCGCGAGCTGGTGAAGCAGACCGTCACCCTGCTGGAGGCCTGACCATGACCAAGCTGCTTGCCGACATCTGCTACGTGCGCTCGGGCGACAAGGGCAACGTCTGCACCGCCGGCCTGATCGCCCGCACGCCGGCCGACTACCCGCTGCTCCTGGCCAGCGTCACGCCCGAGAAGGTGCGCGCCCTGTATGGCGGGTGGGTGCAGGGCGAGGTGCATTGCCACCGCATGGACAACATCCAGGCCCTGGTGGTGGTGATGAACGGCGCGCTGGGCGGCGGCGCCACCAGCACGCTGCGCCTGGACCAGACGGGCAAGTCGCTGGGGCACGCGCTGCTGCGGCTGCCGGTGGCGGGCTGAGTCCCTGCCGGCCCTTCATCGCAGGCCGGCCGGGCGGTCATACTCCGGCCATGAACCTGCCGCACTTCGTTCAACTGCACATGCCGTCGGCGAGCGAGCTCGCGCGCGACGCGCAGGAGGGCTTGCTGCAGCCCGCCGCCGCGATCGCGCCCAAGTTCTTCTATGACACCCTGGGCTCTCGCCTCTTCGACGCGATCACCGAGCTGCAGGCCTACTACCCCACCCGCACCGAGGCGGCCATCTTCGCTGCGCACGGGCACGCGATCGCACAGGCGGTGCATGCCGTCACCGGGCCGCGCCCGGTGATGATCGACCTGGGGGCGGGCAACTGCGCCAAGGCGGCCCGCCTGTTCGGCGCGCTCGAACCCCGCGCCTATGTGGCGGTGGACATCTCGGTCGATTACCTGCGCCAGGCCTTGTCGGCCCTGCAACGCGAGCATCCGGCGATGAACATGGTCGGCCTGGGTCTGGATTTTTCCGAGCGGCTGGCCCTGCCGAACGACCTGCCGGGCGCGGACGGCGCGCCCCGCCTGGTGTTCTACCCAGGCTCGAGCATCGGCAACTTCTCGCCTCCCATGGCCCGGGCGCTACTGTCGGACATGCGCCATGCGGCGCCCGGGGGCGCGCTCCTGATCGGAGCCGACCTGCTGAAGTCGCCGCAGGTGCTGCAGGCGGCCTACGACGACGAACTCGGGGTGACGGCGGCCTTCAACCTGAATGCGCTCGTGAACCTCAACGCTCTGCTCGGGGCGGACTTCCACGTGCGGCAGTGGCAGCACGTCGCCCTGTTCAACGAGGCCGAGTCGCGCATCGAGATGCACCTGCAGGCGCGTGAGGAATTGCAGGTAACCTGGCCGGGCGGTGCGCGCCGTTTCGCGGCGGGCGAGCGTGTCCACACCGAGAACTCCTACAAGTGGACGCCCGCGCAGTTCACGCAGCTGCTGCAGGACGCCGGCTACACGCAGGTGCGGTGCTGGCGAGATCCGCAGGAGGCCTTCGGCGTGTTCCTCGCCTGGGGTTGAGGTTCCCGCCCCATGGATTCGGTTTCCCAACTCGCGCTCGGTGCGGCGGTGTCGGTGGCGGTCATGGGCCGGCGCACCGCTGTCTGGAAGGCCGCCCTCTGGGGCGGCATCGCCGGTACCTTGCCGGACCTCGACGCCTTCATCGACCACGGCGACGCGGTGATGAACATGGTCCTGCACCGCGCGGCCAGCCACGGGCTGTTCTGGCTGGCGCTGGCGGCGCCCCTGCTGGGGTGGTGCGTCGCGCGCGTGCACGGCGAGGGCACCCTGTGGCGGCGCTGGGCGCTGGCCATGGGGTGGGCGCTACTCACGCACCCCTTGCTGGACACGATGACCGTCTACGGCACCCAGCTGCTGCAGCCGTTTTCAGAGT
>JACCED010643318.1_pt1 | contig 10090 bp, 8 predicted proteins | sample 7455021 | NCBI WGS metagenome assembly JACCED01 (sample SAMN15323456, study PRJNA562643) | freshwater metagenome | isolation source: river surface water | place: USA:Blue River Watershed | collected 2017-08-19 | reverse complement strand
TTTTGGTTTCTTGAGTTTCATCTTCAAAATTTTCATCAAATAATTTAAAAAATAATGGATATTTACTTTGATAACCTTCGTAAATACCGTTGTTTTCAATAAAATTATTTACAAATCCTTGAAATGTCAAATATTGTTTTTTTTTATTACTACTATTTGAAGGAAAATTTAAATTTATCATTTCATTTGCTGGTTTAGAATTTGATAAATCAAACTCTTCTGGATTGGATGGTAAAGAATCTGTATCTGAAGGTAATTTTAAAATAAATTTATCACTTTGAATACCATAAGTATTTTTATTTACTTTCTTGGAATTCTTAAATCCTTCAATATAAATATTGTTATACAATAATATATAATCTTTTAATTTTTCCAACCTCAATAAATCATTATTAATTTCTTGATAAGCAGTTAGAATTTCAAAGTTATTTTGATTATGGTTTTTACTAAAATAGATTAGTGGATATAATGGAAATTGTTGCATGATGCTTAATAAATACTGTTTTTGTTTTTTATTGTTTCCTGAAAATTTATTATTTGGTAAAAAATCTTTAAAATATATTTGTGGTTCTATAAAATTATTCATATTCAAACCTCTACATTTTAAACATATTTTTTTTATGCATTATATCACAAAATTATTTTGAATTATTTTAAAATAAATATTTTTTATATGTAGAAAAAGGTTTTAAGTACTTTATTTTTTAATAAATGAATATATTTAAAAAGATAAGAATCAAATTATAAAATGAATAATGAGTGAAACAGTTTTACCTTCAGAGATATCTAAAACAGAAACAACAAAACCTAAGAAAGGAAGTAAAAAAACTACAACCAAAGAATTAGAAGAGACTAATATTGAACAAGTTTCAAAAAATGAAAAAACGATTGATGAAAATATTGAGAAGAAAAAGGTTTCTAAAAAAGTTTTAAAGAAAAATGAAGAACAACAAAAAAAAGAAGAATTACAAAAAATAATTGAAGTTCAAAAACCAGTTGAGGTTACAAATCAAATAAAAATAGAAGAAAAAGTTATTTCTCCTGAAGTACAGAATGAATTAAAAGAAATATCAGAATCAAAAGAAGAAATTACTGAATCATATATTTCTGATGATGAAGAAGATTATTCTGAAGATGATGATTTATCATCAACAAATGGTTCTGAAAAAAAATCTAAAAGAGGAAGAAAACCGAAACAAAAAGATGAAATGGATGATGGAGATAAAGAGATTAAGAAGAGAGGAAGAAAACCAAAACAAAAAGATGAATCTGAAGAAAAGGTTCCAAAGAAAAGAGGAAGAAAACCAAAAGAAAAGGTTTATTCAGTCAAGGAACTTCCTAAATCTTTTTATGAAGAGAACAAAAATGAAACATTGATTCTTCATCTTCCAATAAAATTAAATGATAAAATTCTTCAAGAAGAACCTGTTCCAAACAAATCTTCTCAAAATTTTTATTCTATTGATGAAACATTTATTGAAGAAGAACCTAAATCATCTTCATTACTTGCTACTCAAGTAAATTTTTTAGAAAAAAATGTTGCTGTTTTCGATATGAAAATTAAAACATTTTCAATTCAAGAAGATGAAGACTTAATCAATGAAAAAATTGTTTTTACAAAATCTGAAAAAGGAGATTTAACAATTAAAGATGCTGATTTAGAAGAAAATCTTGGAACAGATTCTAAAAATAAATATTTTACAGATAAAGATGATTTCAAGATAAACAAGGTTCTAAAGAAAAATTTAAAAAATATTATGTATGAATTTATACATTCTAATTCTGAAAAAGTATGGCCTGAATCAACAAATATTCATTGTTATTGGTGTTGTCATTCATTTGGAAATACTCCTACTTGTCTTCCTGAGTATTTCAAGAAAGGAAAGTTTTATGTAAGTGGATGTTTTTGTAGTTTCAATTGTGCTGCTTCATATAACTTTAGTAAAAATGATGAAGATATTTGGGAAAGGTACAGTTTACTAAATCTAATGTACAAAAAAATGTATAATCAAAATTTTATAAGAATTCCACTTGCTGCACCAAGAGAAGTTTTAAAGACATTTGGAGGATACTTGAGTATTGATGAATACAGAGAAAATCTAATGAAAATGGATAAGATGTTCAATGTAATTAAACCCCCACTTGTTGCGATTATTCCAAAGATTGAAGAAAATATTTTAAGTGTTAAAAATCAAAAAGCAGGACCTCCTATTATTAATCAAACAATTTTAAACAAAACACAAAGTCAATTAAAATTAAAGAGAAGTAAACCAGTTACAAATCCAAATAATACATTACAATCATTTATGGATTTAAAAATCATTTCTTAAAAGAGAATAAAGTTGGTTTATTAATAATTCAATAAAAATCAATAAAATTAAAAAATGAATTTAAACATTAAATTATAAAGAAATAAAGGTCAAACCTACTTAATTAAATTTTTTATTCCACGTTTATTTTTTTTGTAAAGAAAAAAAATATATTCTTATATTATATAAAATGAGTTCTGATCCATCTAATATGGCTAACTTTACTACTAATAGTTACAATTTAACTGTAGCACCACAACCATGGTGTGTCAAGCCAGGAAGCATTTACACCAATCCTAATGCGAACTACGATTATTTTAACACCAAATGTGGTGATCCTTACACTTACTATGGATACTGGTACAGAAGGTTTCCAGGTCAAACCAACTATTTAAACTGCTATTACTTACCATACAAGAGTCCTTATTTCTACAATGGTTGGGGTTATGTTAAACCAGGAAGCAAATGTCATCCAGTTCCAAACCGTAGATACAATGGTACCTATGCTGGATTTAAAGTATTTGATACTAAGATTAATTCTCCATATTAAATAGTTTAAAAAATATATATTAATTTAAAAAATTATTTTTAGATATTATTTAATATTTTTTATAAAAATAATATTATACATTTTATAAATTATAAAATATATAAATCTATTCGCTTTATTATTTTTTTTTTTATATAAAAAAATTTATATATGGCTGATTTACCTTTTAATTTTTCTTGTGAAACTTACAGAGAACTCAATGAAGATTTAAAATTTTTATCAGATAAGCAATTAATAGAACATTATAAATTTTTTGGAAAAAATGAGAACCGTATGTATTCATTTGATTTACCATACGATTTTGATATAGAAATATATAAAAATTCAAATGGAGATCTTAAACACATGAATGATACTGAATTAAAAAAACATTTTATAAATCATGGTAAAAATGAAAATAGAATTTATAGAAAAAATTATGATAGTTCTATAAATAATAAATCTTCTAATAATAATTTAGAAAACAATAATATCTATAAAATAATTGATAATAAAGAATTAAAAACTTTAACATGTGATAAAGATTTTTTTTCAAATAATCTTAATAAAGTAAATGATATAATAATTAGTTTAACAACCATTCCAACTAGATTTTTAAATCAAGAATTTGAAAATGTTTTGGATAGTTTAAATAATCAGATTTTAAAACCTAAAAAAATTGTTGTATTTTTATGTCATAAATATAATCGTCATTTTGAATATTGTCAATTAGAATTTGATTCTAAACTTGAGTATTTTAGAAATAAATATAATAATATATTATTTCATTTTACTGAAGACTATGGTCCAATAACAAAAATTTTAGGTTTTATTGATATATATGAAACATTTGATAAAAATGATAAAATAATTGTTGTAGATGATGATTGGAAAAAATTAGATATGACAACATATTATTTTAAAATGTGTTATGATTTATATCAATGTGATGCAGTATTTATTGATGAAAGAGAATTAATAAATTGGACTAATAATAGATATTTATATTCTTATAATGAAATATTTTATGACAATTATCAAAATTTTGCGTATGGATGGTTATCTTTTTCCTTTAAAATGAATTTTATACCAAAATTATATGATTTTTATAAAAAAGTTATTGAAATTGATCCATTAATTATTTGTCATGATGATTTAATCATTACTTTATTTTATAGGTATAATAAAATATATTCTTGTGGAATTCATTTGTTCTTATCAGAATTTGAAGAAAATAAAATATCTGAATTAGATGCTTTAAAAAATAGTGAAAATAGTTTTAATATTCGATTTGATTTAGAAACAAATTTTTGTAAATTTTATAACATAGAATTGTCTATTTTAAATAAACACAATTATATTAAAAACAATTTAACACAAGATTCAGTTTATTCAATAAACAGTAATATAGAAAAGAGATTTTTATTAAATAATATTGAAAATATAAATTACAATCCTGAAAAAAATAATTTTCAGAATATACATTTAGATATAAAATATTTTAATAAAAATATTTTTATTTTTACAATAACTTCATTTGAAGATATAAGAAATAATAATTATTGTTTTGAGTTAGAAATAAATTCAGAAAAAATTTTTATTCATATAAATTTACAAAATAACTATTCAAAAAAATATTCTTGTTTTATAAATATTAATCAACAATTGCAACCTACTAACCATAATACTTATTCATTTAAAATAATACAAACACATAATAATTATGAAGGTAGTTTAAATAGATTATATTCAGTTTGTACTATTCTTAACCAGTTGCCATATTTAGATTATAAATTCTTTGATGAAAATGATAGAATTAATTATTTAAAAAATATTAATAATGTATTTTTAGATATATACAATATATTAATTCCTGGATCATTTAAAGCAGATTTTTTTAGAGCCATTTATTTATATTTTGAAGGAGGATTATATCTTGATTGTAAAAATATTCTTTATTTAGATTTAAAATATTTTTTTAATAATGAAGAATTTTTTGTAAAAGATTTTGAAAATAGAGTATGCAATGGAATGATTCTAATTAAATTAACTAAAAATAAAAAAATTAAAAATTATTTAAAAAATATGATTTTTAATATAATAAATAATTTATATTGTGAAAGTTGCTTACATGTTACAGGACCTGGATTATTTAACAAATTTGTAAATAATAATATTTTTTTTAAAAATAATATTGAAAATAAAGAATGGAAGAATTCATATATAACTGATATTATTTATAATAAAGTTATACTTAAAAATTCTTATAATAATTATTATAATGAAAATAATTATTTAAATTCTCAACACTATGGTATTTTATATAATGAAAAAAAAGTTTTTAATTCTGTTTCTGATATTTTAAAAAAAAAAATAAATGGTATTGATGCAATTTTATGGATAAATCTTGATCGTTCAACTGAAAGAAAAAAAACAATGATACAATTATTAAAAAATTTAGATATCGTAAATTTTCGTATAGAAGCGATCGATGGTAAATATAATGATTTTGATAAAATTGTAAATATTCCAAGAGAAAGAAAGTTAACTAATTATGAAATTGCTTGTACATTATCACATTTAAAAGCAATTAATATTGCACAGCATTTAATTGGAAACTATTTTTTAATTTGTGAAGATGATATCTCTTTTAATAATGTTATTCTATCAAAACTAGATTTAAAACAAATTATTGAAAATGCACCTTACTTTGACATACTAATGATATACAAAACTATAAATTCAAAATTAAATTCAACTTACACAGTTTGGAATAATTATTTTAATTCAACTGGTATAGAAATTAATAGTACAGTTTCATATATTATAACAAAAGAAGGAATAAAAAAAATATGTGAACAAGCAAAATATATAAATGATGATACTTTTATGTTAGATAATAACATAAAATTTGATGTTGCAGATATATATTTATATAAAAATATACAAACAATTGTTTATAAACACAATTTTATAGATATATCTGATGTCATTTCAGAAATTCATCCAAGTCATGATGAATCAAATTTAAATCAAGCAATACATAATAGTTATTTAATGATTGAAGATTTGTTATAAAATATTTTAATTTAAATTTTTATTATGATTTGGTAAAAAAAATATTTTTTTTTATAATTAATTAAAAATGAAATATTCATTATTATCTTTCTGGGAAGGTTTTTGTTATGATAATAACTCTTTTACTAAAAATTTTTTAAAAGAACATTCATATACAAATGATTATAATAATTGTGATTTTATTATATTTAATTGTTTTATCAATCAAAATGAATATGCATTAGTTATGAATTTACAATGTAAAAAATTTTTATATATAACTGAACCAATTGAAAGTTATAAACATTATAAAAATGTTTATTATCTTTATGAAAATAATTATTTTAATGGAATTATAGGATGTATTGATAATAATATTGAAAAAATGCATTTTAAGTTACCTTTATATATAAATTATATTCCTGACATTGATCTTTTAAAAAATAATAATCCTATTTTTGTTAGAAATAATTTAATAAACAAAGAATTTTGTTGTTTAATTAATACTCATGACGATAATAATACAAGAACACCAATGTATAATTTATTAAAAAACTTAGGTCATATTACTTGTCCATCAAGACTTTTTAATAACTGTTCCAATGAAGAATTAAATAGTATTGGTAATATTAAATTTATAAATAAATTTAAATTTAATATATGTTCAGAAAATAGTATAAGTAATATACCTGGATATATAACTGAAAAATTATTGAATTGTTGTCTTGGTGGAGCAATTCCAATCTATTATGGTTCATTTGATGAAATTGATGAAAAGATTTTTAACAAAAATAGAATTTTATTTTATGATGGTAATAGAGAAGAATCATTAAATAATACATATTTAAAAGTTAAAGAACTTTTAGAAAATGAAGATAAATTTATTGAATTCTATTCACAAAAAACTTTTCAGGATGATGCAGTAGATATAATAAATGAATTAATTAAAAATATTAACAACATTAACTTATTTTTATAAAAAAAATTTTTAAGTTTAAAAAAAGAAAAATAAAATACAAATATATATAAAATGATAAACTTAATTACTTCTTTTTATTTACTTGAAAATAGTAATCAACAAAAAATTAATAGAAATAATGAATTAATTGAAACTCTTAAAAAAAATTTAGAATCAAATGTTATTTCTAAAATTCATTTATTTATTGATAATGAAGATTTAATTGATTTTGTTAAGTCATTTGATTCATCAAATAAAATAAATATAATAAATTTTGGTAAACAACCTCTTTATTCTGACTTTTTTAGATATGCAAATGAAAATTTACAAGATAATCTATGTTTAATCTCAAATTCCGATATTTATATACATGAATGTGATTTGGATTGTTTAAATAAATTAGAAAATAATATTTTTTCTTTGACTAGGTATGAATTTGATTTAAGTTGTCCATTAATTGATAATTATCAAGGCAGTCATGATGTATTTATTTTTAAATCTCCAATCAATGTTAATTATGAGAAAGTTTCTCATGTACAAAATGTTTGGGGTTCAGAAAATTCTGTAATTGATATGATTTCAGAAAATGGATACACAGTATTAAATCCTTGTTATCAAATAAAAATTGTTCATCTACATAGTTCTCAATATAGAAATGATGACCGTATTAGAATACCAGGTGGTAAATTTTTACCTAGACCAACTTATTTATAATGAATCTTTTAAAGCATTTGTATGACGTTCTGACCTTGATTCATCAGAATAAACATATTCACCAACAAAATGAAATTCATTATCATATTGTATTGGAAAATTTAAACAAAATTCTCCTTCATATTTATGAAAATTAGCATGAATTAATACATCATCTTTTATTAAAGGATAAATATCATTTGCCAAAAATATTTGGTCATCAAGTTTTTCTTGATTTTGTTTTGATGATTTAAAATCTTCTATTATTTTTAACCAGTTTGGAATTGATGGTATTTTTTTTGCTCCAAACATTCCTGCTAAAATTTTAAATGCGTGATGAGGATGGTCTCTCATAATATGGAATCGTTTTCCTGAATTTAACCATTCATCTACTGCTAGTTTTTCCCTTAACAAAAATCTAGTATCTGTATCTCTTGATATCATAATTTCAACTTCAGGATCATCAATTGCTTCAAATCTCCACATCATTGGTTTGCAATAATTTAGGTCACCATTTTTTAAAATTACCTTTGTATTTTTAGTTTGTTGAAGACTCTCTATTATATCTCTTGGAACTGTATCTTCATGAACATAAAACCAACATTCAAAATCTGGATAAAATGTTGGTGCCAATTCAGCATTTTTAATAGCACCAATTGTATAAGTAGGATCTGAACCCCAAAGGCTAAATGATATTACTTTTTTCATTTATACTAATATATATTTTTTATTTGTTGAATGTACTTATTTATTTAGTCCTTCTCTTAATTGACATATATTATCCCAAGGTCTATTTTCATCTTCAAATACATATTCTCCAACAAAATGAAATTCACTATCAAAATCAACAGGAAAATTTAAACATTTGTCGCCTTCATATTTATGAAAACTTGCATGAATCATTGCATCATCTATGATTAATGGATAAACAATGTTTTTTAAAAATATTTGGTCATCTTGTTTTTCTGGATATGATTTTAAAAGTTTAAATTCATCCATTATTTTTAACATATTTGGAATAGAAGGGATTTTCTTTGTTCCAAACATTCCAGCTAAAATTTCCATTCCATGACATGGATGGTCTCTCATTATATGAAATAATTTACCTGATTCTAACCACTCATTTACAGCAAGTTTTTCTCTCAATAAAAATCTTGTATCAGTATCTCTGGACATCATTATTTCAACTTCAGGGTCATCAATTGCTTCAAATCTCCACATCATTGGTTTGCAATTGTTCAAATCACCATTCTTTAAAATAACTTTTGTATTTTTTATGAGTTGAAGACTATCTATTATATGTCTTGGAACAGTATCTTGATGAACATAAAACCAATATTCAAAATCAGGATAAAACATAGGGGCTAGTTCAGCATTCCTAATTGCACCTACAGTATATTTTGGATTATCACCCCAAAGGCTGAATGATATTACTTTTTTCATTTATAATTTAACAATATTATTTTTTTGAGTTATAAACAAATTTTTATTTAGATGTAAGTTTATTTTTTTATATTTTTTATAAATTATTATATAAAATGATTATTAAAACAATTCTTATTACTGGTGGATGTGGATTTATTGGTTCTCATCTATGTAAAAGATTAATAGAAGATAATAATAAAATTATTTGTATTGATAATTTAATTACAGGAAGTATTGATAATATTTCTGAACTAATCAAAAAAGATAATTTTATTTTTATAGAAAAAAATATAACAGAAAAAATTCATATTAATGAAAAAATAGATGAGATTTATCATCTTGCTTGTATTGCAAGTCCAGATAAATATAAGAAATATTCAATTGAAACACTTGAAACTTGCTTTATTGGAACAAAAAATATGTTAGAACTTGCTAAAGAAAAAAATGCTAAAATACTGATTTCTTCTACTTCAGAAGTTTATGGGAATCCACTTGTTCATCCACAACCAGAAGAATATTATGGTAATGTTAATACAATTGGAGAAAGAAGTTGTTATGATGAAGGTAAAAGGATTGCTGAAACACTAATGTATGAATACAATAAAAAATTTAATGTCAATACTAAAATTGTTAGAATATTTAATACTTATGGTCCAAATATGGATATTAATGATGGAAGGGTTATTACAAATTTTATTAAACAATTTTTAGATAACAAACCTTTTGAAATTTATGGGAAAGGGCTTCAAACAAGAAGTTTTTGTTACATAGACGATATGATTGATGGTTTAACTAGAATGATGAATTCTGAAGAAAAAGGACCAATCAATATTGGAAATCCATATTGTGAATTTACTTTGATAGATTTAGTAAAAGTTTTTGAATCGATTGTTAAAAAACCAATCGATATTCATTATCTTTCTGAAACTGAAAATGATCCACAACAAAGAAAACCTAATATTGAAAAAGCCCAGAAACTGTTAGGATTTGAACCAAAAATAATTCTAGAAGACGGATTAAAAAAAACAATTGATTATTTTATGAAAATTAAATCTATTTAAAGAAAGTTTTTTATATATCTACACAATATAAACAATGCGTGTTCTTTCGTGGGATGTT
>JACCED012125434.1_pt1 | contig 10091 bp, 9 predicted proteins | sample 7455021 | NCBI WGS metagenome assembly JACCED01 (sample SAMN15323456, study PRJNA562643) | freshwater metagenome | isolation source: river surface water | place: USA:Blue River Watershed | collected 2017-08-19 | reverse complement strand
GTTCTTAAGTGTAACTTCACCTTCTTGTTTAATTACTACATCAATAAAAGGAAATCGATCAAAGAATTTAGGATCTGTAATAGGAGGCTCTGGACCGCCAAACAATATTGTTACATTAGGATTTTGTTCTTTTAATTTTCTAGCTAGAGTATAGTTATAGTTCTTATTCCATACATAGGTGCTGAATCCAACTACATCACTGTCTTTGATAAGTTCTAGAGACCGTTCAATGCTGTCGCGCTTCCACACAAAGGTTCCTAATTTATACTTCTCTTTAATATGGTCAAAGCTAGACACGTAAGACCAAAGTATGCCTGCACTATAAGGAAGATAGTGTGCATTAAATTCTTTTGGTCCTTGTTGGAAATTGGGCTGAACCCAGCTAAAAGTTTTCATATGTATGTCAGTAAGTTCTTTAAATCGCTAGCATAGAAAATATTAGTCCACCTCTTTTCTATAATAACTTTACGATTGTATTCTAAAATGTGGGACATTTCTTCTATCATTTTGTCCCAATCATCATTACTTATACTTGATAAACGTTGTATTTCGTTAGAGATAAAGTCTAATCTTTCCCAATCATCCTCAATGTCGTCGTAGCTTTCATCGATCCATTTGTCAAATGTCAAGAATCCAAATCTACGCATCTGAGCTAAAATATGGGGTCTGTTGACAATTATAAACGGTTGTTTGGCCAGCATAGGTTTCCACTCTTTTTCATTCCATCCTGGACTTTCTTCCTGCCATTGAAAAAAATGTGTCGATGTAACTACGCTGAAATAACTGTCTCTTAGGTGGTCAACAGGAGTTGACATCCAATCTGCATAATTGGTTATAAACTCTGTTTTATCAACAATCATAGGAATCTTGTTATAAATCTCAGCTATACCTTTGGCTAACTTTGATTTGATCCTCCAATGGGAAGGCTTCTGTTCCCAAGGAAACTCGATAGTCTTTCTCAGTAGCCAACTTTTCCATCCGCCGTTTTTATGAGCAAGATCATCGTCGTTAGGCGTGGTGCCAAGACTTACATAACCCCTGTCTAGAACATTGTTGTTGGCCATTAATGCAACTAGCATTGGTCTATGCCATCTAAATGCTCTATTCAAACATGTAAACTTCTTTGACCTATTCTTCTTTAGTTCAAACTCTGTTAATTTTATAATTCCATCGTTGAAAGTCAAATCAATGTGTGGGCTGTATTCAACTGTGATTAAATCATCTTGTGGAACTGCATTCTGCCTCACCCATTGATTAAAATTCTTTTTACCGTGTGCTGCCGGAGTTAACAGAATAATCTTTTTAGGGGAGACTCGAGTGTCTTTGTAGAACATCTTATAAAACACAGAAAACACATAATATGAATCGTATTCATTTTCGTTGTTGGCAATTAGTTTTGCATTGCCGTGAACTAGTTCATGCAATAACTCTGGAGGGAAGTCTGTCCAAAGATTGTCTGCAACATAATCCCAGGGTCCTTGATTAACATTTAAAGGAATAAACCAAGTTTGAGTTTTATCTATGTCTTCAAAGTTTCTTAAGGAAAGCTCATAGCCTAGTTCCTTAAGAGGCTGTTCCATAAACAAAAAATAATACGGCTTCCAGGCAGGATGCTCTACAGAATCAACAGTCCAAACTGATCTATTGATCCTGTCTTTGAAAGAGGACATGTTTAAAAATTGAACTAATCTTGTCATGATCTAATTCTACCGACTTCTTTCCTTGGAATAAGATTTTCATTATAGACATCAGTTTTGTCTAACACACGTTGATGCCAGTAATTTGTATAATCGATAGTAGATTGTTTAAATTTAGTATCAGGCCAAAGTTTCTGTATATACTCTAAGTGCTCCTTAGGATGTGCATGATTGTCTTCATACCAGCCTTTGCCTTTTATGTGATGATTATGCTCGCCGCCTGTGTAGGTAACAGACCTAGGTTGAACGCTGTGCCAGTTGTAGTTAAAACATACTTCCCAAATACTAGGCTTAACTAAATCCATTTCTTCTTTGTAGTGTTTAATGATTTCTTTCTGATCAGGAGTTAACAGATCTGGCCCGTCTTGTGTTGAACCAAAAGGAACCATACACATAAAATGGAAGTCAACACCTTTGTTTTCGAAGAAGTTTTTAAGTAGTTTAACAACCATCATGTCACGCAATAGCGCATGGTCTTCGTCAAAGTATTCCATCCATTCTTTTGAATAAATTCCCTGACTATAGATATTTCCAGGATACAACCAACCGCCTTTAGCCTTGCAATATCTATCCTCCCGTTGGAAATTTGTAAACATGACCATACATAGGTCGCCGGGTCCTAGTTTATGGAACGCATCAGCATCCATTACAGACTGTGCCATTATGTAATTTCCTGCGCCGCATAATCCGTAATTGAATGCAGTTTCTGGGGTAAACTCTTGTGCAATAATATCTGCCCAAGTAGGCCATTTGTAGTGTGTAAAGCTACATCCAAATGAAAAAAATCTCTTATATTTGGAAAAATCTAGTTTAGTTGTCATCTTAAATCCTTATGTTCATATGCTCTTTATCAAAAATATGTCCGCGAACAGAAACATCTATAGGCGTTTTTACTTTATTATCATAGTATTTAACGTATTCTAATGTATTCTCGCTTAAATCTAAATTAGGTAAAACTGATTGCAAAAACTGTAAATGCAGAGATGGACTAGGGTGTGAATCTAATGTAACCTCGCCGTTGCAGATTAATTTGATAGGATTCTGCTCTGACCAATCTTTTTTATAACAGGTATTAAAAAAGTTATGTGTTATTTTACGCTCTATTGGTGCCAATAAGTTTTTTATATGATCTTTAATTGGTATCAACGAGTTGCCTTCTGTATAGTTGATAGGAACTGTGGAAAACATATAATGGTCAACGCCTAAACCTTCTAAAAATTTAGAAGCCATATTAACACAAAGTAGATCTCGTTTATAATAAGTCTCTGGAAGATATTCAATGTGTGGTCGACGTAATATATTTTCTTCGTGCATCACATTGCCAGTCCCGGCAATATATCTGTTTACATAAACTTCTTCTCTGCAGACATCAGTCCACATGATAATAACTAGATCAGTTTCACGAAATTTACAAATTACATCAGCTTCTGAAACTGATCGGGCAATCATAGGATTGCTAGAACCAGCACCACCGAAGTTAAAATAAGCACCAGGAAACTCTTTACCTAGAATATCTGCCCATGTAGGCCATCTGTAATCTGTAAAACTGCAACCAAAGGCAAAGAATCTTTTATACTTGCTTAAGAACTGCGATGCCATGGCCACCTCGGTGCTTTAGTCTTTACAAACATTGGATATTGTTCTGCTCCAGTGCCGTTTCTTAATTTATTTTCTACGTTGTTCACTAGGTCCAGGGTTGCGTTTTTTACTTTTAAATTTGGAAAAATAGTCAGCAAATGAGTTAGTTGCATTGCCGGACTAGGGTGTGTATCTAACCATTGGTATTGTTTTGTCTTAACTCCGGGATTGTCAGCCCATTTGACAGTTTCTTCAAAGCTAGGATATAATTCACTAACAATATCTTGATAGAAGTCTATCAATGGCTGTAAATCAGGTCTAACGTATGCTCCGTCCGGGTTGTTTACTTTATTCATAGAAAACATAAAGTATTCAACATTACAAGATTTTAGAAAAGTCGCCGCTGATTTTATATATTCTAAGTCACGCTTTATAAAATCTCTAGGATCTAGCTTTTGAAAATGTTCGAAAGTGTATTTTGTATATTGGTGATTCTGAAGGATAGAGCCGCACCCTGTTAAACCAGTATCTGGGCGCCAGCCTGTATCCCTTAAAAATTCTGTCCATTGAACAATAATTAAATCATCTGGTTGAAAGTTGTGTATTTGGTTTGCTTCGATAATGCTTCTAAAAATAAAATCGTTAGACGAACCGGTATTACCAAAATTAAAATATTGATCCGGAAATTCGCCTCCTATAATATCTGCCCAAGTAGGCCAATGATAGTCAGTGAAACTGCATCCAAATGCAAAAAATCTACGGTAATCACTAAGGTTTAGTTGATGAGTTTTCATGTAATAAATACCAATATAATTATTTACCTAACATGAAACTGATACTTGATAACTTTAATCAGAATGGCCTTGTTCACGAGCCTCCTTCAACAATGTCAGATCAGTTGATTAATATGTCAACTGTCGTAAACGAAGAAAAACTCAAAGATGTAGAATATATAAGACCTCTGCTAGATTACAAAGAGCCCTGGAGTGTAGAAGGGGATCTTTTTCAATACCTTAAAGAAGATTCTCTAGCAAAGTTAAGAAATGGAAACTGTGTGCTGGTTTTTGATGCCAGCATGGAGGGCTTTAGCCCCTACGAATTACCATTGGCTATTTCTCTACATAGGAGTTGCATTAAACATAATGTAGATCCTAGAAAAATCTACTTGCTTACAGCCAACTGGAAAGAAAACGATTGCCACAATAACTATATTGCACTCAACGGAAACCAATACGGAATTAACATTGTAGAAACAACCATTATTGGAAATATGGTCATGCCCAACAAATTTGAAAGTTGGGAGGAGCATTTTGAATTGTGCCAAAAACATCACAGCGATAAAATGTTTCTACAATTAAGCAGAAGAAGCAGACCTTACAGAGTAATGGCCAACTATATGATGCTGAACAGCCGAGCATCTAATTATGGATTAATAAGTCAAGACAAGCTCACAGACGAAGAAATCAATCGCTTAATGTATCATTATAAAAAAAGCCCTGTGGGCACAGATGATATAACTTTGCGTGAAGTAAAAAGTCTCAACGAAAAGAAACTACCCTTAATTGTTGATAACACAGATTTCCAAATAAACTGGGCTAGCTGGCGCAGTCCAGATTTGTATAACAAAACATTGTTCAGCGTTGTATTAGAAACGTCTCAATATGACTTTGGTGGCACCGCATTGTTCCCAAGTGAAAAGATATTCAAGCCCATAGTCCATAGACAACCATTTATTATCTTTGGACACAGAGGCATTAATTCATTCTTAAGGACCATGGGATTAAAAACCTACGAACAATGGTTTGACATTCCTGATGTTGATTATGAAACAGATCCTGTTGCAAGATACAAAAGAATATTGTTTCAAGTAGAACGAATAGTTGATCAACTTAAAAAGATGAGCATACAGGAAAGAGTAAAGTGGCGATTTATGAACCTAGAAGTGTTGAACTATAATTACAATACTGTGGTCACAGGTGTGCTAAGAAGGCGAGAGGCTCTCAGAATGCATAAAACAATAGACAGCTACTTTAAAGGTAATTTCTATAATCAGCTTACACCTACATTTGATCTATGAACAGAACTGAATTAAACGATTTAGAATACGAGTTTGACGACCCATTCGAAGTAATAGGAATATTCGAAAAAAAGTTAGCAACATTTTTTGGAAGTCCTTATGCAATTGTAACCGATAGTTGCACTCATGCATTAGAGCTTTGCTTTAGATTGCTCAAAGACGAAAACAAAAAAGCATCTGTTCCTTTACACACCTACATGAGTGTTCCTATGATGTTGTCTAAAGTAGGTATAGATTATAGTTTCCAAGAGTCACATTGGAATGATTTTTATAAAATAGGAGACTATCCAATCTACGATGCTGCCGTGTTATGGCGAGAAAAATCTTACATTCCAAACTCATATATGTGCATTAGTTTTCAAAATAAAAAACATATCAAGATTGGTCGTGGAGGAGTGATCCTATTAGACAATAAGCAACATTATGATATTCTTAGAAAAATGCGATACGATGGCAGAGACCTTTCTAAGAAACATGCAGACGACAATGTTGAATTTATAGGTTATCACTATTATATGACTCCAGAGGATGCTGCTAGAGGAATCATGTTGTTTGACAAACTAGCCTTTGAACCTTCAGCACAGTGGTCTTGGAAAAATTATAAAAATTTAAAAGAATATAAGGTATTTGAGAATGTTAAGCAAGAATGAATGGGGAAATTTAAAAACAGTCATTGTTGGAATAGCAGATGACGCTAGAATTCCACTGCTAGACACTAGTCTACGATTAGTCAATTATGCAGATGAAGAACACGCATACAAGATACCTTACGGAGAATACCCTACACAGGTAATCGAACAGGCCAACGAAGATCTAGAAAAGTTTTCAAATTTCTTAACTTCGATTGGCGTAGAAGTTTTAAGGCCAGATAAATCCGTTACGCCAAAATACTATAACTATTGCCCTAGAGATAGTGTATTAGTCCATGATCAATTAATACTAGCAACACCTATGCCATTGCGAGCTAGAAAAGACGAATACCTAGCAATGCTACCTCACCTAACTAGATTTGGCATTGTTACCAATAATCAATTTAGTCAATCTGATTCTTTATACAATTCAGACTGTCTAGGCAATCCCGATATACTAGCACTAACAGAAGTAGAACCGTCATTCGATGCTGCCAATATACTCAGAGACAATGACAATCTCTATTATCTTGTCAGTAACAGCGGAAATAAATCCGGAGCTAATTTCCTACAAGAATTGTGCCCCGACAAGAAAGTATGGACCATTGAGGGAGTCTATAGCTACATGCACCTTGATAGCACAATAGCACTATTAAGGGAAGGACTAATGCTACTAAATCCTAGTAGAATAAAAAGCATAGACCAATTGCCCAAACCTTTGCAAAGCTGGGATTATATCTGGTGTCCGGAGCCTGTTGATATAGGGCACTTCCCAGGATACTGCAATGCCAGCAAATGGATTAACATGAATTTGTTTTCCGTTAATCCAAATTTAGTAGTATTAGAAGAACATCAACTGCCATTGGCAATTGAATTGAAAAAGCACGGAATCGAATCTCAATTAATGCCTATGAGACACCAACGAACATTAGGTGGCGGATTTCATTGCGTTACTTTAGATTTGATTAGAGATGAATAATATGAAGTATTGGACTGGACATGTTACACCAGTATGGGACGAAGAATACAAAAACTATTCTTATGTAAAACAGCCCATTACTAATCACGAAGTTAGTGACTGGGAATCGCAAGGCTACGACTATGTAAAAAGTTTTACAGGATGGATGTATGATAATAGGAATCCTATGCCTACATGGATATCTAGTCTAGACAAGAGCTTTGGTTTAAAGAATCAAACTTATTGTTTTTACCGTATGAAAACTCTTGAAATTATGCCTATTCATACAGACAAGTATCTTCGATATATACAGGTGTTTAATGCAGATCCGTCAAAGGTTTGTAGAGCGTTACTCATGTTAGAAGATTGGAAGTCTGGCCACTATTTAGAATTAGACGGGCGTGGATTCGTTAACTGGAAAAAGGGAGATTGGTTTATGTGGAAAACAGACTGCCCTCATGCTGCCAGCAACATTGGTGTTGAAGACCGATATACATTACAAATTACAGGTGAATTAGAATGAACACATTTATGCCAGCATTATACATAAATGACCAAAAAGACCCTTACACTATCTTGTATGATGGAACCTTTTTCAAAGATGAGTCTGATACAAAAAGTCTGTATCATATAGTAAAAAATAAATGGATGCCAAAAACATGGTTAGGATTCGACGAAAGACCATACATGATTTGGACAGGCTGTCACGGTCACATTATTCCTTTAGAAAAACTAGAGCCCGACGAAGATCTACTTAATCTCATACGAGAAAAAGGATTAATATTCTTTTTATACGAACCTTTGTCTACTTATAGAATACACATAGAAAATCGATATCCCGATCATCAGCATTATGATCAATTTGAAACTACAGATCTTAATATCTCATCACTGCACAGTTTTGAACTAGATAGTATATCGATATTCGCACAAAAATACGGACTGAAAAACATTTGGGTTTACAGTTGTGACTACAACATTATAAAATACTATGGAGCCAAGTATCCAGACATTAGACTAGGATGTCAGGACATATTCATAGCCAGCGATTGTGTTGTTGAAACTAAAATAAAGCCCCCATACAAAACAAAAAAAGTTCATAAAAAGTTTTGGTGCGGTAATTGGAGATACAATGGCATAAGGCATCTTGTTATGATGTATCTAGCATCAACAGATAGTTTCTACAATGGAAATTACAGTTGGTATGTATATGGAGGCCGGGGACACGTAAGTGGAAAACTTTGGTTCGACTTGTCAACATGGGAAACAAAATATCCCGGTGTTGCACACAAGCTGGCCATAGGAGAAGAAATCTTAAATGCTGTTGTTCCCTTGTCTATGGATATACTAGAGCCTCCTATGCACTACATAGGCAGTCCAGAAAACAAGAACCCTCCACCTGTAGCAAGTTACAGGCTTCCTATCATGTATGCTGACTGCTTTGTTGCAATAGTTAACGAAAGTAGATTTGCACAGCCTACGGCTAACTTTAGTGAAAAAATTCTAAATGCGGTTCGAGCATATCGACCATTTGTATTATTTGCGCCGCCTAAAACATTAGAATACTTTAAACAGTTTGGTTTTAAAACGTTTGGAGACTTTTGGGATGAGAGTTATGATGACGAACTAGATCACGAAATTCGTCTCATTAAACTTTTTAAAGTTATTGACTATATTGACAAACTATCAATACAGGAATGCAGAGATCTTCTAGAACAAATGCAGCCAATTTTAGAACACAATGCCAAGATAGTTCTAGAACTGGCCACAACAGGCGAATTGTTCAGTCAGTGATCAATACTCTGTATTAAAAACATTATCACCTAATACTAGTAGTTCTACTCTAGGCAATGTTTCGTCTACGGTTAGACTGTCATACCAATCAACAAGTATTTTAGGAAACGTCTTCCTAAAGTCCTTACCACGACGGCGATCGTATTGGCTGTAAAAACTCTTAAAGTCATGCCATAGCTTTTCTTGTTCAGTTGTAGCACGACGATGTGGCTGTTCTACTACTTCAATGTAGTCTATCAGTCTTTCTATTTGAGCTTTTTCACCTGCTACTAATAAAGGATTGTCTTTATTTGCGTCATACCATGCTTTTAAATTATCATAGCAATGCTTTTTAATATGGTCTGGTAAATTAACAGGGCTCATGAAGCTGGGCCAGCGTAGAATATTAAGATCGATATGTGGTCTATGATGTCCGTATTTGGCCTTAAGCTCTAACATATCATCCATAAACTCTGTAATGCTGAATAGACTGATACTGGTGATTGTCATCATGATAGTCACAGCTCTAAACTTAGCATTTTCTATGAAGTAAACTAGGTTCTTACGCCATTCGTCATAGACTAGTCCATCTCGTATGTATTCTGCATGTGGACCAAATGCTTCGTTGCTGGTGTATAAATCAAAACGCTTGATGTCTAGTCCATTAGTAAGGTTGACTAACTTTTCTAATAGATCTTTCTTCATACCTAGATTAGAGTTGACTGCTATTGCCATGTGAGGCAACGATTGTTTCTTAACGTTTTTCATCAACTTCCAGAAGTTATCACTCATCACAGGTTCACCGCCTGTGAATCTAAGTTCTTCTAGGTCTTTGCTTAATTCAGGCCACCAATCAAAGAATGCTTTGATGTAGGGGTTATCTAAATTATACTTTCCGTATGGTTCGGCCCATTTACCATCATGCTGGTATGCTCCGCCACCATCACTCTTAAAGTATTGGTAGGCTCCATTAGTTCTAATATCTTTAGCCCACGATGTTGAATAGCCTGCGTTACAATAACTGCAAGAGAAATTACATATCCTGTCAAAGCTGATCTCAAGAGTTTTAAGATTAACGTCTTGATTCCAGGGCTGTTGACTAATGTGCTTGATATCTTCTATCTTGTAGATTTGACTTTTGAAAACTCTGTCGCTGATATTATCTCGTTTAATATCTTCAATTTTCCAGCAATACTCACACTCGCTAGGTCTTTCACCTTCAAGCATTTTTTTGCGTTGTTCTTTTTTGTAATCAGTATTGTGGATAGCACTGGGATTATCTTTTAGTTTAGTTACATCAATTTGATGAGGCAACGGTAAATGACAACTATGAGTGTATCCATGACCTAGGTGAATACTGGCGTTATACCATTTAGCAG
>JACCED010507723.1_pt1 | contig 10091 bp, 14 predicted proteins | sample 7455021 | NCBI WGS metagenome assembly JACCED01 (sample SAMN15323456, study PRJNA562643) | freshwater metagenome | isolation source: river surface water | place: USA:Blue River Watershed | collected 2017-08-19 | reverse complement strand
GCCTGCCAGTCGTCGCCGATGTGGGTGGTGCCGTTCTTGATCGCGTCGTCGATGGAGGTGGCGGTGGTGCGCTGCGCCTCCCAGCCCACGCGGGCCAGGTTGGCGCGCGCTGCGGCGGGCGAGAGGTCCGCGATGGCCACCAGGTGCATGCCCGGCGTACGCGGCACCTGGGCCAGGTACATGGAGCCGAACTTGCCCGCACCGATCAGGCCCACCCGGATCGGGCGGCCCTCCTGCGCGCGGCGGACCAACTGCTGATGCAAAGACATGGGGCTGGACTCCTTGTTCCCGTTTTCAGACCTACCACCCCGACCCGGGGCGGGCATGAAGACGGATCTTGCCCCAGTATGCCGCCTCTGTTTCGCCAGGCGCGCGTGTACGACGCACGGGTGCGCGCCGCACCTTGCAGCCTTAGGTGTTAGTGCGCAGCGCGTACGAGCGGCGGCAGGCCGCCGCTATGGCAATGATCGGCGCAGCAATTTGCGGACTTCGCGGCGGGGCCCGTAGCTTCGCCTACTTCACCAAGGTGACGGGCAGACGAGTCCCGATCAACACCTTCTGCGCGACCGAGCCCACCAGCAGGTCGCCAATTGGCGAGCGACCTTTTGCACCCATCACGATCAAATCGAATCCCCCCGATTCGGCGATCTTGACAATCTCCTCGGCCACATCACCCGCCGTATCAATCGCTCCCCGCATCGTGCCAGGCATGGCTGACACCACCCGCAAAGTTTTGAACTGAGGATCGGGCAGCTCAGGCAGGTAGTCGGCAACGACGCCCTTGAGACACACATGATGGTCATGGACGGATAGCGAGACCACCTTGCTTTTCGAGTTGTCGGCGGAAAGCTTCGCGGCGTATTTAAACGCACGCAAGGCACATGACGAGCCGTCGGTAGGAACCAGTATTTTCACGGCGTCGCTCTCTAACGAACGACCAGCACAGGTATAGACGAGTGCGCGAGGACGTTTGCTGTCTCGCTCCCCAGCAAGAGGCGCCTGATGCCTCGCCGGCCATGCGAGGCCATGACGATCAGTTCGGATTTGCATTCTTCTGCCGTCTTGATGATGGCCTCCGCCACTAGATCGCTGCTCAGTACGACAGGCTTGACCACAACGCCTTTTTGCTTGCCGGCGGCAACGACCACGCTCAAGAGGTTTTCAGCGTCATGCCGCCAGGTGGCCAGGAGATTCTTTGTCTCCAGCTCGCCCAGTGAGATTGCGCCCTCAAAGAAGGATCGCTGGACCCTCGGAATGACTTTCAACGCGTAGAGCTCCGCCCCATGAAGGGCGGCCATGTCAATCGCGCTGTCAACAGCCCTGTGAGACAGCTCGGAACCATCTGTAGCGACAAACATTTTTTTGTACATTGAGTTCTTTCGAAAAATCAGCCAGCGTGCAAGGCCTGAGGATTTTCGAATTCAATGCCTTCGACGAATGTGCGGTAGCACGCAAACCGCCACCTCACGTCGGACCCACGAACGCTGGCGCAGAAGATCGGCAGATGAGGTTTACCGCCTGTGTCGGCTAGCGAACGGAACGCCAGGTAAAGCGGAGTGAAGATAGACGGGCGGGCGAGGAGGCAAGCAGCCTCTCGGACTCCTGGCGACCAGAAACCACGGTCGCATAGCCCATAGATGATGAGTTAAGTGGTTGAGTTGTTGCGCTCAGCGATTTGACGTCAACCAGGGAGGGCGACTTCCCTGTCATCGTTCATGCGCTGCCGACTGGCCCAAGACTTCGGGTTCGCCAGGTCGAGAGGCTTCTGACTTCTTCCCCGCACCTCTGACGCGCTCAGGCCCAAAGGCCTGAGCGACTAGGATTTTTCGCCATTGCGCTCGCGTGCTCGCCGCGCGAATTCACTAGCAGACTGCGACATCTTGACCGCATACGCGGCGGATTCCGTCGCCATTTGCGTTGCGTATGCAGCTGCCGCTGAAGCTTGTGTGCAGGCGTCTTCTGCATGCTTGGCCAAGGCCATTGCTGCGGCGGCGGCCGCAGCCGCGGCAGCAGCAGCCGCCTCCATTGCCGCCTCCGCCGATTCATTGGCCGCGTGGGCCGCATTTTCCGCCGCATGCACGATGTCTGCTCCCGCGGCAAGCTTGGCTGCTTCTGCGCAATAGGAGGCGGCCTTCGCGGCACGTTCTGCTGCATTGGCCGCGCGCGACGCAGCTTCAGAAGACGTGAGGGTGAGCTGTTTGAGCGAGACCAGGTTTTCGGTGTATTTCGTATTGAGCGACTGAAAATTGTCCTTCAGCAGGCGGACCTCTTCTTGAAGCGTACTCAACATCAACTTGATCGTCGAAGATTCTGTATTCATGATGCGCCGCTTATTTGAGGTCGTCGCAAATGATATCGGATCCACCCACGACTGAATTTTTCAAAGACGTGCGAAGCGCCGCATTCGCCGTCTCCAAGTCATCGATTTTCTGGATGTAGCCCATGACAAGTCCCATGGCGAAAAGATCCAAGGCATAGTCTCGCCTGATCCTTGCCGCTCTCTGCGCCGGCCCCAGGCTTGCCGCCGGGAAGCACAGGCCAATCGAATTGACATGCAGCACTGGCAAGACGCCGTACTCGATGAGCTCGTGCAACTCGTCATGATGGAGCTCACATCGCTCCGCCATCTCTCTGAAGTCGACATAACCGGCGGGACCCATAGGACCTCCTCAAAAGGCCATTCTCAAGCGCTTGTGTCGACGACTCGGTGCTGTTTCACACAGAGGCCTCAGTCAGCGTAGCCCGCGCCCTGGAGAGCCAACCAAGCGCCGCATTGCGTGCCTGGGCGCACATTCCCACTTCGCAGCGACTGACATCATCGGCGCCTCGAAACGAAAGCCTCAACGATGAACCCCGCGTCCGAGTCTTGTTCACCCTTGCTCACAGATCAGGAAGTCTCAGCCTTGATGCAAGACCCGTCATGCCGTCCGGCGCAGAACCATGCGCCCATCGAAATCATGTTTGCAGATCCACACCCCGTGGTCCTGGCAGGGCTCTCCAGAAGCTTTGAATGTCACCCGGACTTCGTGGTTCAAACATGTGTCCATGATGGCGCTTCGGCCTGGCGCGAGATCCAGAAGCTCGAGCCCGACGTACTGGTGATGGAACTCACCCTGGGCGAGAAAGACAGTCTGAGTCTCATACGTGATCTCAGGAAGGGGCAACTGAAGACGTTGCCCGTGATCTTCACCCACGCCAGCATGCTCGGGGCTCTGGAGGCAATTGCGGCTGGTGTGAACGGGCTGGTCTTCAAGTCAAAACCGAAAGAGGTCTTGATGCAGTGCATTCGCGAAGTTCATCAGGGTCAGAAGTGGCTGGATGATGACTTCTCGGTATCCACGATGGCGCCGGAAGATGTGCCACTGACTCGGTCAATGTTCATGCGCCTGCTCACGCTGAGAGAGATCTCGGTGGTACAGCTTTTGATCCGGGGTCGATCCAACAGGGAAATTGCGGGCACCTTTGCCATCTCGGAAGAAACCGTGAAGGCCCATCTCAAGCACATCTACCGGAAGCTTCAATGCGGAAGCCGGGTAGATCTCCTATCGCGCATTCGGCGCGATATCTGTTGAAGTGATCGCCATGACACTGACTGTCGGAATTGCGCTGAGCCGCGGAATGGTTCGACAGGGCGTTGAATACTATCTGGCGAGTCGGCACACCTGCACGCCTCTAGATACTTTTGAACCGCCCCTCGCCTTTGATGTTCTGGTGATCGACAACCTTCAGCAGCGGCCGGTTGCACCTACGCGCAGTTCGCCTGTCGTGTTATGTGCGGACCTTCGGTGCCGGACTGATGTGGTGAAGGCTATCCGCCTTGGAGTCCGCGCCTGTGTCTCCGTGTCCAGCGGCTTCCAGCACCTGGGCATGGCAATACAGCATGCATGCCAAGGAGAAAGCTATTTATGCCCGACGCTCTCTGCAGTGATGTGCCGACCGGCCAATAATCCCGAAGGCTCGGCACTCACGCCTCGCGAGCGGGACGTCCTTCACTGGATAGCTTCCGGATATTCCTCCAAGCAGATCGGAAGACTGCTCGGCGTCTCTCCGCACACGGTGGACACCCATCGGCGCAGCATCATGCAGAAAATTGGCGCGCACAAGGTGGCCGACCTGACGCGCCATGCCATCGCACACGAGAGCTTTCGCTATCAGGCGCTTTAGCTGCCGGCCAGGCGCTTCAGCCGATCGCTCAATCCACCTGGGGAAACAGCCTGCGATCCTCTCTTTTGATGATCGCATAGCACTCGCACGTATTTTTCAAAAGTGCGGCTTTATCCAAGACCTGGATATGTCCCCTGGAGTAGCGGATGGCGCCAATTTTTTCGAGCCGTTTTGCGGCCTCGCTGACGCCCTCGCGTCTCACCCCCATCGAGCGCGAAATCAATTCATGCGTGAGGGAAAGATCATCCCCTGCCACGCGATCGAGCTGGAGCAGGAGAGTTCGGCACAGCTGCTGATCGATGCTGTGACGACGGTTGCAGACAGCGAGTTGCGAGGAGTGCGACATCAGTACCTGCATGTAGTGAAGGATCAGTCGGCGAAACGCCCCCGAGGAATTGAATTCGCCGAGCATCCAGGCCGCAGGCAACCGGTACGCAATCCCGCTGGCGATCACAATGGCCTTGCTTGAAGTCGACGCGCTGCCCATGAAGACGAACACCCCCGCCATTCCCTCGTTTCCCATCTGCGCGAACTCGGCGGATTTGCCATCCTCAAAATCGTATTGCTGCGAGATGACGCCAGTCAATGGAAAGTAAATGTGCCGGATCGGCTGTCCGGCATCAAAAAGAATCTCTCCAACTTTGAGATGAACCAGCTCGATCTGGGTTTTCCATCTTTCCCAATCACTGTCTGCCAGCACGGATGTCAGTCGATTGCCGCTCTTGACAATGAATGATTGATCCACTTTTAAGCCCTACTGAACGCCATGGTTGGAGTTTGGCTGGCATTCGTTGCCATGTCCGTTCGGCGTCCCACATAGACCTTACTCAGAAAGTGAGTCACGTCACGATACTCTTCGGATGGACTTCTGAATCAGAAGAAATCCTGCGCCCGCGTAGATGACGCTTACCAGAAGCAGCGATTGCAGCGGATATTCTCGCCCCCAGATCATCACAAGCGTCGCAGCAAAAGAAACTAGGCTGATGGCGACGAAAATAAAGCCCAGCGCCCACAGACAGAGCGAAACAAGCAGATTCTGTCTTATTTCGTTAATCCTGCGCGATGCTGCCTGGCATTCGAATTGAATGGCCGTTACCAGAGCGCCTATCCAGCCCGCCTGATTTAAGAGCTGCGTAATCAAGGATTCAAGCATGCGAGGGCCACTATTTACCGGCGCTTGAACAAAAGACCGACCAACAGGCCGATTCCTGCCGAGATACCGAGCGCCTGCAGGGGATGGTTTCGCACATAGGTCTGTGCACGGGCCGCGGAGTCGTGGATTCTTTCCCCTGCGGAAACCTCCATTCGCCGCAACCGCTCGATCGCGCGCCCAAACTCCTCCGACATCGACTTCCTTAAAGCCTGCGAACCGCTCTTGCCATCGTCTAACGACGCTTGCATGAGCGCCTGCGTATCTCGGATCACTGCTTTAAGGTCATAGATCAACTGGACCTTCTGGGCATCGCGTGGGTCTGACATGGCTTTCTCCTTTGAAAGAGAAGCATGCTGACGGCAGACGCCTTCAAACTTTGTTCGCTGCCACACACCAGGCTATCGCACCGTATCACGCGTCGGCGATGCCATTACCCGTAGGTGGTAGTCGATTTGCGCGATAGCCAACGGGCCCTCGCCTGCCCAGACTTGAATCCGACGATCACATGACCAGAGGCGAAGATTTACTCGGATCTTGAGGCCTCGGTGACGTCGAACGTCGGCATGGATTCGAACCTATGCCGTGTCCAGCACTTCAAAGGAAATTTTCATGAAAACATCATCTTCGGCACTTATGGGTATCACCGCCATGTGCATGGCGTCATTGGCCTTTGCCTCCGACGGGAACGGGACTGGGAACGGCCATGGTCACGGCCACGGTAACGGTCACTCGCATCCGCAGTCGGACCCGACGATCCAAGCCACTTTGCTGGTCAACACCGCGGTCGTTAACACCGCTTTCGGTGCAAACGGTGTCGCCCAGCAGAACCTTGCATCCAACGTCGGCAGCTTCAGTTCGCATGCCACTGTCATGCAAATGGCGTCGATCAGGGATTCGATGATCATGAACACCGGAGTAGGCGGTCAAGCGAACCAGAACATCGCATCGAACGTGGGCGAGGACGGCCTGCACACCTCGACTTATCAGGTTGCTTTGATCCGGAACTCGGCGGTGGTCAATCGAGCTTCCTGGGGCGGCAAGGCGCTGCAGAACCTGTCTTCCAACAGTAACTGCCTGACCTGCCAATAAGCCTGGCGCAAAGGGGTGGTGTAGCGGCCCGGCATCAGCCCTTTGCCTTTCCTGGGGATACCTGTGCCCGATCTCAGATTTTGTTTCACCGTGTGGTTCGCACTGCAGGCGCCCGGGCTATGCCAGGCACAGCCAGCACCCGGCGAAGATCCGATGGTCTTAAACCAGCGCCTGCAACGCACCATGGTGCCGCTCCAGACTGGCGTTCAGCCTGTTCAGTCGTCCATCCAGGAGCTGCCCGCCTGGATGGATGCCAAGCTGGCCCGCTTTCAAGCCAAGGCTTTTGCGACTGACACATCCGGCGTATTGACGGACGAGGATGTCATCACCCGAACGACGCGCGAGGGCGTGCGCAAGGTATGCGTGCAGGACATTGCAAGCAACAGCACAGCGAATACCGGCAGTGGCGCTCAGCGCTTCGGTCCGAAGCCGGACGCGCAAATCGTCGTTTTGCGCGGTGATTTGGTCAATATTTGCCGCTAATCCAGACGACGATCCAAGGCTTCACCATGCTACTTTCCTGGCGCGCCCAGAGCACTCCCACCTCCCGGCCCAATCACCCGGGCGTCGCACTCGCGCTTCTGGCGCTGCTCCTGTCTGCGTGCAGCACACCAATGGATGTACGCAGGGACACGGTTTTCCAAAGCTACGCCGCATCCTCGGATCGACCCAGCGTTCGCCCGGTACGTGCAATGTCCAGCTTCTCCGACTCGCTCCAGTGCATGGACCAGCTGATGCGTGAGGCCCTGGTCCCCACCACGCTGATTACCAGCAAGCAGATTCCCGACTTCTCGACCCGCGCTCCGGTGGCGACCAAGGAGATGCTGGTCACTGCACTGCTACAGATCTCACGTACCAGCAATGTGTTTCGTTACGTCGACTACGAGGTCGACCTGGTTCGCCAGGATACCGTTCAAAACTTGACCAATATATTGCTCAATAACAACCAGATTCAGTTGCAGAGACCTGCGCTCTATTTTTCCGGCGCGATCTCGTATGTCGACCAGAACGTCTTGAACAATCGAGGAAACGTTGGAACTTCCGCGAATCGCTTCGAGACAGGCTACAGCAGAAACCGCAGTGCTACCGTGCTTGCACTCGAACTGCATCTCGGGGACTTTCGAACACGCACGCTGATTCCCGGGATGGACTCGGCTAACGAGGTCATCATCGGAAACGGGGGTGAGGGCCTGGACCTGGCCGGTCGGATCGGTGAATACGGCTGGCAGTTCAACGTGGGCAAGGATTACGCGCAGGGCGCAGGCGCTGCCGTCCGTACGCTGGTGGAGCTGGCGGTGATCGAGCTGGCTGGAAAGTGGGCGCGCGTTCCTTATTGGCAGTGCCTGACACTGGAGCAAACCCACCCCAATTTTCAAAGACAGCTACGCGATTGGTATGACGAAGGGCGCGAAAGCGTTCATCAGGGACTGGTCAAGCAGTCGCTAGTCTCCAAGGGCTATTGGCAGCGAACCGCGTCATCGGCCCACAACCCCGCCGCAGCGCTGCGCGATGCAATCGCACGTTTCCAGGCCGACCAGGGCATGGTGGTGACAGGCGTGGTCGACTTCACCACCTACGAGCGCGCGTTACGTGATTTTGTTTCGCTCGACCCAAGTGGAAATCTTGTTCGATACGGGTGGCGAACCTCGCATGCCTCGCCTGTTCCCATAGCCCCCAGTGAATCCCTGGCGGAGCCTCAGTCACAGCGGGCCTACGGCGCAGCGCCCAGCGCAAGAACACTGAATCTCCAGATCGAGAACGTGATGAACGGCCGCACCCAATTCGATGTCGGCGAACAGGTTTTCTTATCAGCCACGGTATCGCGTAACGCCTACCTCGCCTGCTATCTCTCCAACGCAGCAGGATCGGTCGTTCGGCTTTTGCCGAACGTTCTCTCGCAGGCGCATGTCACAGCGAACCAGGCCGTTCGCCTCCCCGACTGGATGAGTCCTAATCCGGGCTACGTGATTGAAACAGCCGGCGCGGGAACTGAAGCCGTCATGTGTGTCGCCACCGACGAAGAGGTCACGGCAAAACTGCCCGCGGCGCTGCGGTCACCGCCATTCAATCCCCTGGCAGGCATGCTGGGTTTGAAAGCTGTCCTTGATGCCTATCAGGGGGCGCTCCAGCCTGACGAGTTCTCGCACGCCGTATTGAGCTGGAAAGTCGCATCGCTGCGTAACCCGCAGAGCCGGCAGGACAAATTGCCATGAGGCACTGGGGCCTGATCTTCTGCACAGGGCTTGTCTGCGGCCTGAGCGTATCTGGCTGGGGAGGAACGGGGATCGAAGATGGCCTCAAACTGAGTCAATCCACCCCAGACATGATTCCCCTGATCGATTCCCTGAGGACAGAGAGCACGCCACACCCGCCGCCTCGGCTGGCAAAACCGCTTGACGATCACGCGATCAATGAATTTCTTGCGCTTCGCAGGAAGGCTCTTTCATCGCCCCAAGATCCCGAACAGCGTGCTGAAGCTGGCCAGGCCGCATGGCTCCTGGGACTGCTTCATTTGCATGGTGCGAGCGTTTCGGCTGACCCCGCCAGGGCCAGGCAGTGGTTTACGCTGAGTGCGCATTACGGCGAACCCCTGGCCAGCGCCGGGATGGCATGGTGCGCGCTGTATGGGTGCCTGTCGCTGCCCAATCTGGCTCAGGCGCAGTACTGGACGCAGCGCCTGATGCATGCAGATCCTGCGCGCGCGGCGTACTTTCAATGGCTGATCGGGCGTCAATTGCATCCCCTGAATCCATGGGCCAGCGAAGGTTTACGCAGCCAGGCCCCCCTGGAGCGCTATTGGCTGGACACGGCGGTCAATGCGGGCAGTGTGCACGCCATGATTGCGATGGGGATTCTTCACGCCCAAGACCACGAATTGCGCCAGTCGCTCAACCTGTTTGAGCGCGCAGCCCCGCATTCAGAGGTGGCGGCTCAGAACGCCCTGTGGATCCGACAACGCATCGCGCTCGAGCAGGCTTCCACGCAGGCACGATCGGCAGCGTCGGCCAACGAGCCGCTGGCTGAAACCACGTTCAGGTCAGCCCGGGCCTATCACCGCGGAGATGGGGTTCCGATCAACTACGGCGAAGCCATTCGGCTGTATCGAAAGTCAGACAGAGAGGGAAGCGTTCCGGCAAGGCGCATGCTTTCGCTGATTTACTCGCGCACCTCAATCGACGGCACACTCGATCCCGTCTGGATGCGCCAACTCAGTGAGTTGGATCTTGCATCGCCTGTTCCCAAGCAGGAATTGACACCGAGTGTTTCCGCGCTGCGCAAAGAGCCGACGGCACTGATCGATCTCCTGCCTGCGAATTGGCGGCAGTGGATTCAATGAGACAGGCGACACTTGGGTTCACACGCGGGCGACCAGACAGATCGCCTGGCCGGAGAACCGGCACCGGGGCTTGGTAGGTGAATCAGCAGCGCTCAATCGAAGTCGAACAATTCGCCCAGGAAGCCCTCGCGCTTTTTCTTCTTGTAGTAATGCCCACCATGCGGCCCCTGCGCGGGCGGCGGTGGGTAATAGGGCGGGGGAGCAGCTACCTGGGGGGCAGGGACGGGGGCCGATGCCGGCGCGGCCCGCTCGATGATCTTGTCCAACTCGCCCCGATCGAGCCAGACGCCGCGGCACTGGGGACAGTAGTCGATCTCGATGCCGCTGCGTTCGGCCATGGTCAGGTGG
>JACCED011842700.1_pt1 | contig 10098 bp, 3 predicted proteins | sample 7455021 | NCBI WGS metagenome assembly JACCED01 (sample SAMN15323456, study PRJNA562643) | freshwater metagenome | isolation source: river surface water | place: USA:Blue River Watershed | collected 2017-08-19 | reverse complement strand
ATTTAATCAATTTAAATGTGGATATAAAACTGATCATTTCACTATAAATGATGATATTAACCGTAATTCACGGAGGTAATAATTATTACCTCCAGATTGCATTTAGCAGGATTAAATTATACTTATACTGAGCAGCTATGCTGAACAGCTATGCTGAGCAGCTATGCTGAACAGCTATGCTAAACAGCTATGCTGAACAGCTATGCTGAACAGCTATGCTGAACATGATTCACAAGCTGATAAATCCTTAGATTTATCTATTTGTTTTTGTAAATTAGGATCAACAGTTACTTTCATTGCTCCTTCAGATGGTTTACTTCTAAGATAATACATCCCTGTTTTTAGTCCATTTTTCCATGCCCACATATGGCAATTTAATAATTTATTATAATCAGGCGTTCCCATAAATATATTCATGCTTTGTGTTTGGTCAACAAATGGAGCACGTGCTCTAGCATGTTTAAGAACCCATAATTGTTTAATATCCCAAATAGTTTTATATAATTCTTTATAACTAGCAGGAATATTAAATAAGTTTGAATCACTTATATTACCATCTGTTGCTATTATAGTTTGTTTAATATTTTCATTCCATTCACCAATTGCTAATAAATCAAATACTAAATGTTTATTAACAAGTGGAAAATCTCCTGCTAATGTTCTACGTGTATATATATTATTTGTAACCATTCAAAACATTCATTATTTCCCATAATTTGTGATGTTGATGCAGTTGGCATTAAAGCTACTAATAAAGAATTTCTAACACCATATTCATTAATACCATCTCTAAGATTGTCCCAATTACAAACACTTCCTTCTTCTTTCCATAAATCAAATTGTAATAAACCCTTACTCATTGGGGAACCTCCGTTTGATAAATAGCTACTGTAAGCACCAAAGTGACTTGTTAATTTCATTTCACATTTATTTATTTTATGTTCATGATAGATTTGATTTAATTTGTCATTATCTAATCTAACATTTTTATCATAATATTCAGGAATATTAATTATATTTAAATAATTTTTATCATGATAACACTCAATAAAATACTTTATATCATCATGACGAGCATGAGCCATATTCATACTTGCAGTTAGCGATGCATGATAAATTGTTTCCATCATATTTCTATTAAATCTTAATGCCATCTCACTCTCGTATGGAATCTTCATACTAACTAATGTATCTGCTAAACCTTGAATACCTAAACCTAATGGACGATTTCTTAAATTGGAGCATTTTGTTTCAGGTGTTGGATAATAATTTATATCTACTACATGGTCCAAATTAATCGTCGCAATATATGCAGTCTCCCATAATTTATTATAATCATAATCATCTGCAGTGTATTGAATCATATCATCAAAACCACCAATATAAGTATCCCCATAAAATATTTGAGGATAAGTTATTTTTTGATAGGAACAAGCACCGTCTTCACAATTATTATTATTATTCATGTGTTTAATTAAATAATTACGATTTTCAGTATCCGACTGATTTAATTCTTTCTCTTCATACTCAAAATTTCTAAATTCAAAATAATTCTTGGTCCATTTACAATACTTACAATTTGGTTTAGTATAAATAGTCCATTTCTTTTCACTTCTAAATGGCTTTAAAAATTTATTTAAACAAATTGATGCTAAATTACAAACAGCGTGTTCTTCGTCATTGCTAACAAGTAGTATTTCTGAACAAAGGTTGCTGCTCTTTATTATTCCAATATTTTTTTGATTTGATTTTTCATTAGCATGATCTTTATATAATATATAAGGTGTCCCTGTTTCTAATTGACTATCCATAATCTTTTCCATTAATTTACGTGCTTTAATAATCTTTCTGTATTTTTTCTGATTAACATAAGACCAATATAATTCTTCATATTCTTTTCCATATACTTCATTAAGATTAGGACATTCATCTGGACACATTAAATACCAATCACCGTCTTTCTCAACTTGTTCCATAAATAAATCACTTACCCATAATGCTAAAAATAAATCACGTGCACGTTCTGTTTCCGCTCCAGTATTTTTTCTTAATTCAAGGAAATCTTCAATATCAGCATGATGTGGTTCTAAATAAATAGCAAAACTTCCTTTACGTTTACCTGCTTGATTAATATAACGTGCTATATTGTTATATACTTGCAACATAGGGATAATACCACTTGCAGTTCCATTAGTACTACGAATAATACTATTTTTTGCTCTAATATTACTTACATGTAAACCAATCCCGCCGGCCCATTTTGAAATCTGCGCTACGCGGTCCCATGTTTTAGTAATACCTTCAAGGCTATCATTAGTATTTAATAAGAAACACGAACTTAATTGTGGTCTTTTAGTTCCTGCATTGAACAAAGTAGGAGATGCATGTGTATACGCTTTGGTTGATAATAAATCATAAGTAATCTTAACTTTATCTAAATCTCCTTGATTAAGAAAACTAGCAACTCTCATAAAAATATCTTGAGGTCTTTCATAATATTCGCCGGTTCCTTGATTCTTTAATAAATAACTACGTTCTAATGTTTTAAAACCAAAAAAATCAAAACTATAATCTCTTGAATAATCCATCATATTATTTATTTCCTCTCTATTAATAACAATCCAATTTAACCACTCTTCATCTAATAATAAACAATCTACTTGAATTTGTTCCATTTTTTCAACAAATGTATTTAATGTTTTCTTGTGAAGATTACTTGCTAAAATACGTCCAGCTAATTTATTATATAATGGATTAATTGTAATATTACTACAAATTTTAGCAGATTCAAGATCTAATTCTTCAGTAGTAACACCACTATAAATACTATTAATAACTTTCATAGCAATCATAGTTGGGTCAATATATTCTACTTCTGATTCATCAATTAATTTACTAAGTCGTTGTGTGATTTTATCAAACATTACTTTTTCTTTTTCTCCATTTCTTTTTATAACATACATTTGAGAATTTGAATTATTTGTATGCATTATATATTATTATATTAATTCTTTTATATAATAATATATTACATGATTATTGTTCTATTAATATTAATTTAGGTTCACGAGTCATATTTTCAATATATTCAAGTCTTTTACCTTTAGTATATTTACCAAGTTTTGAAATAAATGCTAGTTCTTTAATAAATCTAGCATTTTCTTGTGGAGTATTATATTTATTTTCTTGAAGTTCTAGATCTTCTCTTGATACAATTTTATCACTTGTCATATCATAAATTTTTTCTGATAATACATTATTTAGTAAGAATGCTGAATGTATTTTATCTTGTTTAGTTAATGCAAATATTAAATTTTTAAAACGTATACAATCATTTGGATTATGTAATAAACTATGAATTATAGATCTCATATAAACTGATTTATTTGTGAATAATATTTTTGGATAAGTCATTTTATTAGTAATAAATTCACATAATGCTATTATATTTGTAAAATATGAAATATTTTTTATTTGAAAATTATATAATTTAATAGCTTCTTTATATTCACCTTCTGTTATATATTCTTCACGAGTCATTAATTCTAAGCCTTTTAGTTGAATGTTTATAAATGTGGAGCATAGAGTATTCATACATTGATCTGTATCTGTAAGATGATTCATAAAATAAAAATTGAATATATTCATAAAAACTTTAAATCCTTGAGGAGGGATTTTATTTGCGAGTTCATTAAAAGCTGTTATAATTATATCAAATTCTTTTGGATTTTTTGATTGTTCTTTCATAAATTTTTGTTCAAAATTGGATGGTATTAAATTATTTATAATCCATGATGAATATTCTTTAATATTTAAACAGTTTAATATATCTAATAATTTTTCTTTATTAATTTTAGAATAATATATATTGTTAATATAAATATTTAATTGATTACAATAAAAAATCATAATTTTATTAAATTCTGTTAAATCATGTTTATATTGTTTAATTATGCTATCTGCTATAGGTAAATAAAATTCAATCTCAGTTGATAAGAATGCAAATATATACAAGCTGTTTAATGTATTATTTATAATTTTAATTACATTTTCATTTTCATAATACTTAGCATATTCCTTTATTAATTTAAGAGGATCTATATTCATAATATCAATTAATATAAAAACTAAATGAATTATAAAGGATGGTTCACGCATATTTATTTCACTTAAATCTATATTATATATTCTTTTAGTTTCATCTAAACTATAAATAATTTTTATAAAGTTTGTTATTGATTTTGTTAAATATGAAATAATTTGACCATTAAAATCTGCATGTTTTACATTATCGAGTATACTATTTTTATACATATTATTTATCATAATTAATATATCGATAATATTTGATGGAGGACTTGTTAAAAGTGTTACTATTATTCTATTAAGGTAATTTGCTAATATTATTGCATATTTAGATGATAAACTATAACAATAATATAAATTAATTATTCCATTATAAAAATTATTATATAATAAATTAATTTTGTCTTTAATTATTTCATTTTCAAATAAACTTTTAAAAATTTCATAAATTTCTGGCATTTTTATAAATATATCTGTTAATTTATGATTATAATTATTTCTAATTTTAGCTATTTCATTAAAATTATTTAATATTTTTGGAGTTGTGTTAGAAGGAAATTTAATAGGAGTTAATTTATATTTAACAAACATAAAAAATACATTATTATATGATAATAAAGAATTGAAATTTAATTCTATATTTTTAACATATATTGGAATAGAATTATTTAATATTATTTTATTTTTACCAGTATAATCTTTTATTAAAAGTTGTAATTCTGTATAGTTTATTTCGTTAAATTTATAATAATTCTCTAAATTAGTCGCTGGAGAAGAAATAATTAGATTTAAAATCCAAGGATATTTAATACATAAAGTTTCTAAATATAAATTGTTTTTCATTTCATTAGGACCGTCATATGCTAGATGAAAAATAAATTCATTTATTCTCATATATCTCAATAAATATCCAAAAAATGTTGAAGAAAATAATTTTATAAAATTAAAAAGCTTATTATTTGTAATTAAATTAATAAAAATTGGTTCAAAATATGTATCAACTTTAATATCATTATTAAAATATATATAATAATAAACAAACACAATGCCCTTTTTTAAAAAATTAAATGAAGATTTTTTGATTTTTTCAAAATGGGCTTTTATTTGATCAAATACGTATCTACTATTAAATATATCACTATTAAAAATAAAAGATGATTCACTTTTAAGATAATCAAAGAAATAATATATTAGAGAATCCTTTGACATTTTTTCCATACAAGTATTAATATTTGTACGTTGAATATTAATAATTTCTTTAATTTGTTTTATGAAACCATCAAAATTTAAAAACACTTTATCTATTATGATTATCATATTTATCATTCTAAATAAAAACTCAAAAGTATATTCAAGATTATCATCAGAGTAGTGTAAATTAACAAAATTATTATTAACTAAATCTGTAAGATGATCCAATAGTTTATCATATTCTTTATCAGTTAAATTAATAACAACATTTATTTTATCAATAACTGGATCAAGTATTTTATAATTCTTTATATAATCTTTTTCTTTTTCTGTTAATTCACTTGGTGGTTTTGAATTTAATAAATCGAATGTTGTCTTATTTACTTTTTCTTTTTTGGTTTTAGCGACTTCTACAAGTATTGTATCTTTAAAATATTTTTCTATTTTTGCTTCATTTTTTGGTTCTACAGAATTAATTAAATTTAAAGGATTTTCAAGCATAAATACTTTAAATATATCATTAGTTCCATCTTTTTCATTCTGTCTTCCAGCTAAAATTTTCGATGTATCTATTTTATATTTATCAATAATTTGTCTTTCTTCAGAATAATCTATTAAACCAGCTATAAAGTCTGCTTCTGCTTTGGATTCTGCTTCCGCTTTAGCTTTAGCGTCTGCTTCTGCCTGTTGTTGTGGATTTACTGATGGTTCTATACTTAAAGTTCTAACTTGAAGATCAAATGTTTCTATATTTTGTTGAATACCGCGTTTAATTCTTTCAATGTCTTCTAAAAATGAACGTGTGTCTATATAAAATTTATGTATACGGTCAGAAGGCACTTTTTCTAATTTTTCATTTATTTTATTTATTTCATCACCAGTTGTTTTTATATTATCTAATAATCTTTTAATTTTTTCTAAATATGTTTTAGATGATAATATATTTTTTTCTGCAATAGCTTCTTTAAGGTATTCAAATATATCGCTAATATCTATTTCTTCTGATATAATAATATCTCTTTGTTTTATTATTTCTTCAATATCACTGTCATAGTTTCGTCTTAATCTACGTGTTCTTTTATGTTCTTCTTTTCTTCTTTCTAATTCAGATATATGACTATTGTAACGATAAATTATTTCTTCATAATGACTTAATTGTTGAGTAGTAGATTTTATATCTCTTTCTATTTTATCAATTATTGCTTCTAATTCACTAATTTTTTTATCACTACTTTGTTTAAATACACTTAATTCTTCTTGTACCTTTGTTAATTCCATTATATTTTCACCAATGCTTTCATTTAGTTCTTCTTTTAAAGACAACATACCAGTTAATTCGCCACTTTCTTGTTTTATTAAGCGGTCAATACTTAAAATTTCATCATCAGGTTTTTCTTGTTCATCTGTTTTAAATAATGTTTTAATAATAATGGAGTCTTTTCTTATTGATTCTGGCGGGATAGTTGCAATTTCTTTGTCTATAGGAATACTTGTTAATGGTCTTTGAGGTATAAATTTACTAAAATTAAATTTTTTATCTATTTTATTAATTGTATATTTAGTATCATCATATTTTTTATTTTGAAACGTTTTCCAATTTCTACAATTAATATCAATTAAATCTTGTATTGATTCAAATTTAATAAAATTAATAGTTTTTATATAAGATCTACCATCTCTCATAATATTTATTTTAATAAAGTCATTCAATATGTTGACACATGTATTCATTATATCAATGAAATCCTTTTCAATAACAATTGTAGTAAAATCATATAAGAGTGGATCTCTTATTTTGCTTAAAATAAAACTTATTTCATAATTATCATTTTTAAATTCAATACTTTTTATATTAATACAATTAAATTTATATAAACCACTTGAGTCCCCTATATATGAATTACATCCAAATTCACTGTCTAATGATGTTTTAACTTCAAGCATTTTTAATGTTTTAGGATAACTCGTTCCTAAATCAATTATATCAGGTCCTAATGGAGAATTACATACAATACTGGTTTCATTATTTAAACTAGCAATTATTTCTACAAGATAACCACATGATTTTTGTATAAGTGTATCTTTAATTTCTCTATATGAAGTGGATTCATTAAAAGTACTATCTAATAAATAAACAATTTCGTGTAATAAATGAAACACATAACTACAACTTGCTCGGAAATAATTATTAGAATAAAATACTAATAATCTATCTTTTGTATTAATATCATATTTTTCTAAAATTTTTTTAAATAATTCAAAACCTAATGAAATATAAGACACTGTATGTGCATATACTGTTTCATAATTATATCTTGATGCCGGTGTTGGTTTTGATATTGTAGGTGGTTGATACATCGATAATAATAAAACATGTAAATATCTTTTAGCTTCAATAAATATATCAGATGATGATATAGTTTTTTCTAATATTTTATTAAAAATATTAATTAATAAATATGTATTTCCATTATATGTAACAATACTATTTTCCGAAGATACAAATGATTGTAATACATCTATACTATTATCCATAAATATCTGAAAATTATCTTCCATATATAATATAATATATATATTATTATATATATGTGTTAGCGTACATTCAAAACAACCGAAGGTTATTGTTATCAATTTTGAATGGCGACTAACACATATAATAATGTTTGAATGTATATGTATAACAGTTTTGGGTTACCCATAATCATATAGGTAACATCCAAATATTTTATCTAAGATTAACACTGGAGACAAAAAACATATCATTGCGAGAAAATAATATATGGATAATGATTAACAAAAATAGTTAAATTATTTAGATAAAAAACTGGTCTATTTATAGTATATGGATTATAACTTAATATAATATCTTTTGCTAATTGTCTTAATGATGAAAATATATCACGAGAAATGACATCTAAATTAACAATTTGCATAAATATTATAATCATATTAATTATTTCAGCAGGTGTTATCACACTACCCATCCGTTTTAAATGAATAACATTATATAATAAATGAAGTAAAATTAATTCAGTATGTGGATTAGTCATAATTAAATTTGTATAAATATCTCTTGCAAATCTTTCTTTAAAAATCATATCATAAGGGAATGTTTGAATTGCTAAATTATCTATATAGATTAATGTTTTTTTGTCAATATTCCTATTTGTTGCTCTTAAATACATTTCAACGTCAAAATTAGTTTGCACTGGAAGAGGTGACCGTCTAATAAAATCAGTCATAGCATCTAAAGAATTATGATTTGCTCTAAGTTCTATTTCAAGTTCAGTAAGTTTTTTTAACAATTCTTTAATTTGAATTTCTGTATATGATGGAAGTGGTTCAGCAGTAGTTCCAGTAGCTCCAGCAGCTTCTGTGTCTCTTCGGGCTGCTTGTCTAGAAACAGTTTCTGTATTTACTTGGGGCGGTAATACAGGTAAAACAATAGGTCGAGGAGTTCCATTTGTTGCGTCAGATGTATTGTCCAATTCTGTATTTGGTAATGATAAATCAACTAGTTCATATTCAAAAGCCCCATTTTCATTTAAATTAGGATAATAAGTTGGATCATTTACTGGTTGAATTGAATGAACATTAAATAACATAGGTGAATCATCTGTGAATAACGTTTCTAGTAAAAATTTACTTTCTTCTTCTGTTCTAATATCAGTAGTAATAGGAGTAGGTAATTCTACAATATTACCTATATTACTATAACCTATTCTTCCCTTTCTTTGATTACCTTGTTGTTTTGTTTTCATTAACCATGTATGACTACAAACATTATACAATAATATTTGCCCTGGTCTAAGGTGTCTTACTTTACCACCTTCAACAACTTTAGATTTCATTTGGATACTATTTTGTAAATTAATAGATATTCTTTTACCTTTAAATTTAGTATAATTTTCTAATATATAATCTAAATTTTTAAGACATACGACTATACTTTCATTCAGTCTTGATGTATTTATATCTATAGTTCTTAATGTTTCGCATGAATAAGATGTAGGACCTGATGCTTCTAATTTATTAACTTGTATATGAAATCTAAATACATTGTCGTCATCCATTCTAGTAATTTGTTCAATTGATAAACAATCAAAAGCTCGCGAAGCATCAGATTTATTTTTATTTAAAAAAGCATGACATCCAAATTCACCACCATTTGATGATTTAACTTCAAAAAATTTAAGTCTATCTGGATATTCAACATCAATTATATCTGGACCGCCATTTATATGAACAATGACAAATGAGTTTTTAGCATATAATCCAATTAAAGTTTCTATTAAATAGCCACAAATAATACTTTTCCAAAAATCAAATTCTGGAGTTGGATTTGTCATAAGTTCAATATATTCTTCAACTCTATCATGTCTATAATTATTATAAACAATTTCGAATATAATATGAACACCTAATTGTAATGTTAATTGTATATCTTTCGTTAATTCTGATAAATTTTTTAATTTAAGTTCTGTGAAAACACGTTTAAAATATATTAATGATAATTTTAAATAATAATAAGTAAAATAATATGTATTATGATAATTAATAGACCTATCTAACTTTTTAGGTGGTTGATAAAAAACTATAGTAATATATTTAAAATATAATTTAATATCGTCATTAAATTCTTTCATAACAGGAATGAAAATATAATTAAACATATTATTATAAATATCTTTCAATAAAAATGTAATACCTGAATCATGAATAATTCTTGAAGTATCAGATGATAAATAAATATTTATAATATCTATTGCACGATTCATTTTTTCAATAGTAAGATTTAATACTGGAGTAGCCATTATT
>JACCED010808645.1_pt1 | contig 10098 bp, 9 predicted proteins | sample 7455021 | NCBI WGS metagenome assembly JACCED01 (sample SAMN15323456, study PRJNA562643) | freshwater metagenome | isolation source: river surface water | place: USA:Blue River Watershed | collected 2017-08-19 | reverse complement strand
GGTACATGCATCATCAACGCTGAGGGTGTTTGTTGGTGCGGTCAGCAATGGGATGGCGAAAAAATGTGCTTCCCTGACCGGGGTCGCGCGAGCGAGGCCGAGGGGCTAGAACCCCCGGCTTCTACCGAAGCCGATTGAGCTACAGCGCCTGTCCCATGGCCTTGACACACTGGCTTCAAAACACGGCAATGGCGTTGATTGGCCAGCGCTTGCGCGCCGTCACGGGATCAGCTTCTTCACTTGATGACTTTGCTGGGCCGCCTGGTGATCCGGGTTTGTTGGGGCCCGATGCCATGGCTTGGCGCGTGCATGCCCACTTCACCGCCATGATGGTGGGAGGACTTTCTTCGCTGGTGGTGCAGGCCTTGCACCCCAGGGCCTTGGCCGCGGTTTGGGATCATTCAGACTTTCGTCGCGACCTTAAAGGGCGTCTAGGGAGGACCGCGTATTTTGTCGCAGCCACCACCTATGGGGGGCGCGACTTGGCCGAGCGCATGATCGATCGGGTCAACGCCATCCATGCCAAGGCCGCGGGCACCGATTTGTCGGGCCAGCCCTATGTCGCCAACGAGCCCGCTCTGATTCGCTGGGTGCATTTGGTCGAGGTCAGCTCGTTTTTGAAGGCCTATCAGTGGCTTTCTCACCTGCCCTTGAGCCCGACGGGCTGTGACCGTTACATCCAGGAAATGAACTTGATCGGACACCGCTTGGGGGCGATGGAACTGCCCCAGAGTTGGGAGGCGACCCAAGAGGCCTTGCTAGAGTACCAATCTGAGTTGGTGTTTGACGCCCGTACCCGAGAGATCTTGCAGGTCATCGAGTCTTATCCGGTCGAAGGCCTGGATCGGCCTTTCATGGCCATGGTCTTACAAGCCGCTTTTGACCTCATGCCCGATTGGGCTTTGCACCTGATCGATCGCACCCGCTCATGTCCCATTCAGCAACAAGCCAACCGGTGTGCCCTGCAAGTGGCGGCTGGGCCGATCCAGTGGATGCTGGATCAGCAAGGGGTGGCGGCCACCGCTCGCCAGCGGGTGCAAGCGCTCGCCTGAGACTTGCCGCTGGCGATGCAGGGCCTGCTGGTGCCGTTCAGGTGGCGGCCAAATGATCGCTGGGGGTTTGCAACAGCGTTTGAGCCGGTTGAAGGGCCATGTGCCGGTGGGCGTCTGCACGTGGCAAGAGCCGCTCAAAGTAAAACTGAGCGGTCTCGATCTTGGCTTTGTAAAAGCCTTGCGATTCAGGCCCTTGGCCACGGGTCAGGGCCGCTTGAGCGACAAATGCCATTTGGGCCCAGTGGTAGGCCATCATCACATAACCCGAGTACATCAGGTAGTCGTAGGCGGCCGCGCCCACCTGTTCTTTGTCACGCCGGGCTTGAAGCATCACGCGAAGCGTCAACACCCGCCACTGGATGGCCCGCCAGGTCAGGGATCGGGCCATGCGCCCCAGCGGCCCCTTGGACCACAGCTGCGGTCGGGCCAGGGTCCGGATCTGGCGTGTGTAGTCGCGCACACATCGCCCCTGGGTTTGCAACAAGACCTTGCGGCCCAGCAAGTCCAAAGCCTGAATGCCGGTGGTGCCTTCGTACAGCGTGGCGATGCGGGCGTCACGCACGATTTGTTCCATGCCGTGTTCGCGGATGTAGCCATGCCCCCCCATGACTTGCATGCCATGGTTGGCGGCTTCCAGACCCATTTCGGTCAGAAAGCCTTTGAGGATCGGGGTGTAAAAGCCCAACAACCCATCGTGGTGTTGGTAAGCGGCTTCGTCCTTGGCCCAGGCCGCGGTGTAGAGGTGGTCGGCCCTTTGGGCGGCGGCATAGATCATGGCTCGACCCCCTTCGGCAATGGCCTTTTGGGTCAGCAACATGCGCCGAACATCGGGATGCCAGACCAGGGCGTCTGCGACCTGATCGGGCTCTTTCTTGCCCGAGAGCGATCGCATCGAGCGACGCTCTTTGGCGTAGGCCAGCGCCCCTTGGAAAGACAGCTCGGCGTGGGCCACCCCCTGGATGGCCGTGCCGATGCGGGCGGTGTTCATGAAGGTGAACATGGCTTCGAGCCCCTTGTGGGGCTCTCCGATCAAGGTGGCGATGGCTCCGTCGAAATTGAGCACCGCCGTGGCGCTGGCCGCGATGCCCATTTTGTGTTCGATCGAGCCACAAGAGACGCGGTTGCGTTCGCCCAAGCGGCCATCGCTTTGCACCAAGTGCTTAGAGACCAGAAAAAGCGAAATGCCCCGCGTGCCGGCAGGCGCGTCGGGCAAGCGAGCCAACACAATGTGGACGATGTTGTCGGTCAGGTCGTGCTCGCCACTGGAGATGAAGATTTTGGTGCCGGTGATCGCAAAACGGCCATCGCCTGTAGGGCGGGCCTGGGTGCGCACCTGTGCCAGGTCGGAGCCGCATTGGGGTTCGGTCAGGCACATGGTGCCGGTCCATTCGCCAGAGACGAGGCGCGGCAGGTACAGTGATTTCACCTCTTCGTTGCCGTACTGCATGAGCGTGTTGATGCAACCGATGCTCAGGCCTGGGTACATGTTAAAGGCCCAATTGGCGGTGCCCATCATTTCGCTTTTCAGCAGGTTGAGCGACATGGGCAGGTCTTGTCCCCCGTACTGAGCGGGATAAGACAGGCCTTGCCAGCCAGCCGCCACGAACTGTTGGTAGGCGGCCTGGTAGCCGGTGGGGGTGCGCACCATGCCCGCCTCGAAGTGGCAACCCTCTTCGCCGCCACTCAGGTACAAGGGGCTGAGCACGTCTTCGCAGTAGCTCGCGGCCGCTTCCAAAATCGCATCGACGGTGTCGGGCGACGCCCGCTCGGCCGCCCCCAGTTGTGCATAGTGCCCAGGGTAGTCCAGCACCTCATTCATCAAAAAGCGCATGTCGCGCAAGGGGGCTTTGTAGAGGGGCATGTCTCACTTCTCCAAAATCGCGACCACACCTTGGCCGCCCGCCGCGCAGATCGAAATCAAACCGCGTCCATGGCCCTTTTGGGACAGCAGCTTGGCCAAGGTGGCCACGATGCGCGCACCCGTGGCGGCAAAGGGGTGGCCGGCCGCCAAAGAGCTGCCCATCACATTGAGCTTGTCGCGGTCGATGGCCCCCAGCGCTTGGGCCAGACCCAGTCGTTCACGGCAAAAATCGGGGTCCTCCCAAGCCCGAAGGGTGCACAGCACCTGGGCGGCAAAGGCCTCGTGGATCTCATAGAAATCGAAGTCTTGCAAGCGCAGCTTGGCTCGGGCCAACATGCGGGGCACCGCATACGCAGGGGCCATCAAGAGGCCCTCTCTTTTGTCAGGGGGCGCATGACAGAAGTCCACGGCAGCGACCTCGCTGAAGCTCAGATAGGCCAGCACCGGCAGGCCCCGCTCAGCGGCCCAGGCTTCGCTGGCCAACAACACCGCAGAGGCACCGTCGGTCAGCGGCGTTGAGTTGCCCGCTGTGAGCGTGCCTTCACCGGGGGCGACTTTGCGATCAAAGGCGGGTTTGAGTTGGGCCAGTTGATCCAGGGTCAAGGCACGTCGCAAATGGTTGTCTTCGCGCAGACCTTGGTGGGGTGTCATCAAGTCGTTGAAAAACCCTTGGTCGTAGGCGCGGGCCAATTTCTGGTGACTCTCCAAGGCCAGCGCGTCTTGACTCTCCCGGCTGATCCCCCACTGCCGGGCCATCAGTTCGGCGTGCTCACCCATGGACAAGCCTGTGCGGGGCTCGCCGTTGCGGGGCAACACAGGCTGGAAAAATTGACTGGGCCGAAGGCGCATGGCCGCACCCAGGCGCTGGCCCCAGGTGCGGGCACGGTTCATGGCCAGCAGGGTGCGGCGCAACTTCTCATTGAGTGCGATGGGGGCGTCGGAGGTGCTGTCCACGCCGCCTGCGATGCCGCTGTCGATTTGACCGACCGCGATCTTATGGGCCACCAGCAGGGTCGCCTCCAAGCCGGTGCCACAGGCCTGTTGCAAGTCAAAGGCCGGTGTCTCGGGCGACAGGGTGGTGGAGAGCACCGCCTCGCGCACCAGATTGAAGTCGCGGGCGTGCTTCATGACCGCGCCAGCGGCCACATCGCCCAAGCGCAAGCCATGCAATTCATGGCGATCGATCAAGCCTTGCAGGGCCGCCACCAGCAGGTCCATGTTGGATGCTTGGGTGTAGGCCGTGTTGGAGCGTGCAAACGGGATGCGATTGCCGCCGACGATGGCGACGCGCCTCATGGAAGTAGGGTTCATGATGTCGAAGGGTCGGAGTGGTGCAGTGGGGTGAGTCGTGATCGCAAATGGGGCACTTGTCCGGTCGCATCGCGCACCTCAAACTGCCTTTGCTGATCGGGACTGGCTTGCCAAACGGTGGCTTGAGCGGGTAACCCGAGGGGGCGCTTGAATTGGGTGTGCAAGCTGAAACCGGGGAGCACCCCATCGGCTTGGATCAGGGCCAAGGCACGGGCCTGTGTCCAAAGGCCATGGGCGATGGCCTGTTGAAAGCCCAGCCACTTGGCGGTCAAAGGCCACAGGTGGATTGGGTTGTAGTCGCCCGAGACCGACGCGTAACGTCTGCCGATATCGGCAGGGGCTTCAAAAGATGCCACCTGGGTCAGCGGCAGATCGGGCCCCAGATCGACCTCAAAGCGGGGGCCGACAGGCGAGGGCACCCCCACACGCAGCAAGGTTTGAGTGGCTTGCCACAAGCAAGCCGACTGGAGCGGGTCGGCCCGCATCAGGCGCAAATGCAGATGGAAGACTTGCCCTTTTTCATGGCTTTGCAGGGCGCCGGTTTCGAGTTCGACCTGCAACTCGTCACCAGCGGCCAAGGGTGCGTGCTGGGTGATGGTGTTGGCCAAATGAACCGTGCCCATGGCGGGCCAAGGGCAAGCATCGGAGCCCATGAAGGCCATCACCAGTGGAAAGGTCAGCAGTTGCGGATAAGTCAGCGGCACTTGGGCCGCTGGCGCGAACCCGCACACCTGGATGTACCGGGCCAGGTGTGCGCCATCGATCACCACCCGGGGCATGACCATCTGCGTGGGGGGCAGGGCCAGCACGGGGCCCGGTCGCTTGAAGTTGGTGGCCAGCGCGCGCGCCAGGCCGAGCAGGGTGCTTGCGGGTTGGACGATTTGCGCCACTTCAGGCCCCAAGCCAGCTTTGGCCACAGACGCGCAACACCTGGCCGTTCACCCCCTGCGAGGCCGGGCTGAGCAACCATGCAATGACCTCGGCCACATCCACCGGCTGGCCCCCTTGCCCCATGGCGTTCATGCGCCGACCGGCTTCTCGGATGGCCAGCGGAATCGATGCGGTCATTTGGGTTTCGATGAAGCCCGGTGCCACGGCATTGATGGCCATGCCTTGTTTGGCCAGACGCGGGGCCAAGGCTTGCACCAGCCCGATCACCCCGGCTTTCGAGTAGGCGTAATTGGTTTGCCCCACATTGCCGGCGATGCCCGAGATGGAGGACACGCACACCAGCCGCGCTTGGGGTTTCAAGGCCCCAGCGTCGAGCAAGGCTTGCGTGATTCTTTCCGGCGCGGCCAAGTTGACCTGCACCAAGCTCTCCCAGAGGTGGGGGGCCATGCGGGCCAGGGTCTTGTCGCGGGTGATGCCAGCGTTGTGAACCACGCCGTTCCAGCCGCCATCGGCCTGAGCGGCTTGGGTCAGGGCCTCGAGCGCCGACGGCGCCGTGATGTCCAAGGGCATGGCGCGGCCCTGCAGACCATGGATCACCTCTTGCAAGGCCTCTTGGGCTTGGGGCACATCCACGCCGATGACATGTGCCCCGTCTCTGGCCAGTGTACTGGCGATGGCCGCTCCGATGCCACGGGCGGCCCCCGTCACCATGATTTTTTTCCCAGCCAAGGGCAGTGCCCACTGGAACGGGCTGGGCTCTGTATGGGCTTGCAAGCGCAAGACTTGGCCCGAAACGTAGGCGCTGCGCGCAGACAGCAAAAAGTGCAAGGCCCCTTGCAAATGCGATTCAGCCCCTTTCGAGACCCAAACGGTTTGGGCCGTGATGCCCCGCTTCAGTTCTTTGCCCAGGGCGCGCACAAACCCTTCCAATGCGCGCTGGGTCACCGCATGGCGGGGATCGGTGCATTCCTCCGGGGGGCGACCCAACACCAGCACGCGGCCACAGGGCTGAATCGAACGCAACACCGCATGAAAGCATGCATGCAAGGCGATGCCTTGTTCACTGTTTTGCAGACCGCTGGCATCAAACACCACGGCCTTGACGTGGCCACCCGCTTGGCCATTCACGTCCCAAGGGCCGCTCATCACCCCCAAGCGGTTCGCCATGGCGGTCCAAGCGGGCACACTGGAGTGCGCCAGTGTGCGAGCGCGCAGGGCCACCAAGGCTTGCAACAGCGCGGGCAGGAGCTGGGGTTCGCCCCCACCCGCCACCAGCACTTCGCCTTGGACCACCGCTTGACCAGGTTCAAAACGATCCAAAGGCACTGGTTGCGGAAGACCCAACCACTTGGCCAAGCGTGCCCCCAGCGGTGAGTTCGCAAACTGAAGATAGCCATCGGACATGGGTGCCCCTCCTTTTTGTGTACGATCGTACACTGAAAAAGCAAACTTTGTAAAATGACCCTATGGCACGAAGCAAAACCCCGGCCGATCCAGCCCCCATCAGCCGCCAGGATCGCAAAGACCTGACCCGCAAAGCCTTGATTCAGGCGGCCCTGAAACTGGTGGGTGAGGGGCGCAGTTTCACCAGCTTGGGGATCAGAGAAATTGCCCGAGAGGCGGGCATGGTGCCCAACGCCTTTTATCGGCACTTTCGCAACACCGACGAATTGGGGCTGAGCTTGTTCGACGAGGTGGGCGTGACCCTGCGCAGCTTGTTGCGCCAAGCCCGACAGTCGGGCAGCACCGACAGCAGTGTCTTGCGCCAATCGGTTCGGATCTATCACCAATACGTGCGCGACAACCGGCAGGCCTTTATGTTCATCTCTGGTGAGCGGGCGGGGGGCAGTCGAATCTTGCGCATGGCCATCCGGCAGGAGGTGAACCATTTGGTCAATGACATGGCGTGTGACATGCAAACCATGCCCGCCTATCAGGCCATGCCGCTCAGGACTTTGCAAATGGTGTGCAACCTATTGGTCAACACCATGCTGGCGGCTGCCCCTGAAATCTTGGACTTGCCAGACGATCAGCCCGCCATGGAGCAAATCATGGTGCAGGGCTTTGTGCAACAACTGCAACTCATTTTGTTGGGGGCTTTGGCTTGGCGCGACATCTAGTCGCGGCTCAGAGGCGTGAGCCGACACCTGAATCGTGGCGGTGCTCGATGAAGTCTGACTCAAAACTGGAGCCCAGCAAGACGATCTTATTTTTGTAGCTGTTGGCCAGAATCAGATTGTGTTCATCGATCAAGTCGAGAAATTTCTGGGTCAACTTCAAAGTTCGGCTACGACCGTCTCGGTTGCTGAGTTCGGTCAGCACATACCCCGTTCTTTCTAATTCGCGCAGTTTCAATCGGATGGCGCGGTCGGTCAGCGTCGGGTGCGAAAAAATCCGTTTCAGGGACTTGCTGGAATCGATCTCGCCGTGCCGGTCCAATTCACAAATGATGCACAGGAAAATGTGTCGACCGATGATGGTGCTCATCAAAGGGTTGCAGTGGGTTTCCCATTGATGCACTTGGGTCAGGCACTGGATAAATCCTTTGTATTGTTCTTTTTTCCACATGTGATAGATTTGTGAATTTTATTAATTCAATTGATTTATTATATAAATACTAAAGTAATCGATATTTTTTTGCATATTTGAGCGTCTAAATATGGGAATAGATTTCCTGTTTTATGGCGTTTTGGCCCTGTTTGACCTGGATTCGGCGTCTTGGGGGTGAGCCTGCCATGGCGTTTGGGCGGGGGGCAAGGGTTGCTTGGGGGCAACAAAAGATGCGGCGGGCCCTGAACCGTGTTACGATGTGTTTGGTTGCATCCATTTGCTTACCTCGTTTGCAACCAGGTCTGATGCCTTGATCGGCTATGTGCTTCTGTCGTAGACCCAACCCCACTTTGGTGGGCGCCTGAGTCGTCACACTTCTCCCCCTTTGGCAAGCTTCACTCTCGCGCCGTTGTGGACGGTGCCAACACCCACGCCCAAGCGCCTTGTCGCCATGGGCTTGTTTGTGGGTCGGATCCCCCTGCTGTGTTGGGGCGATGTTCCTGACCTGCCCCTAACCTGGATGTGATATGGCCAAAGAAGAATTGATCGAAATGCAAGGCAAGGTGGACGAGGTTTTGCCGGATCTGCGTTACCGTGTGACCTTGGAAAACGGGCATCAACTGATCGCCTACACCGGCGGCAAGATGCGCAAGCACAGCATCCGCATTTTGGCGGGTGACAAGGTCACCCTGGAGATGTCGCCCTATGACCTCAGCAAAGGCCGCATCACCTTCCGTTTGATTGAAAACCGCATGCCTCGTGCACCCGGTGCCTCTAATTTTCACCGCAAGCGGTGATCTCCCCCATTTGTTTCATCCGGCGCCCGATTTTTCGGAGGGCGCATTTTCCTGAAAGGCTCCATCATGAGCAAAAAACTGTACGTCGGTAACCTCTCTTATTCGGTTCGTGACGATGATCTGCAACAACATTTCAATGCCTTTGGCACCGTTGAGTCGGCCAAGGTCATGATGGAGCGCGACACCGGCCGCTCCAAAGGCTTCGGTTTTGTCGAAATGTCCACAGCCGAAGAAGCCCAAGCCGCCATCGAAGGTTCGCATGGCAAAAACATGGGGGGCCGTGACCTGACGGTCAACATCGCCCGCCCGATGGAGCCCCGTGCCCCCCGCAGCGGTGGTGGTTTCGGTGGCGGTGGTGGCTACGGCGCCGGCCGTCGCAACAGCTACTGATCGCTGGCCCAGGTGCGGCGGTAAACGCCGTACGGGTCGTAAGTGCTGGCCTGTCGTTCTAGGTTAAAGCGCCGATTCGCTCGCGCATCGGTGCCTCTGCCGCTCAGATACAGCCAGTTGCCCTGGTTGTTGTACACATCGAAGTCAATCAACTGGGCTTCAAACCAGGCGGCTCCTGCTCGCCAGTCGCACGCCAAGTCGTGAATCAGGTGGCTGGCGACGTTTTGGCGCATCCGGTTAGACAAATAACCGGTGGCCGCCAGCTCTCGCATGCCCGCATCGATCCAAGCCTCGCCGGTTTGCCCTGCACACCAGCGCGCAAACGCGTCTGCGTGGTGCGTGGGTGCCATGGCTGGGCGCAAGCCTTGCGCGCGGTACAGGCGTGGGCCATGTTTGTGGTGCAACCACCGAAAGTGATCGCGCCAGAGCAGTTCAAATAAAAGCCAGTCGCTGTTTTCGCTGCGGCCATGCTTGGCCTGAAATTCGGCAATGGCCGCCCATGCCCTTCGGGCTGACAAGGCCCCGGTGGCCAACCAGGGCGACCATTTGCTGGAAAAATCCAAACCCAAGAGACCATTGCGTGTGGCTTTGTATTGGTGTGGCAAGCCACGTCGGATGTATTGTTCGAGGTGTGCCAAGGCCGCCTGTTCTCCGCCTGCGAGCGGGGCTTGATCCCAGGCCAAAGCGCTGCGGGCATCCAGGCGCACAGCGGGCGTGGCAGGCGGGGGGCGACACAGACGCTGAGCCACCTGCATGATGGGTTCAGGAGGCAAAGCTGGCAGGGTGCTGGGCGCTGGCAAGGGGGGCGTTGGCGCCGTGCGATGGCGCTCCAACTGTTGCCGAAAAGTGGTGAAAAGGTCGGGGACCTCTGTGGGGGCAAAAGGCAAAGCCTCGGGCTCCATCAAGGTCGATTGCCAATGGGTTTGGACGGTCACGCCGCGCCGCATCAAGTCTTGGATGTCTTGTTTTTCTTCGGGGGCCGCGATGTCTTCACAGACCACCCATGGCTGGCCCAGGGCGCGCACCCAATCGCACAGGACCTCCGCCGGATGGCCATGGGTTTCTAACAAGACGCTCCCCAGGCCTTGCAGTTGGCTGCGCAGGTCATCCAAGGCCATGCGCAACCATCGGCGCCGATAGGGGCCGACGCGTTCAAATCCCCATGGGGTCCTGTCTTGTCCACGTGCGTCATGGACAAACACGGGCAAAAACCAGCCCCCCATGTTCACCGCCTGATCGATGGCGT
>JACCED010820305.1_pt1 | contig 10099 bp, 5 predicted proteins | sample 7455021 | NCBI WGS metagenome assembly JACCED01 (sample SAMN15323456, study PRJNA562643) | freshwater metagenome | isolation source: river surface water | place: USA:Blue River Watershed | collected 2017-08-19 | reverse complement strand
GCGTGCAGCATGTTGCCCAGGGCCTTCCAGCCCTTCACGGCGATAAATTCCTCGAGCACCAGCTGTTCGTCGTCGCGCTCCTTGCCCTTCACCTTGCGGAACCGAACCGACACCGTCGACCGGTCGGCCGCCGTCAGCACGTGGAGCGCCGACTTGGCGTGTTCGGTGATGAAGCATTCCCAGCCGTCGCCGCGGGGCTCCAGCTCAAAACGCTTGACCATGAAGCGCTCCTTGATTCCGTCAAAATAGACGGCCGATAGGGCGCGCTTCGCGTCCCAGCGCTCGAGGTAAAAAGGCACCTCGTTAAAGTGCAGCAGCAGGTCGGGCGTCACGATGCGGTAGTTGCCCTTGGCGTCGACCTCGAGCAGCTTGTCTTCGCCGCGGAACCGGCCCAGCGAGCGGCCGCGGCCCTGGTCGTTGAGCTTGAGGACCGTCTCGTCAAACCAGATTTCGCGCGCCGCGAGCGTGCTCACGCCCTCAGACTTCAGCTCCACCCGCTTGATCGTATTCTTGGTGACGGTGTTGCCCCGCGCCGCCCGTCCGCGCACCGCGAGGTCCGAAAAATCAAAGTCGAAGCGCAGCTTTTTCAGCGACGGCATCGCGCGTAAGTGCACCGTGACCACCTCGGCCTCGCCGTTGGGGTTCACGCTGAGGTACAGCACTTCTGACCCCTTGGTTCCTTGGGTAACCGGGTATTCCTTGTCGCGGGTCACCCCGCCGATCGGGAATCGCTTGGCAAACGACGCCCCACGGGCCCCGTCGCGGTAAATCACGTTGTAGATCGTGCGCTCGTCGCCCTTTTTGAACACCGAAACGTGCACGATGTCGGTGCCCACAAACTTCTTGTCGCCCACCTTGGTCACGAGCATCGTGCCGTCGCGGCGAATCACCACCACGTCGTCGATGTCGGCGCAGTCCCCTACAAACTCGTCTTTGCGCAAGCCGGTTCCCACAAAACCCTCGGCGCGGTTCACGTACAGCTTGGCGTTCGCGATCGCCACTTGGGTGGCCACCACCTGCTCAAAGCCGCGGAGTTCCGTCTTGCGGTCGCGCCCGGCGCCGTATTTTTTCTTCAAGTTTTTGAAGAACTCAACTGCGTAATCAATCAGATTATCAAGGTGATGCTTCACCTCGGCGATCTGACCTTCGAGGGCGCGAAGGTGCTCGTCGGCCTTGTTGGCGTCGAACTTCGAAATGCGCTTGATGCGAATCTCGGTGAGGCGCACGATGTCTTCGTCGGTGACCGCGCGCAGCAGGTGCTTCGTGTGGGGCGCCAGCCCCACGCGAATGTTTTCCATCACGGCTTCCCAGGTTTCGGCCTCTTCGATGTCGCGGTAAATGCGGTGCTCGATAAAGATCTTCTCGAGGCTGGCAAAATGCCACTGCTCCTGGAGCTCGTGCAGCTTCAGCTCGAGCTCGGCCTTGAGGACCGCGACCGTCGTGTCGGTCGAGCGGCGCAGCATTTCGCGCACCCCCATGAACACCGGCTTTTCGTCGATGATCACGCAGGCCATCGTGCTGACCGACGATTCACAGGCCGTGAACGCATACAGCGCGTCGACCATTTGGTCGGGCGAAACGCCCGGCAGTAGGTGAATGACGATCTCGACGTGCTCGGCCGTGTTGTCTTCGATTTTCTTGATCTTGATCTTGCCCTTGTCGTTGGCCTTGATCACCGATTCAATCAGCGAAGTAGTATTGGTTCCAAAAGGAATCTCCCTGATAATCAGCGTTTTCTTATCCTCAACTTCAATCTTTGCGCGAACCCTAACCCGACCGCCTCGTTCGCCGTCTTGGTAGCCGCTGACGTCGGCGATTCCGCCCGTCGGAAAGTCGGGGTAGAGCTGAAAACTGCGGCCGCGCAGGTGGGCCACCGACGCGTCAATCAGCTCGTTAAAGTTGTGGGGCAGGATCTTGGTGCTCAGGCCGACGGCGATGCCCTCGACCCCTTGGGCCAGCAGCAGCGGGAACTTCACCGGCAAGAACAGCGGCTCCTTGCCGCGGCCGTCGTAGCTCGCCTGGTACTGCGTGATTTTGGGCGAAAACGCTACGTCGAGCGCGAACTTGCTCAGTCGCGCCTCAATGTAGCGGGGCGCCGCCGCGCTGTCGCCCGTGTAGATGTTGCCCCAGTTACCCTGGGTGTCGATGAGCAGGTCCTTTTGGCCCAGCTGCACCAGCGCATCGCCGATTGACGCGTCGCCGTGCGGGGGGTACTTCATCGTCTGCCCGATGACGTTGGCGACTTTGTGGAAGCGCCCGTCGTCCATCTCGTGCAGCGCGTGCATCAAGCGGCGCTGCACCGGCTTCAGGCCGTCTTCGAGGGCCGGAACCGCGCGCTCCAAAATGACGTAGCTCGCGTAGTCCAAAAAGTACTCGCGGTACATGCCCCTAACGCGGGACTCCACGGGCTTGATCACCTCGCCTTCGGGCGCGGGCACGTCGAGGGGGCCACTCAGCTCGAGCGACTCGTCCGGAATCAATGCGTCCTCATCCGACATACGCGGGGTCGTCTTTTTCGATTTTCAGGTGGTCCATGATGAACTCCTGGCGCTCGGGCGTGTTCTTGCCCATGTAAAACTCCAGCAGATGCTCGATTTGCTCCTTGCCGAGCATCACCGGCTCCAGGCGAATGTCCGCGCCGATAAACATTTTAAACTCCCCGGGCGAAATTTCGCCCAAGCCCTTGAATCGCGTGATCTCGGGCTTGCTTCCGAGCTGATCGATGGCGGCCTGCTTTTCGCCCTCGTCGTAGCAGTAAATCGTCTTTTGCTTGTTGCGCACGCGGAACAGCGGCGTCTGCAGAATGTAGAGGTGGCCTTCCTGCACCAGCTCGGGGAAGAACTGCAAGAAGAAGGTGATCAACAGCAGCCGAATGTGCATGCCGTCCACGTCGGCGTCGGTCGCGATCACCACGTTGTTGTAGCGCAGGTCTTCGAGGCCGTCTTCAATGTTCAGCGCGGCTTGGAGCAGGTTGAACTCCTCGTTCTCGTACACCACTTTTTTGGTCAATCCGTAGCAGTTCAGGGGCTTGCCCTTGAGGCTGAACACGGCCTGGGTCTGCACGTCGCGCGACGCGGTGATCGAGCCTGAGGCGGAATCGCCCTCGGTGATGAACAGTGTCGTCTCGAGTCGGCGGTCGTGCTTGATGTCGTTGTAGTGCACCTTGCAGTCGCGCAGCTTGCGGTTGTGCAGGTTGGCTTTTTTGGCGCGTTCGCGGGCCAGCTTCTGAATGCCCGCGAGGTCCTTGCGTTCGCGCTCGGCCCGGAGAATCTTCTTTTGAATGGCGTCGGCCACCTCGGGGTTGCGGTGCAGAAAGTTGTCGAGCTCCGTCTTCAAAAAGTCGAGCACAAAAGCGCGCACCGACGGTCCGTCGGGCCCCATGTCTTGGCTGCCGAGCTTGGTCTTGGTCTGCGACTCAAATACCGGCTCAATAACCTTGATGCTGATGGCGCCGATTACGCTTTGGCGAATGTCGGCCGCGTCGTACTGCTTGCTGTAGTGGTTGCGCAGCACCGTAACCAGGGCCTCGCGAAAGGCGCCCTGGTGGGTTCCGCCTTGGGTCGTGTGCTGGCCGTTGACAAACGAGTAGTACTGCTCGCTTTGGCTGCGCTCGGCGTGGGTCAGCGCCACTTCGATGTCTTCGCCCTTGAGGTGGATGATGTCGTGCATCACCTCTCCGCTCAAGTTGTTGGCCAACAGGTCCTTAAGGCCGTTCTCAGAATAGTACTTCTGGCCGTTCAGGTAGATGCTCAGCCCTGGATTCAGGTAGACGTAGTTCCACACCATCCGCTCGACGTACTCCATCTGAAAGCGGTAGTTGTGAAAAATCGTCGCGTCGGGCGTGAACACGACCTTGGTGCCGTGGCGGGCGGTGGTGGCTTCGAGCGGACCCTCTTCCTGCAAAATTCCGCCCACAAAACGGGCCGTCTTGGACTGGCCGTCGCGAAACGCCTGCACGCTGAACGCCGACGACAGCGCGTTCACCGCCTTGGTACCCACGCCGTTGAGGCCGACCGACTTTTTGAAGGCCTTCGAGTCGTACTTGGCGCCGGTGTTCATCTTCGACACGACGTCGACCACTTTGCCGAGCGGAATTCCGCGCCCGTAGTCGCGCACCGTCACCGAACCGTTTTGAACGCTGATTTCGATTGTTTTGCCGCCGCCCATGACGAACTCGTCGATGGAGTTGTCGACAACCTCCTTGATCAGAATGTAAATGCCGTCGTCGGCGCTGCTTCCGTCGCCGAGCTTACCGATGTACATCCCGGGGCGGAGGCGAATGTGCTCCTGCCATTCAAGGCTGCGAATGTTGTCTTCGGTATACTGAACTTCTTGCGACATGATAACGTGCGAATCTAGCCCAAATCCGAGCACAAAACCCTTGCTAGCAAAGGGAGTTTTCAACAGGGTAATCCCCCGTTGAAGCGGTTAAAACGCCTTAAACGTTAAAGCGGAAGTGCAGCACGTCGCCGTCCTTGACCAGGTACTCCCGGCCCTCCACGCGCAGGCGTCCGGCCTCGCGGCAGGCGGCCTCAGAACGGTACTTCACGTAGTCGTCGTAGCTGATCACCTCCGCGCGAATGAAGCCCTTCTCAAAGTCGCTGTGGATCACGCCCGCGGCCTGCGGCGCCGTGCATCCGCGCGGAATCGTCCACGCCCGAACCTCCTTAACGCCGGCCGTGAAGTAGGTCTGCAGCTTCAGCAGGTTGTAGGCCTCGCGAATTAGTCGGTTCACGCCCGGCTCCTCGAGGCTCAGGTCGTCGAGGAACATGCGGCGCTCCTCATAGGTTTCGAGCTCGGCGATGTCGGCTTCGGTCGCGGCGGCCAAGTGCAGCACGCCCGCGCCCTCTTCGGCGGCCATGGCGCGCACCTTTTCCACCCAGTCGTTGCCCGTCTTGGCTGAAGCTTCCTCGACGTTGCACACGTACATCACGGGTTTGTCGGTCAAAAGCTGGTACTCGTCGATCCACGCAGCCTCTTCTTCGGTACGGTCAAAGCCGCGCACCGACTTTCCCTGCTCGAGGTGCTTTTTGAGGCGCTCGCCCATTTCTACCTCGCGCACCGCCTCACGGGTTCCGCTCTTGGCGGCCTTGCGGGCGCGGTCTAGGCGCTTTTCGAGGGTTTCGAGGTCCTTGAGCTGCAGCTCAAAATCAATCGTTTCCTTGTCGCGGAGCGGGTTCACGCTGCCGTCGACGTGGGTAATGTTGTCGTTTTCGAAGCAGCGCAGCACGTGCAAAATCGCGTTGCACTCGCGAATGTTGCCCAAAAACTGGTTGCCCAGGCCCTCGCCCTTGCTCGCGCCCTTCACCAGGCCGGCGATGTCGACGATTTCAACCGTGGCCGGCTGCACCCGCTCGGGGTTGACGATCTCTGAAAGGGCTTCGATGCGCGGGTCCGGAACGTTGACCGTGCCCACGTTGGGCTCAATCGTACAGAACGGAAAGTTGGCCGCATGGGCCTTCGCGTTGCTCAAGCAGTTAAACAGCGTCGACTTGCCGACGTTGGGGAGACCTACGATTCCAACCTTCATAACTCGTTAATTACTTCTTTTTCGGGCCGCAAAGGTAGCCGAACAGAGGCCGTACTTTTGCGGTAAATCCGCTACTGATGGCCTCAATCTACGACTACCCCTCGCAAATTCGCCGCGACATCCTGCGCATGGTGCACAAACCGCAATCGGGCCACCCGGGCGGATCCATGGGCTGCACCGAGTTTTTCACCGCCCTGTACTTTGACGTGCTGCGCCACAACCCCGCCGCCTTCACCATGGACGGCCGCGGCGAAGACCTGTTCTTTTTGAGCAACGGACACATTTCGCCGGTCCTCTACAGCACGCTGGCGCGCTCGGGCTACTTTCCGGTGGCGGAACTCGCGACGTTTCGCCTGATCAACACGCGCCTTCAGGGCCACCCCACGACCCACGACGGCCTGCCCGGCGTGCGCATCGCCAGCGGGTCGCTCGGCCAAGGCCTAAGCGTCGCCGTCGGTGCCGCCCAAGCCAAAAAACTCAACAACGACCCCCACCTGGTCTACACGCTCCACGGCGACGGCGAGCTTCAAGAGGGTCAGATTTGGGAAGCCGCGATGTACGCCGGCGCCAAAAAGGTCGACAACCTCATCGCCACGGTCGACGCCAACGGCCAGCAGATTGACGGCAGCACCGACGAGGTTCTGCCTATGGGCGACCTCGGCGCCAAGTTCGCCGCCTTTGGCTGGGACGTGATGCACCTCGCCCAGGGCAACGACCTCGACGCGGTACGCGCTGCGCTTCGCGAGGCCGGAACCCGCACGGGCAAAGGCAAGCCCGTCGTGATCATCATGACCACGGCCATGGGCCACGGCGTCGACTTTATGGCCGGAACCCACAAGTGGCACGGCGTAGCGCCCAACGACGACGAGCTCGCCCGCGCCCTGGCGCAGTGCCCCGAAACCCTCGGCGACTACTAAGCCCACCGCTGATGCTTCGCCGCGGACTGCTCGCACTCCTCTTGCTCGCCAGCTCCTTCGGGGCCTGGGCGCAGGGCGTGCTGCCTCCGCCCGAAAAAAAGCCCGAGCCGCTCACGCGCATTTTGTTTGTGTTTGACGCGTCAAATTCCATGTATGGCCGGTGGCAAACCGGAACCCGCATGGAGGTGGCCCAGCGCCTGATGCGCGAGCTGCTCGACAGCCTGGGCCGCGTTGAACAACCCAACTTTGAGCTGGCGCTCCGCGTGTACGGACACCAAAAACCCGTTCCGCCCCAGGACTGCAACGACACGCGACTCGAAGTGGCCTTCAGCCCGACCTCGATTCCGCGCATCCAAAAGACGCTCGCTGGACTCCGCCCGATGGGCACCACGCCGATTGCGCGCAGCCTGATCAAGGCGGGCAGCGATTTTCCGGAGTGCGCCGACTGCCGCAACGTCATCATTTTGATCACCGACGGCGTGGAGGCCTGCGACGAAGATCCGTGTGCGGCTTCGCGAATCCTGCAGCAGCGCGGCGTGATTCTCAAGCCCTTTGTCATCGGGATTGGCCTCGAAACCAACCTTGCCAAGAGCTTTAGCTGTGTGGGCACCTACTACGACGCGGGCGACGAACAAACGTTTAGCAAGGCCCTCAACGTGATTATGACCCAGGCCCTCGACAACACTACGGCCCAGATCAACCTCCAGGACCACCTGGGTGTGCCGGCCGAAACCAACGTGCCCATTGTGCTCCACAACGCGACGAGCGGCATCACCGAAGAGGCCATCGTCCACACCATGAACTACGCGGGCCACCCCGACACGCTCAACCTCGATCCGCTGGTGACCTACCGGGGCACGGTGTACACGGTTCCGCCCGTGGCCATTGCGCCCAGTGAGGTGCACGCCGGCAAGCACAACCACCTCGGAACCAACGCGGCCCAGGGCGCGCTTCGCCTCAACATGTTTGGCGTGGCCAACCGCCAAAGCATGCCGCTCGCGGTGGTGCGCAAGCCCGGCTCGACCGAAATCGTGCACGTGCAGCCCCTGGGCAGCGAGCAGCGCTACTTGGTCGGAACCTACGAGCTCGACATTCTCACCCTGCCGCGCTACCGCAAAACAGTGGCGGTCGAGGGCGGTAAGGTCACCGAACTCAGCATCCCCGCCCCGGGCAACGCCAGCCTTACGCTCAAAATTGCCAGCATCGGCGCGCTGTTCCTGCGCGAGAACGAGGACTGGACCTACGTGGTTCCCCTCGACGACAGCCAAACGCGCCAGTCGTTTGCGCTGCAGCCCGGAACCTACACCGTGATCTACCGGCCCAAGTCGGCCCAGCAAACGGCCTACAGCAAGAGCCAAACCTTTACCGTGACGTCGGGCGCCACGGCCATCGTTAACCTTCAGTAAATTGACCCCCATGCACCCCTACACGAACCAAGGCAGCCAAGACACGCGAAGCGGATTTGGCGCAGGACTTTTGGAACTCGGACGCCGCAATCCCCGCGTCGTCGCGCTTTGTGCCGACCTCACGGGCTCGCTCAAGATGGACGCCTTTGCCAAGGAGTTTCCCGACCGCTTTTTTCAGACCGGAATCGCCGAGGCACACATGATGGGCATGGCCGCCGGCCTCACTATTGGCGGCTGGATTCCGTTCACCGGAACCTTTGCCAACTTCTCGACCGGACGCGTGTACGACCAAATTCGCCAGAGCATCGCCTATTCAGACAAGAACGTCAAAATCTGTGCGTCGCACGCGGGCCTCACCCTGGGCGAAGACGGCGCCACCCACCAAATTCTCGAAGACATTGGGCTGATGAAGATGCTTCCGGGCATGACCGTCATCGTTCCCGCGGACTACAACCAAACCAAGGCCGCGACGATTGCCCTGGCCGACCACCACGGCCCGGCCTACCTGCGCTTCGGACGCCCCAAGGTGGCCAACTTCACCCCGGCCGACAAGCCCTTTGTGATCGGCAAGGCCGACGTGCTGCTCGAGGGCAGCGACGTGACCATCGCCGCGACCGGCCACCTCGTGTGGGAGGCCCTCGAGGCCGCCAACACCCTGGCCGCTCAAGGCATTTCGGCCGAAGTCATCAACTTCGCCACGATTAAGCCGTTTGATACCGAGGCCCTGCTCACGTCGGTCCACAAGACTGGCCGCGTGGTAACCGCCGAGGAGCACCAGCGCCACGGAGGCCTCGGCGACCTCGTTGCCCAGACCCTGGGCATGCACCGCCCCGCCCCCATCGAAATGGTGGCCGTCAATGATTCGTTTGGCGAATCCGGCACGCCCGCCCAGCTCATGGACAAGTACGGCCTCAACGCCGCCGCCATCGTCGAAGCGACGCTGCGCGTGCGCAACCGCTAATTGGGCGAAGCACCCAAGTGTGCTTTTATGTCAAAACCCCGCCAAGGCGGGGTTTTGTGTTGTTAAGAACTCCTGGGGGTTTGAGGTTACTTAGGAAAGTTCAAACTGTGAGTCCAAATGACACCCTTTCTACTTTTTCCTCTTAATTAATTCTACAATTTTCATCATAATATCTTCATCAATATCTTCAGGCAACTTCATACGGCCAACTCTATATTCCAATTCTGCGACAGCTCCTCTAATTCCATAATCTAAACAGTGATACATCCTTTCCAATCTTACCTTGTGAAAATAGTCCGAATCAGATATATACTCTTTCAATTCTTTCACAAACATTTCATATAATAATTCATAAAGCTCAGCATCGCATGCCTCATTGAGGTATTCTCCAAAAACAGAAAAGACGGCAATTTGTGTCTCAGACAATTCATAGGCATCATCCTTTTTTAAAAAACCTTTCAATTTATCGACATAGTTCCCTGCCAACCCCCAATAAGATTGAGCACATAAAACTTTGACCACTCCAGAAAGTACTATATCAGATTTAGAATTTAAATATTTTTCTACTATACAAATATTCTCATCAGTAGAACTATTACACAATCCAAAAGCTCTAATGGCTTGTTCTAACTCCTCAAAACTTTGAAAAGTACTAAGTTTCAGAGATATAAAATCCTTTTCATCTTTTACCAAAGAACAACTCGATCTTAGCTTAATTAATATTTCATTTAAATTCATTTCGTTCATTTTAATATATTGTTACTTTAACCTACTGATCTTTATCTAAGAATCTTATTAATCCGGTTAAAATGTGCATCTTTTCATTAATCGATTAATTCAAAGCGTTGTTATCTTGTTCAGATAAACTGTTCGTATTCTTAAATGTGATTTTAAGCTCTGATTAACAGTCAGGTACGCCCCAAACAAAATTTCACTCAACTCCGGCTTGAATATTAACGACTTGAAATTAAGCCAAATGGAATAACTGGCGAATCCAGCAGCTACCTACAATAGTACTGTAGGTTGATTGGATTCCGTGCTTCATTGGCGGGCTGACATGGTTTGCCAGATCCATCCTCCGCTCGGCCCACATTAAACCCTCATCGGTTTGGCGCATCTTAGTACCGTGCAGGCCAAGGACTCCGCGGAATTTACCGAACTGGTGCAGCGCCACGCGGCGCTGTGGTACCGGGTTGCGCTCCGGGTGGTGCTCGACCACGCGGCGGCCCAAGACGTGGTGCAGGACGCCTGCGTTAAAATCTGGGGCGCCTGGGGCAGCTTTCGC
>JACCED010400859.1_pt1 | contig 10099 bp, 10 predicted proteins | sample 7455021 | NCBI WGS metagenome assembly JACCED01 (sample SAMN15323456, study PRJNA562643) | freshwater metagenome | isolation source: river surface water | place: USA:Blue River Watershed | collected 2017-08-19 | reverse complement strand
GGAGCGTGTACGGTCCTCGTGGCTCCGTTTGACTGTGGCAGGGGCCTCCTTCACCGCCGCGGCGGTCGGGCGGCTGCTGCGCTTTGTGGCGCTCCGGCCACGGCGACGTGGGGTTTCCTCAACCGCCGGGATCATCTCTTGCGCCTCCTGAGCCTGTGCGACGACCGCACGTCGGCTTGAGCGCGCCGAGCGGCTTTTGCGGGTCAGATCGGCCACCTCCTGCTCGGCTGCGGGGGCGATGGGCTCCAAGCCCAGATCTGTGCGGGAGTTGGCACGGGCGCGGCGATAGCTGCGGCGGCTCTTGCGCGGCTCTTCCTCAGCCTGCGGGGCTGGATCTATTTCAGGCTGAATGGGCGTCTGGCTCCAGCCCCAGGCCTTCATTTGGGCGCGGGCTTGGGCCTGTTCTGGCGAGACCGCCGCGGGGGCGTTTGCCGTGGTCGGGGCATCCTGCTTGCGCAAACCCGGCACAGACAGCCCGTCAGTAAAGACCTGAGCCTGTGCGAGAGGGCTCAGGCAGAGGGCGAGGCTGGCGCTTAGAAGAAATGTCCGCACGATCCTTGCTCCGGTGGAACCTTTTGGCTTTCGCAGCAGACTTCGCCTTGCAAAATGGTCAGGCCGTGATGGCTCTTGGGCAGGGATGTGATCCTTTGCGGCAGGAAACCGGCAGCTTTGCCTGAGGCATTGGCAACAAAGTCTCGCCTTTCGGGGCGGCCCGTGCTAACCGAGCCCCTCAATTTCATTGCGCGCCGTGAGCGAGTTGGACGAATGGACGATATCTTTCGCGAAGTAGACGAAGAAGTCCGCCGCGACAAAGCCTTGCAGTTCTGGACCAAGTATCAGAACTACTTTATCGCGTTGGCGGTGCTGATCGTTGCGGCTGCGGGCGCGTGGCGCTGGAATGCCGATCGTGAGCGCGCGGCTGCCGAAGCCGCCGGCTCGCAGTTCGAAACAGCGCTCGCCTTGTCGCGCGACAATAAGCCGGCCGAGGCCGAAGCGGCATTCCAGGACATCATCCGGCAGGGGCACAAGGGCTATGCCATGCTTGCGCGCCTGCGCGCGGCGGCAGAAGTCTCGGCTACGGATACTGCCAAGGCTGTCTCCATTTACGAGACCATTGCAGCAGATACATCTGTGCCGCCATTGCTGCAGGATGTGGCACGCTTGCGCGCTGCCATGCTGCGTCTTGATGAAGCTGACGCCGATGAACTCAAGCGCCGTCTTGAGCCGCTCGCCAAACCGACTGCGCCTTTCCGCAATTCAGCGCGTGAGCTTCTGGCTTATGGCGCGTTGAAGGCGAAGGATTATGACTCGGCTGCGCGCTGGCTCGACGAGATCACGACTGATCGCGATGCGCCTGCCTCCATGCGTCAGCGGGCCGATACGCTGATGGGACTTGTTGCTGGTGCAAAGGCGCGCTGACGCCTTTGCCTGTTTGTTGAGTTAAGGGTCCATGTCCTTCACGGTTGCCATCATTGGCCGTCCTAATGTCGGCAAATCGACCCTGTTCAACAGGCTTGTCGGCAAGAAGCTCGCGCTGGTGGATGATCAGCCGGGTGTCACGCGCGACCGCCGTGAGGGCGAGGCGCGGATAGCGGATCTCTCTTTCACGATCATTGACACCGCCGGTTTGGAAGAAGGTGATCAGGCTTCGCTCTCCGGCCGTATGCGGGCGCAGACAGAAGCCGCGATTGAACAGGCAGACGCCATCTTCTTCATGATTGATGCCCGCGTCGGGATCACGCCGACTGATCGCTATTTCGCGCAGCTCGTGCGCCGCTCCGGCAAGCCGATCATGCTGCTCGCCAACAAGGCTGAGGGCAAGCAAGGCACGGATGGCACTATTGATGCCTATTCGCTCGGTCTGGGTGACCCTATTCCGCTGTCAGCGGAACATGGCGATGGTGTGGGCGAGCTTTATGATGCGCTGCGCGAGGCCCTGCCGGATGAGACGGCGCTGCCAGCCGAAGACGAAGAAGATGAGGGTGAGCGTCCCGTCTTTGGTGAGGAAGAAGATGGCACCGAGCTTGATACATCAAAGCCGTTGCGTGTTGCGGTGGTGGGCCGCCCCAATGCAGGAAAGTCCACTCTGCTCAACCGCATTCTTGGCGAAGATCGTCTGCTGACGGGACCTGAAGCCGGCATCACGCGCGACTCGATTGCAGTTGAATTCCACTGGTCGCGGCGCGATGGCTCCGAGCGCAAGCTCAAGATGTTTGACACAGCAGGTCTGCGCAAGCGCGCCAATGTGCAAGACAAGCTGGAAAAGCTCGCAGCCGCAGATGCCTTGCGCGCGGTGCGGTTTGCGGAAGTCGTTGTGGTGCTGCTCGATGCCACCATTCCATTCGAGAAGCAGGATCTCACCATTGTTGATCTTGTCGCCAAGGAGGGTCGTGCCCTCGTCATCGGACTCAACAAATGGGATCTCGTGCCCGATCCAGATCGTCGCCTGAATGAACTGCGCGAAGAGGCTGATCGTCTCTTGCCGCAAGTGAAAGGCACGCCTGTTGTGCCAGTGTCGGGTCTGACAGGTCGCGGTGTTGAGAAGCTGATGGAAGCGATCTTCAAGGTGCATGAGACGTGGAATATCCGCATCTCAACCGGGCGCCTCAATCGTTGGCTGGGTCCAGTGATTGAAAAGACGCCGCCGCCTGCAGTGTCGGGTTGGCGCATCAAGATCCGCTATATGACGCAGCCGAAAGCGCGCCCGCCGCATTTCGTCATCTTCGGCAATCAGCTTGATGCTTTGCCAACAAGCTACGAGCGCTTTCTGATTAACGGCTTGCGTGAGACCTTCGATCTGAAGGGCGTGCCGATCCGCATCTCCAAGCGCAATTCCAAGAACCCCTTCGACAAGGGCGGTCGCAAGATCTACTGATCACGCAGGCCCTTGAAAGCTCTTGATGCTGTCTGTCGGGAAATCATAGAGCTTGCCCGTCTCTGTCCATGACGGCGCGCACATCGCAACAACCTTTGGTGCATAGTCCTCCGGCGTCTTGAGCGTCATTGGATCTTCACCCGGCATCACGGCAGCGCGCATCTTGGTGCGCAGCGGGCCTGGATTGGTGAGCATGACTTTTACGGGTGACGTGTTGACCGTCTCTGCTGCATAGGTGCGCGCGATCGCATCAAGGGCTGCTTTCGAAACGGCATAGGGGCCGCGATAGGCGCTCAGCTGCGCCTTGTTGCCTGCGCCTGATGTGATGAAGACAGCGCGACCTGCATCGCTGGCCCGCAGCAGCGGATCAAGTGAGCGTATGAGGCGGAAATTCGCCGTCACATTGATCGCCATCACATTCTCCCAATTCGGCGGATCGATATGGGAGAGGGGCGAGATGGGGCCCAGAATGGCGGCATTGCCGACAACAATGTCGAGCTTCTTCCATCGCTCATAAATCGCGCCCCCCAGACGGTCGAGCGCGTCGAAGTCTTTCATGTCGCAGGGAGCGAGCGTCGCCTCGCTGCCGAGCGCGCGGATTTCGTCATCGAGTTCCTCCAGCGCGCCTTGCGTGCGCGCGAGCGCAATGACATGCGCGCCTTGGCGGGCGAGTTCGAGCGCAACTGCGCGGCCAATGCCCCGCGATGCGCCAGTGACGACCGCGATGCGGTTTTCGAGAGGACGGCTCATCTTCGACTCCAGTGACGGGCGCAACCTAGCGCGCCTGCCGCTGAAGTGCACCCCTCTATTGCCTCAATCGAAAAGTTCTTCGAGGAAGGATTTCCTCCGCTTGTAATGGCCATGATGCCCATAGCCCTGTTGCTGTGGATAGGGCTGCTGCGGATAGCCCTGCTGGGGGTAGGGTTGTTGGGGCGGTGGCGGGGGCGCTGTGGGGGCACGCGGCTGTTGCTGCTCGCTCCGCTCAATGATCTTGTCCAGCTCGCCACGGTCGAGCCACACGCCACGGCATTGGGGGCAATAGTCAATCTCAATACCCTGACGCTCGCTCATAACCAGAGCGATCCGGCAGGACGGGCAAAGCATACCAGCTGTGGACATGGCAACACCTCCTCCAGTCGATATGGGGGAAGTATTTTCGCGCAACAGGGTTGCCGCACGCACATGGGCGTGAGGCGCGATTGATTGCGGTCAAGCTTGATGTGATCAGGCGGTTTCAGCGAGCAGTGACAGCTGGCTGCGACCATTCTCGCCGGAGATATCGGTGAGCGTGGTTGGATAATCGCCCGTGAAGCAGTGATCGGTGAATTGCGGGCGGGCAGGATTGCGGCCCTCTTCGCCCATTGCGCGATAGATACCATCCACCGACAGGAAAGCGAGTGAGTCACAGCCGATATAGCGGCGCATATCTTCAAGCGAATGGGTCGCGGCGAGCAGTTTTTCGCGTGTCGGCGTGTCGATGCCGTAATAATCGGGATGCGTGATTGGGGGAGAGGAAATGCGGAAATGCACTTCCTTCGCGCCAGCCTCACGCATCATCTGCACGATCTTGACCGACGTGGTCCCGCGCACGATCGAGTCATCAATCAGCACGATGCGTTTGCCTTGGACGACCGAGCGATTGGCGCTGTGCTTCAGGCGCACGCCCAATTCGCGGATGGATTGTGTCGGCTGAATGAAGGTGCGGCCGACATAGTGATTGCGCACAATCCCAAGCTCGAAGGGAATGCCGCTCTCTTGCGCATAGCCAATCGCAGCGGGAACACCTGAGTCCGGCACAGGCACGATGACATCCGCATCAACACCAGCTTCGCGCGCGAGTTGTGCGCCCATCTTCTTGCGCACGTCATAGACATGGCGGCCATGCACGATGGAGTCAGGACGCGCGAAATAGATATATTCGAAGATGCAGGGGCGCATCGGCTGCGGCGGGAAGGGCTTGTGCGATTCAATCCCGCTTTCGGAGATCACCACCACTTCGCCATTCTCAACATCGCGCACGAAGCGCGCACCGATGATGTCGAGCGCGCAGGTTTCTGATGCGAGGATGTAGTGACCATCAATCTCACCCAGGACAAGCGGGCGAATGCCGAGCGGATCGCGAACGCCGATCAGCTTTTTGTTGGTGAGGGCAACGAGCGAATAGGCCCCTTCGAGCTGACGCAGCCCCTCGATGAAACGGTCAAGGATGCGCCCGCGACGGCTGCGCGCAACAAGATGCAGGATCACTTCCGTATCGGAGGTGGACTGATAAATTGCGCCCTGCTTGATGAGTTCGCGGCGCAGCGTGATGCCATTGGTCAGATTGCCATTGTGAGCAACCGCAAAGCCGCCACTGTCGAGTTCTGCAAAGAGCGGCTGCACATTGCGCAGAATGGTTTCGCCGGTCGTTGAGTAACGCACATGGCCAATGGCCGCATTGCCGGGTAGGCGCTGAATGGTGCTTTGCTTGGAGAAGTGGTCGCCCACGAGGCCAAGGCGGCGCTCTGAATTGAAACGCTTGCCGTCGAAGGCCACGATGCCCGCTGCTTCCTGACCGCGATGCTGAAGCGCGTGCAAGCCCAGAGCGGTGATGGCGGCTGCATCAGGATGGCCGAAGATGCCAAAGACGCCGCATTCTTCCCGCAGCCGGTCCGCATCCAGATCAATCAGCTCGTCCATATTGGGCGTGAACGAGTCGCTGAGACCTTCGGGATGCTGGGCAGGGCGATCGGAGTGGCTCATCGCAAGTCCTCTGGCTGGTCCCGAAACGGCAAGGGCAGTCGCGCGAGTCGCACGCGAACGACACCACACATAATGCGCCGCACAAGGATTGTCAGGGCTCTATACGCTTTATTAACGCCTTGTTCCAGAGCCCTGAGTGCCTAGAAGCGCATCAATGCTCTGCGGCGAATTGTCGGGACGGGTCTGTGTTTGGCCGCGCTGCTGGGGACGCGGTGCCGGCTTCTCCTCCTCGGCGGGGGGCTCGTCATTGCCGGGCCGCTGATCGCGCTTGAGCATCTTGCCGAGCGACTGATCGAGATTGTCAGGCAGCAAAGCTTGCAGCGAATTGCCTGTGGCTTCCAGCAGCGGGCGCGTTTTCGAATCCTGTACCCAAGACGGATAGGACTTTTCCGGCACGAGGAAGGCGAAAAAGACAAAGGCAATGGTGCATAGCAGAAAGCCACGCCCAGCACCGAATACGAAGCCAAGCGAACGGTCGAGCGCTCCGATCTTGGAATCGAGGATCATGTCGGAGATGCGCACGGTGATCAGTGACACAATGATGAGCGTCACAAGAAAGATCACGCCGACAGCGACCGCGAGAGCGATACTGTCTTTGGCGATATAGGGCTTCACCAAAGGCAAAGCGAGCGGATGGAACGCATAGGCTGCGGCCGCGGCGGCCACCCATGAGCCGATGGCAAGAATCTCACGCGTAAAGCCACGCACCATGGCCAGCAGCGCCGAAATCAGCACAACAAGAATCAGGATCACGTCCAGATAAGAAGGCATAAAGGGGGCCTCATCTGTCGCAGCTCCGCCCGCTGCGACTCGGCTGACCTTATAACCAACCCATCGGGTTCAGTCATCAAGCGCGTGGGGTTTCAGGCTCCTTCGCCTGTGCGGGAAGCAAGACCTGCCCCTGTGCAGGAGGTTGCGCCAGCGGTTCAGTTTGAGCTGAATCTGCGTTGGCGGCCTTCTGCTCTGGCGTGATGTCAGTCGGCGGCTCTTCAGGCAATGCCGAGGCAGCTTCGGCCTCAAGCCCTTCTGCCAGTGCCAGAGAGAGACCGCGAAAATCACCCTCGTCGATCAGGGACGCGCCAAGCGGCCAGATGATGCCAAGACAGGAGGGCATCAGATCGAGCAGCGCCACGACCGTCTCAGCAATGAGCACCGCCCGGCGGCGAAGATCAGGCAAAGTATGCGCGGGCTCAACCGCACCGACCACGATGTGACGGGACATGCTGGCGAATTGCGTCTGGATCGCCTGCCACTCCTCTTCATCGGGATAAAGCAGGTTTAGCAATTCGGCCTCACCGATGGGTCGGGCCATTTGGGAAACAACAAGGGTAACCTCAGGAAAGGACAGCCGCAGATCGCTGCCCTCTATCTTGATCTCAGGCGTCAGGCCGGTGCGTTGCTCGACGCGGGCCGCCAGCGCAGTGACATCAAGCTCCGCCTCAATCGCCAAAGCCAGAAGCGCTGCCGAGCGCGGATCCGCTTTCGGTTTTGGCTCAGGTGCGGGTTCGGGCTCGGCAGGCTCGGTAATGGCAAGCACCAGAGCTTCCGCTTCGTCGCGCGAGAGCAAGGGAGGGGCAACCTCTGGTGCGGGTGCGGAGGCGGGATCGGGGGGTATAGGCGCCTGAACCGGCAAGGCTATGTGCTCCGGTTCCGAGACGAAAATTCGCTTCGGCTTCATCGCCGCCAGTTCGGCTTCCATTTGGCTGCGGCGCAGCGCGCGTGCGATCCGGTCATGGGTCGGGCCATTGCTGGAGGACTCAGTCGTTTTCTTGCGCCTTTGCAGCAGCGCGCCAAGGGAAGGCTTTTTCGCCTTGTCGGCTGCCGCCGCAGGTTGCGGGGGGAGGGCGAGAGGGGTTGCCTCAGCCGCTTGGGCCGGTGGCCCGGCTTGTGCGGGGTCAGGGCTGCGCCGGGTAAAGAGTTTACCTTTCAGGAGTTTTTTGGACAGCTCATCCCGCGAGGGGAGCTTGGTCTTCAACAATTTCTCAAGTACCGCCATGGGCGTATGCCTCAAAACATCAAATGCAATAGGCAAAGTCTAGCATTGCTTAGCTTCGCGAGCCAGAAAAATGGCCTCTTTGCTTGCATTGCCAGGGAATATGTGTAGAACCGCGCCATAGCTCCGGCCGGGGGCTGAACGGAAGGTGGGCTTGTCCCACAGGATCAGGTGATCCGTCTTCCCGTGTCTCCGCCTTCGATTGTGTTTCCGTCGGGCCTTTCTCCGGGCTCGAAGGGCTCCGCGCCGGAAGCTGTAACGAAACAGAGAAAGGCAGATCATGGCTCTCTATGAGCATATCTATCTCGCTCGTCAGGATGTCACGGCCCAGCAGGTCGAGGCGATGACCGAGCAGTTCAAGTCCGTCATTGAGGCCAATGGCGGCAAGGTCGGCAAGATCGAATATTGGGGCGTGAAGTCGCTCGCCTACCGGATCAAGAAGAACCGCAAGGCTCACTTCACCCTCATGAACATTGACGCCCCTGCAGCTGCCATCACCGAGATGGAACGCCAGATGGGCATCAATGAAGACATTCTGCGCCTGATGACCATCCGTGTCGAAGAGCACGAGGATGGCCCTTCGGCCATGATGCGCAAGCGCGATGACAGCGAGCGTGACGAGCGCGGTGAGCGTTCTGATCGCGGCGAGCGCCGTGGCCCGCGCCCCGACCGCCCCCGCCGTTCGCGTGAAGATGGTGCTGCTGAAGGAGGACAGTTCTAATGAGCGCTACTGGAGCCCGTCGCCCCTTCTTCCGCCGTCGCAAGACCTGCCCCTTCTCAGGTCCGAACGCGCCGAAGATCGACTATAAGGACACCCGCCTTCTGTCGCGCTACATCTCCGAGCGTGGCAAGATCGTTCCTTCACGCATCACGGCGGTCTCCGCCAAGAAGCAGCGTGAACTCGGTCAGGCGATCAAGCGCGCCCGTTTCCTGGGCCTGCTGCCTTACGTCATCAAGTAAGAACTTCGCCTCTCCGGGCCTTGGGTTCGGAGAGGCTTTCGTCGGCCCCGGCCTTGGTCGGGGCTTGGTTGGGCGGGGCCTGATCCCGCTCTAACCGCTACCAGCGGGACAGCTCGGCGTATGAACCAGTCAATCCTCTTTGCCGTGGGAGCCGGTATGGGCTCCGGTCTTCTCTTCATCCTGCCGATGAAGGGATCGATGCTTGGCATGTGGATGAGCGTTCTGGCGCCGCTTCCTCTCCTGATCGTGGCCATGGGCTTTGGTGCCCGCGCGGGTCTAGTCACCGCCGGTGTCGGGGCCGCAATTGCGGCACTGTTCCAGCCAGGTCTGGCGCTTGTTTACATTCTGTCTTCCGCGCTGCCTTCGCTGATCCTCGCAGCAATAACCCGCCGCGTCTTCATTGTGGCTGACCCGCTGGCACCCGGCACCCTGCTGACGGCCATCACCGCGCTCGCCATTGTAGCGGTCTGGTGCATGATCGGCTTTGCCGCCTTCTCCTATGGCGGCTTTGATAATGCCGCCCGCGACATCACCCGATCTGTCGAAGGTGTGATGAAAGACATGAAGGGAATGGAGCAAATCCCTGATTTTGCTTCTATTCTTGTAGCGAGTGTGCCCGCCATCATGGCTTTCTGGAGCGTGCTGGCCATGGTGCTCAACCTTTATCTGGCGATGAAGGTGGTGCGCATTTCCGGCCTGTTCCATGGCGATTTGCCCGACCTTCCGACCACCACGGTGATGCCAAAGGTCGTGCTGATTGCCTTTGCGCTGGCTTTGCTGGTCTGTCTGCCCGGCGGTGTGCCGCGCCTGATCGGTTCGGTCGCTGCTGTCGCTCTGGGAACGGCTTTCATGCTGCAGGGCCTTGCGGGCCTGCACCGGATCACCCGTGGCAACGCCTTCCGCTCCGGATTGCTGTCGCTGCTCTATGGCTTGATCATCATCCTCTTCCCCCTGCCACTTTTTGTCGTGGCAGGTGTCGGCCTCGCCGACCAGTTGCGGCTGCTGCGGCGGCCGGATCCCAATCAACCCACTTCCAACAACACCTGAAGGAGAACCCCCATGGAAGTCATTCTGCTCGAACGTGTGGCCAAGCTCGGCCAGATGGGCGATGTGGTCCGCGTCAAGGACGGCTATGCCCGCAACTTCCTTCTGCCGCGTGGCAAGGCCCTGCGCGCCAATGAGTCCAACAAGAAGCATTTCGAAGCGCAGCGCGCCCAGCTGGAAGCCCGTAACCTGGAGCTGAAGAGCGAAGCCGCCAAGGTCGCTGAGAAGCTCGATGGCAAGTCCTTCATCGTCATCCGTCAGGCTGGCGAAACCGGCCAGCTCTATGGTTCGGTCTCGACCCGTGACATCGCGGAAGTGGTGAGCGCTGGCGGCTTCAGCGTGTCGCGTAACCAGATCGCGATTTTCACCCCCATCAAGACGCTGGGCCTGCATTCGGTCCCCGTGCATCTGCACCCGGAAGTTGACGCCAAGATCACCGTCAATGTCGCCCGTTCGCCGGAAGAAGCCGAGCGTCAGGCTCGTGG
>JACCED011973406.1_pt1 | contig 10100 bp, 9 predicted proteins | sample 7455021 | NCBI WGS metagenome assembly JACCED01 (sample SAMN15323456, study PRJNA562643) | freshwater metagenome | isolation source: river surface water | place: USA:Blue River Watershed | collected 2017-08-19 | reverse complement strand
GCAGAGATCACTGCTGCCACAGCCGCTACACACCCTGCCACCGCCAAAGCAAAGTGAAGGGCACTGACAAAGTCACCCTCTTCTTGCTTTCGCCAAAAAAACAATCCGGTCGCAAGCCCTGTCCCGGTCACTAGCCCCAGATTTCGAACCGTCGCTAGCAAGGCCGAAGCAACGCCAAGCTTAGACGGCGGAACCACACCCATGATCGCATTATTGTTCGGTGACTGAAATAATCCCGTAGAAAAGCCAAGCCCCGTCAAGGTGCCCACCAAGAGAGTGGAGGACGTGGCTAGATCCAAACCCGCGCCGAAAGCTCCCGCCATCACCAAAAGACTGAGCGCTCCCACGGCCGCACCCACCATTGAAAGCTCACGCCCTCCGAAACGATCCGATAGCCGACCGCTGATGGGCGCAACTACCAAGATCGTGAGAGGAATCGCGGTCATGAAAAGCCCTGCCTGACTCGGATCAAGCCCGAGCAGCTCGACCAAGTAGAAAGGCATGAGCACTGTGACGGATGAGAACGAAACGAAGATCAAAAAGCTCGCCAAGTTGGCTGACCAGAAGGTCCGGTTCTTCAGAAGGGAAAGATCAAAAAGTGGCGCTTTGATTTGAGATTCCACTCGGATGAAGAGCCAGCCCAGAAGCAGCGTCAGAGGAATCATCAAAACCCGAGGCGCTGAAATCGCATCGCCCCCCGAGACCGAGATCGAAGGCGGATCGACCACGACGATCATGGAGAGGAAAAAGAGAAACTGCAAAAGCGCCCCTGCCCAATCGAAGGGTGCAGAAGCTTTACGCGGAGGATCTTCCGGAATGAACTTTCGCGTCAGGAAAAAGCCCAGAATTCCCACTGGGATGTTCACGAGAAAAATACTGCGCCATCCCCAGTGGCTGATCAAAAACCCGCCTGAAGCCGGGCCAGCGACGAGACCCGCACTCACCACCATCGAAAGGGTTCCGAGCGCTTTACCGCGCTCCCGCGAGGGAAAGGCGGCCGTGATGATGGCGGGACCATTGGCCATGAGCATCGAAGCTCCCAAACCCTGCAAAGCCCGGGAAAGAAGAAGCCAACCCAAAGTGGCCGACAATCCACAGGCCAACGAGCCCCCCGTGAAAAGGGCAAATCCCAACATGAAGACTCGTCTGCGTCCGTACTGATCAGCCAGCCTGCCCCAAGGCAATAGCAGACAAGTGATGACCAGAAGGTAGACGATCACCACCCATTTAATGCGGGCCAAGTCGCTCGAAAGCTCTTGGGTCAGGGTGGGCAGGGCAATATTGACGATACTGGAATCCAAGGTCGCCATAAACGTGCCGCAAGCCACGCCAGCCAGGATCCACCACTTTCCGCGCATCCGCTCAATCTACCAACAAATCCCGATACAGGAAAAGCTGTCCCGAGGCTGAATCTTGCGATAGTTTCCGCGCCATGACTCCCTTGAATGCGAAGGCACTGGAAAATCTAGCCAACGAGCTCAGGATCGACATCATCGAGATGCTGGTCGAGGCAAGATCCGGGCACCCCGGGGGGAGCCTTTCGGCGATCGATCTGGTGGCCGGGCTTTGGTTCTCGGAGATGCGCGGAGTCGAGTCCGCAGACCAGCTGAAGCCCCAGCGAGACCGATTCGTCCTTTCCAAAGGGCATGCCGTCCCGGCGCTCTACGCCATTCTGGCCCGAAAAGGCTTTATCGAGAAAAAGGAACTCGCCACGCTCCGAAAGACCGGAAGTCGCCTTCAAGGCCACCCCGACCGGGTCAGAATGCCGATCGTCGAAGCTTCGACCGGATCCCTCGGACAGGGTCTGTCAGTCGCCTTGGGTCTTGCCCTCGGGGCCCAGCTCGATCAGTCGCCTTCGCGGGTTTACTGCTTGATGGGCGACGGCGAAATTCAAGAAGGCCAAGTGTGGGAAGCCGCCATGGCAGCTCCCAAATTCGGCGTTTCGAATCTCTGCGCCATCATCGACGCCAACAACGGCCAAATCGACGGCCCCGTCAGCCAAGTGATGCCGATTGAGCCTTTGGCTGACAAATGGCGAGCGTTTGGGTGGCATGTGCTGGAAATCGACGGCCACGACTGCGAGCAAATTTTGAACGCTTACGCCGAAGCCAGAAAACAACAAGAGCAAGGCTCGAAGAAGCCCACCCTCATCATCGCTCGCACGGTGAAGGGCAAAGGCGTGAGCTTCATGGAAAACCAGATCGGCTGGCACGGAGTCGCTCCCAAAGCGGAAGAGGGAACGCGCGCCATCGAAGAGATCCGTAAAAACGGAGGTCAGGCCAAATGAGTTCAGGAAAAGCCACCCGTCAGGCCTTTGGTGAGTCGCTGGCTCGCCTCGGAGAGTCGAATCCACAAATTGTGGTCTTGGATGCCGATCTCGCGAAGTCGACCAAGTCAGAGCTCTTTGCCAAGAAATTCCCGCAGCGCTTCTTTGATCTCGGCATTGCCGAGGCCAACATGATTGGCACCGCCGCAGGATTGGCCTTCGCAGGGAAGTTGCCTTTCCTTTGTAGCTTTGGCTGCTTCCTGACGGGCCGCTACGATACGATTCGCTTGAGCGTTGCTTACTCGCAGGCCAATGTGCGCTTGATCGGAACCCACGCAGGCGTCGGGATCGGTGACGATGGTCATAGCCAAATGGGGCTCGAAGACATTGCGTTGATGCGCGCTCTTCCGCAGATGGGCGTTTTTCAGCCCATGGACGCTCGGGAAACCGAGCTCCTCATGGATTACCTGGTCACCACTTGGAAAGGCCCGGCCTACATTCGCCTCACGCGACAGAATCTTCCGGACCTTTACCCGTCCGCCACTCCCTTCAACCCCCTCAAGCTTTTGAAGCTTCGTGAAATGGGCCAGGGCAAGACTCGAGTCGCTCTCATCGGCAGCGGCGCGGGAACCGCAGAAGCCGTAAAGGCCGCCGAACTCCTATCGAGTCAGGGCATCACCGCTAGCGTCTGGAACGCTCTGAGCCTAAAGCCGTTTGACGAAGCCACCGTGCAAACGCTCGCCCAAGAGTGCGACTGGATCGTGACCGTCGAGGACCATTCCGTTATCGGTGGCCTCGGAAGTTGCGTAGCCGACACGATGGCCGCCTCGGGTGGAAAAGCGCGTCTCGTTCGCTGCGGCGTCCAAGACACCTTTGGCCAAAGCGGCGAAGGCGAAGAGCTTTTGGAACTCTACGGAATCTCGGGCACCCAGGTGGCTTCGCGAACGCTGGCCGCCATCGGCGCAAACCGATAACGTCGCAAACGCCTTACTTGGCTCCCGGTGGTTTTCCGCCGCCGCCGCCTGCTGCTGCTTTCAGAGCCCGAGCGGTTTTCTTCATCGCTTCGTCTTCGAGGGCCTTTTGGGCTTCCTCTTCCTTCTTGGCGTTGTAGATGGCTTTCTCCGGACAAATCCGAAGGCACAGGCCACAAGCCGTGCAAAGGTCGGTATCGATCACGAATTGCCCGACGCCTTTGAAAATGGCCTTGGCCGGACAAAGAGGAACGCAAACCTGACACGAATTACAGGTAACTCGAATGACCGGGATTTCGGCCAGACGAAGCTTTTCCATGTCCTCCGCAGGTAAAAGTCCAGCCAAGCCCGCCACTTTGGGCTTTGCTCCAAGACCGCCCGCTTTCGCAGCTGCTTCCGCCTTAGCTTTCGCTTCCAATGCCTTCCGGACCGCATCCGAGCTCACGAGGGCGGCTCCTCGAGTTTCTTCAGCAGCGGCCCGATAATCGTGTCGCTGAGCTTCAACTCCTTGATGACCCATTTATCCAAGCGACTAAACAATCCGCTCCGTGGGTCGACGATATCGTCGGTCGGAATGGAAGAAATGATCTGCCCAGCTCGAACAATCAGGGCGATCTGATAGTGCGCGGGCGAAACTTTACGCAGCACGATCGGATCCTGACTGGCGGCAATGACCGGTGCAACATCGCCCAAGAAGCCGAACGAGGAAGCCGACAAGGCTGCAAAATCGGTGTGAACGAGCGGGAACATGCGCCGTTCGATGAAGCGCCAAGCTTCGCGCTTCTTAGTGGTAACGGCATCAACCTTGGTGCGGAAATCTTTCCAAAACGCGCAGCCTGGGTGATTCACGCTGTAAATCCAAGCACACCAAGCGCGGCCCAGGTAGATCGACATCGTCGCAGCGTAAATCCACTCCGAAAGCGGAAGATTCTTGTAGTTCGAAGCAATGCGCCGGGCCACCTGAGCTGCGCGAAAGCCTTCTTTCCACGCCATCTCGAGCTCGAGCTGCACTTCGGCCGGGGCCTTATCGGCCATCGCTAACTCTAAAAACCAGTCATAATGAAGCCCCGCCAGAAAGGCTTCCTCGGAATGGCCGAGACGACGGGTCTCATGAAATTCTTCCGAGAGAAACGCATACTTGAGCTTCGTTGCGGGCGTGAAAGTAAAATCGTCTGCCGCAGCTCGCGGGAGCGGGCCTTGAGCTGATCGCATCATCGCAACACTCGCTACTGCGTTTCTCGCCTGAATTTTACCGACAGAAGATAAGAAATCTTTAGCGGAAGCAGCCGTCATCCGAGTCACGGGACCGGTCGGTGCGGGCGCGGAAGCGGCGCCTGGGGCAGCCGCTGGCGCAGCAGGATTCGCAGGAGCAGGTGCCGGTGCCGCTTGTGCAGGACCCACCACGGTGGGCTGATCGTCCCATTTTTCCCGCATTTTCTTGAAAAGATCGAATCCTTGAACCAGATGAACAAAGCCTGGATTCAGCTCTAATGCAGATTGAAGTGCCGGCAAACCCGCCTTGGGATTGCGGTAGGCCGACATGAACTTCACGAACGTCTTGCCCGGATACATCGCATGAACCCGGGGCCAGACTGTGGGCGGAAGCTGAAGGGACGCCATCTCTTCAATAATTCTAGTGTTTAGCTCTTTCCAGGTCAACGAATTGACCGATATACTTCATTTTGATGGAACCGACCGCGCGCGACATCATGTCGACTGACCTACTCACCGTCGAGGCAAACACCTCACTCGAAGACGTGGTCAAAATCATTGTGAGCGAGCGAGTGACGGGTGTTCCCGTGGTGGACTCGGAAGGCCACATGGTGGGCGTTTGTTCTGACTACGACGTCATTCGCCAGTTCTCGAAGGCAAAACGTAAAGAGAGCGAAGTCTTTCGAAATCAGATCCATTACAGCAAGAAAGTAGAAACGGTTTCGACAGAGACGCTCCTGAGCGAGATCGCCGAAAAATTCGTGACCATGAAGTACCGCAGGCTCCCTGTACTCGACCAGGAAGGGCGCTTGGTGGGCATCATCACCCGTCGTGACATGATGAAGGTTCTTTTCTACCAAGCGAAGCTGAGCCAATGAAACTGAAGATGGCCCAACAAAAGGACGTCTGTACGCTCAGCATCGCCGGTGCGGTCGATGCCAAGAGCTACACCGTTCTGCGGGCGGGCCTGACGCAGCTCCTGAAGTCCGGAAAAAACCGGATCATCATCGACATGGCAGAAGTCGATGCGATTGACCCCACGGCCATCAAGGACATGTGCCAGCTCGATACTCTGGCTCGTGAACTCGCAGGACAAATCGTCTTGAGCGGCCTGAGTCCCATTCTTCGCAAGCACGTTTCCACCTTGAACCCTCCGCCCACCATTCAGATCCTCGCTCACTCCGACGAGGCCATGCGCGTCATCCTGAGCGGTCAGAAGCCCGCCAACGAAGCCCTGCTTCCTGCGGATATCGCCACGGAACTCAAAAGCCTTCGACTCCGGGTGCGCGAAGTGGACGAGCTCCGTCGACGCGTACTGGAAGTGGAAAACCAAAGCGACTCGTCAAAAATGCGAGAGGAAAATGCTCTTCTCAAAGGCCAGGTCGAGAAGCTGGAAGGCCACGTCATGAACCTGCTCTTAGCGAACCGCGATGCAGGCTCGGTGATCGACTGGAAAGAACGTTACAAGCTTCTGGAAGATCAGATTGCCGATCTGGTCGGCCCTGTCGCTGGTTCAGCCCCGGCGGGGAAGTGATTTAGTCGAAGAGGCACGCTTACTTGAAGTGCGCTTCAGGGCGGGCGCTTTGACGGCTGTTCGAATCACTTTGGCAGCACCCTTCACTCGGGCACGCTTGGGCGTCTCGGGCTTGGGCTCAATCGCGATCGAAAGCACCTCGTCCCAGGTCGAAACGAAATGCAGGCGCATCCCTTCGAGTGCGTAGCGCGGCACTTCGGCCACATCCTTTTCATTGAGCTTCGGAAGAATCACCGTCGTGATCCCAGCACGGCGGGCGGCGAGGAGCTTTTCCTGAATTCCACCCACGGGAAGCACTTTTCCAATCAAAGAAAGCTCGCCCGTCATCGCAATCTTCTGGCGCACTTTTCGTCCTGAAAGGAGCGAATAGAAAGCCGTCGCCATCGTGATTCCGGCCGAAGGACCGTCTTTCGGAATGGCACCTGCCGGAATATGCAGGTGAATATCGTTCTGCTTGAACCATTCCGGCTCGAGCTTCAGATCCCGCAAAGCGCGCTTCTTCACGAACGTCCAAGCAATCGCAGCGGACTCGGTCATCACCTCGCCCATCTGCCCGGTCAGTTTCAACGTTCCTGCCCCCGGCAGGTCAGTTGCTTCGATGAAGAGAATGTCCCCGCCCATGGCAGTCCAGGCCAAGCCTGTGACAACACCCGGGCTCGTCACGCGTTCTGCCATTTCATTGAAGAAGCGCTTCGGCCCAAGCCAAGTGGCGAGGTCTTTCTCTTCGATTCGAATGGGCTTTTGTTTCGGGTTTTCGACAAATCGCGCAGCGACTTTTCGACAAACTCGCGCCACCTGCTGCTGCAGCGAACGAAGGCCCGGCTCACGCGCGTAGTCCTGCATCATGCGGCGAAGTGCAGTGCGGTCAAAGCGAAGCTGAGGCGTCTTCAGTCCGTGCTGAGACAGCTCTTTTGGCACCACGTGACGGACAGCGATCTGCTCTTTTTCTTCCAAAGTGTAACCAGGGATTTCGATCACTTCCATCCGGTCTAAAAGCGGGCCCGGAATGGTGGAAAGGTTGTTCGCGGTGGCTACAAAAAGCACCTGTGACAAGTCAAAAGGCACATCCAAGTAATGATCCAGGAACGAGGCGTTTTGTTCGGGGTCGAGGACTTCCAAAAGCGCCGAAGCCGGATCTCCCTGGAAGGACGCACCGAGCTTGTCGATTTCATCGAGCATGATCACGGCGTTCTTGGCGCCGGCCCTACGAATGGCGTTGATGACCTTGCCCGGCATCGCACCCACATAGGTGCGGCGATGGCCCTTGATCTCGGCCTCGTCACGCATCCCACCCAAGCTGAAGCGATAAAACTTTCGACCCAAAGTGCGAGCAATCGATTTTCCGATCGAAGTTTTTCCGACGCCCGGAGGCCCCGACAAGCAGATGATCGACCCTTTGCGGTCGTTTTTGAGCTTTCTGACCGCCAAGAACTCGATGATCCGCTCTTTCACCTTTTCCAGCCCATAGTGCTCTTCTTCGAGCACTTGGCGAGCGTGTCCTAAGTCCAAGTTATCTTCGGTCAGGACACTCCAAGGCAAAGAGACCAGAGTCTCCAAATAATTCCGAGTGACGTGGTGCTCGGGGCTCGACTCCGAAAGCGTCTCGAATTTTGAGACTTCTTCCAGCGCCTGCTTCTTCACTTCCTCGGGCATGCCGGCGGCTTCGATGCGCTCACGGAAAGTGCGCGAAGTTTTTTCTTTGCCGTCTTCTTCCAGGCCTAGTTCGCGCTTGATGGCTTTGAGCTGCTCTTTCAAGAAGAACTCGCGCTGAAGCTTACTGACTTTCGTATTCACTTCATCGTGAATGCGGCGCTGCACATCGGCCACATCTTGCTCGCGGCGCAAATGCAGCAGCAACCGCTCGTGACGAGCTTTGACCGAAAGGGTTTCCAGGAATTCCTGCGATTCCGACTTCGTCAAAGAAAGGGCAAAGGCCACGAGATCGGCCACGGCACCGGCGCTGGGCGCATTGAGCATCGCCACGCGCATCTCGTCGGTGAAGAAAGGATTCACTTCGCTGAGCTTTTTGACCGAGCCAATGACCGATCGAGACAATGCGTCCATCTCGGTCGACTTCTCGACTTGGTCTTCCAGGTATTCGGCCTCGACCACCAGGTGCGGCTCTTCAGCCAAGAAACGCTTCGCATGAAAGCGCTTCATGCTGTGAACGAGAAGGTTGCTCGAACCGTCCGGCAATTTCAGGCGCTTCAGGATCTTCACGATCACGCCCGTACGGTACAGATCGTCGCTCTTCAGCTCGTCCCGGACTTCACCTTCTTTGACCAGCAGAAGCCCAAGCCAGCGCTGACGCCCAATGGCTTCCTCGACGGTCGAAGTGAAGCGCGGCACGTTGACGACCAAAGGCGACATCAAGGTCGGAAAAACGACCGTGTTATTCACCGGCAGAACGAACAAGTTCGGCGGCAGAATCTGGTCGGGAAGGACCAACCCGCTCGGGCGCTCGGGAAGCTGCGAAGACTCAGGAGTTGCCGTGTCGAAATCCGCTTCGGCCATGCCCTCAAATTGGGCCTGAAAGCCAATTTGGCAAGCCCCCAGCCTGTTTTTCCAGCGAGCCGACTGCCTAGGCGCTCTCAGCGCCCGAGTTCAGAAGAAGGCGGTGCCGCTAAGAGTGCCTGCTGGACCTTCTCCAAAAGCTCGGCCGAGCGGGAGGTATCGATCGAAGTGACCTCGTCGTACCCTAACGACTTTCCACGGGAATCGAGCTTTTCCAGCTCCTCCCACTGACGCACTTTCAACGAGATGCCCCCGAGGACTTTTGCGGCCATGACTCGATACTTGAGTCGAACGCCCAAGTTCTTTCGCTTGGGGACGCCCTCCAGCTGGTACTCCACGTACTTGTCACGCGACTGCGACTCGACCCAGTCCGTCTCCCAAGTCCGCTCGTCCGCTCGGCGAAGCTCAAGCACGTCTTCGGTATCGGGCGTGCGTTTCACCACCCGCTGAAGGCGCAGCGTGGAATCGACCGCCCGGAGCACATCCATCCACTCGGCTTCCAGAACTCGCTCGGTTCGCGAAGCAGCGTATTCCTGGCGCTTCACGGGAAGCGCCGAAGCGCACCCGGTGACTCCGATCAGCAATGCGACGAGGCAAGCGGAGAGAAATTCTTGGTGGCGTTTCACGACGAAGCTCCCGGCTCGTTCCGAATATCCAAGATGATGCGGGCAGGTTTGGAGAGTTCAAAAACTTCGACCGACTGGCGAGGCTTCAAGCCGATGACAAAAGTCCACGAGTCGTCATTCAATCGCGGAAGGAGTTCAACCGTCGGAATCCAAGCGCTCTTCTTGAACTGCGCCAGAACCTTTTGGGCATCAAACGCGAGTTTGGGTTTTCCGAAAACAGTGAGCACCACGCGCTGTTCATCGGAAGTGACGGCCACTTGATAATACGGCGGGCGCGGCACTCCCATGGGAAGGCCGTCGCGAGTCCCTTCCAAATCGATCACCACCCGCTCAAAGCCTGCATTCGGAGCGCGACGAATGTCCCGCACGACGGCTTCCTGAACCTGATGATCGCCGCCGACAAAAATTCCGTCCTTCAGGTAGTGCTGCGTTTTTCTTCCGTCAGTCGGCACCACTTTATCGGGATTGAGAGCCACTTGAGAACCGGGAACCGGAGCTGCCGCAGCGGCCGAAGCCATCCATCCCCACCCCAGACCCAAAACCCATCCCCATGCGCGCAGGTTCAGCTTCATGGCTTCAGCCTAACGGTGACGCCTTCCGCGTGCAAGTGAGCGCTTCAGGCGAACCTAAGCTTCAAGCGAAGTCAGTGAGCTGGAAGGCGTCGCCGCCTTTGCCAACGCCAAGCGACTGCGACGACTGAGAAAGGTAGGAAGAAACGAACCGCTTTCGCCCACTCAGACTCAAAACGATCGGGGCTAGAGGGTCCGATACTCGGACCGTCACTGGAACGAAGCCCGCCCTTCCAGTTCCCGTCTCCCGCACGCCGAATGCTTCCGCAAAAACCGATACCGGTTTCGCGCTCCATCGAGTGGCGCCGCGGATCCCCAGCCGGGCTTTGATACACTCTCTCAGGCGTTGGAAGTGAGCACCGCGTGCCCACCGAGCGACCCAAATTCAAGGTGCCGCCCCAGCGCCCG
>JACCED011499505.1_pt1 | contig 10100 bp, 14 predicted proteins | sample 7455021 | NCBI WGS metagenome assembly JACCED01 (sample SAMN15323456, study PRJNA562643) | freshwater metagenome | isolation source: river surface water | place: USA:Blue River Watershed | collected 2017-08-19 | reverse complement strand
GATACATTTGAAAAAATTTGTTTAATTTTAGATAAAATTCCTCGGGGATTGAGAATAAAAATAGCCCCAACAGCATCTTGACTAATAATTTTATTTTGCAAAACACATAAATTGTGATTTATGAGTCATTAATCTGCCAAATGCGCGGCCATTCAAAAAACTGCTCTACAGGAGTACAAATGCATTCTCGCATCACAGCGACCAGGACGAATCATTCCTTGCTGGCACTGACCGCCCAGATCGTGGCGGCGCATGTGGCGCATAACCCGGTGCAGCACGGCAAATTACCGGCGCTTATTCGGGCGGTCCACAAAAGCCTGGCTGATTTGCAGGCAGCGGCGGCACTGGACCAGGCCGCCCATGCCGCCAAGGAAAGGCAGCGTGAGGCATTGTCGCGGGAGCACTGGCATTAAAGCCTTCGGCGTCCGGCGTGATCCTTGGAAGGTTGTGGTGTTCCCGGGCCGCGACCGCGCCAAGCGCAGCGTTAGGGCTGTTTCACCAGGGTCGGTTCACCGAGCAGACGGCTTATCACGAAGGTGTGATTGCGCAGCTTGTGGCGATTTCCGCAGCAGCAAAACGGTCCTGCCGTCAGCTCTTGTGGTCTGCGACAGCACCTCATGCCCCTGTTCCGTGGCGGTTTTGGGCACATTGCGGCGCGGTTCATCGCCCAGGAGCAGCACTTCCAGGACCTGCCCCGGCTGCATCTGGTCCAGCGCCAAGCGGACCAGCACGAAGGTCATGGGGCAGATTTCAGCTGTAATATCAATGTGATGATCCGCACTGAGGCTATCTTCGGGCATGGCTGGGGGGGTCCGTTTCCTGTCTGGCTGCGCCATGAAGCGCCCAGAGCGCCCCGTGTAGACCAAAGGCGGTGCCATCGCGATATGCCGGTGGTGTGCGGGCTTTTGGGTTTGTTCTTTGGCCCCAGCCCAAGGCAAGCGCGGTCCGCCTCTGCCCAAGGAATGATGAGTGCGAACTTGATCCAGATCAAAATATCAAACGGTTGCGCGATTATGAGCGCTTCCGACCGGGCGTTGTTTGGTTGCCGCAGTGTAAAATTGCTTTTTTCTCATACAAAAAATCCACCAGACCCCTTGATAAATTTCATTCCTAATATAAAAATATTTTTTATCGACAATTAAAAAAGGAACCGTGCTGGTGCAGGACAACAAACCGTCTGGGGAAATACTCGGTCTCACAGCACAGATCGTGTCGGCCCATGTGTCGCATAACCCCGTCCCGGCCAATGACCTCCCGGCGCTGATCCAGGAAGTCTTCCGCACCCTGACCAATGTTGGGACCAGCCCCGTGCCGGAACTGGAACGGCCGCAGCCCGCTGTTCCCGTCAAAAAATCCGTTACGCCGGAATATTTGATCTGCCTGGAAGACGGCAAAAAGCTGAAAATGCTGAAGCGGCATCTTAAAACCGCCTTCAACCTGACCCCGGACCAATATCGGGATCGCTGGGGCCTGCCGCCGGATTACCCCATGGTGGCGCCGCATTACGCCAAGCATCGCTCCTCCTTGGCCAAGAAAATCGGCCTTGGCACAGCGCCCCGGGCCAAAAATGGCGCAGCGGCTTAGGGCTGCTTTCGCGCCGATCTAGCCCCGGCCTGGTCGATCAGCAGCGCCTTTGTCCTTCAGGGCGAAGGACCCTGGTAGCTTCTGGGTGTGCGACGCGGAAGAATGCGCTATAGGCGCGGCGTGGTTGTAGGGCCTGGGTAACCTCCTGGGAGGGCAGCCCGCCCATCACGGATTGGCGCATGAAACCTCGCGATCAAGGCCCTGTTTCGCCCGGTTCTGATTTTCCCGAATTACGCGCGGGTAATCTTGGCGTCCGCCTGGCGCGGAATGCTGCTGAGATCGATGCCGTGCAGGCGCTGCGTTACCGGGTGTTTTTTGAAGAAATGGGCGCCAGGGCGGATGCCGCCAGCGCCGCCACCCGGCGCGATACCGATGATTTTGACGCCGTGGCCGATCATTTGCTTGTGGTCGATCATGACCGGGGCGAGGGTCCGGAATCGGTGGTGGGCACGTATCGCCTGATCCGCCGCGCCGGCGCCGCCAAGCTTGGCCGTTGGTATTCCGAAGCGGAATATGATGTCTCGCGCCTGGTCGCGCATCCGGGACAGATCCTGGAATTGGGGCGGTCCTGCGTTGATGTGGCCTATCGCAGCCGCGGCACCTTGCAATTGCTCTGGGATGCGATCGCGGCCTATGTGTTTCGCCATGACATTGCGCTGATGTTTGGCTGCGCCTCCCTGCCCGGCACGGATCTTGAGGCTTTGGCGGACCAATTGACCTATTTGCACGCCTTCCATTTGGCGCCTGAGGAGCTGCGCCCGCGCGCGCTGCCCCACCGTTATGTGGAGATGCGCCGGAAGGACCCGGATAGCATCAACAGGAAGGCAACCCTCTCGGCATTGCCGCCGCTCATCAAAGGCTATTTGCGCCTGGGCGGGTTTGTCGGCGATGGGGCGGTGCTGGATGAACCCTTCAATACCACCGATGTCGCCGTGGTGGTGAAGACGGATCTGGTTACCCGGAAATACCTGCAGCATTACGAAAGAAAGCAAGCCGAAAGATAGGCAGATCCCGCCGCCCGCCCAGGGCAGGCCAGCGGCGGGGCGGCTTCAGAAGGGCAGGATGATATCCAGCAATTCCTGCCCGTAACGCGGGCCCTGCACATCGCTGATGACACCGCGGCCACCATAGGCAATGCGCGCTTCCGCGAGACGGTCATGCTTCACGGTATTGTCTGAGGCGATATCCTGTGGGCGAATGATTCCGCCCACCTGCAAATCGCGCAATTCCTGATTGACGCGCACCTGCTGGCGCCCAGTCACCACCAGATTACCATTGGGCAGGATTTGCGTGACGGTGGCCGCGATGCGCATCACCACTGTTTCATTGCGCACCACTGAACCGCTGCCATCCACCCCGCTTTTGGAATTGGCGGTGACCAGATTGGCAGGGTCGATCCCGGTGGGGAAAAGCCGGGCATAGGAAGATTGCAAGCCCAAAAGATTGGGCAGGCCCATGCTTTCGCTATTGTCGCGATTGCGCTTGGTGGTGTTGTCGATATCCGCATTATCCTTGATATCGACCAGGATGGTGACAAGGTCACCCACGGATGCCGCGCGCTGATCGCGCAAGAAGGTACGGCTGCCCTGGCGCCACAAGCTATTATTCTGCAACGGCGGTTCATGTGGGTTCGGCATGGGCATGGTAACCGGGCGCCAACGCGGATCAGCCGTTGGGTTTTCGATGCCGGCCATTTCTGGCCCTTGTCCCAGGCGAGAAAGCCGCTCGGCGCCGCTACAGGCGGCAAGGCTTGCCGCGGTCAGCAGTAAAATCGGCATGCGCATCTTCAGCCCCCTTCAGCCATACGAATGGGCGGGGCGCCAAGCGTCACGCGGACCCGCCCTGGGCCAATCGCTTCCGCCGCCACCACATGGCGTGAGGCGAGATTCATGACACTGAGCCGCCCACCGCGCGGTGCGGGTTCCAGGGCGCGGCCCTGCGCGGTGAGGGACAGGCCCTGGCCTTCCAGAACCATCAGCACGGTTTCGTTCTTCGCAATCAATTGCGGTGCGGCCAAATCCGCGCCCATGAAGGGCAGATCCGTGCTGATCGGGCGGCGCAATTGCTGGCCCACCACATCTTCCAGGCGCTGCGCGGCGCCGGGGCGCACGCGTTCCGCGCGCATCTGTACCAACTTGGCATCCTGTGGCCCGACCACATCGCCGGTCGCCAGGCGCCGTGTGGCCACCACCGCCGGTACGGTGGCGATGGCGCGCCCTGTCACGCGCATGCGCAGCGTGGGCATGCCATCGGCCATGACAATCAAGGTAACCGCGAAGCGATTGGATGCGCTTTCAAAATGCCCGCCTTCCGCGGCCAGCCGGGGCAGGGCCTGCAAGGGCAGGATGGGGGCGGCAAAACCCGCCAATTCCAATTCCGCATCCGCCGGCAAGCCAAGGCCGAGCAATTCAGCGCGCAGGGTTTCAATCACGCCCTCTCGCCCCAGCGGCCGGCCGGGGCGTTCAATCACGCTCCGTTCAGCGCCGGAAACCGGGCGCCATTCCACGCCAAAACGCCGCGCCATGCCGGCCAATTGCCCGGCTTCAATGATGTAGCGTTGGCCGGGGGCGGGGGATGCGCCAATCACCACATCGCCGCGCGCGGCGCCATCGAAAATATCGCTGAGGCGAATGACCTGATCTTCCACCAACGTATGCGGGCGCACGGAAGCCGTTTGCGCGCGCGCCGCCCCGGGCGCGAGGCAGAGCGCCGCAGGCAGCAGCAGGGCCAGGCGCCGGCGCATCAGCGGAGCCTTGTCAGGGTTGAGAGCATTTCGTCGCTCGCGGTGATCACCTTGGAATTCATTTCATAGGCGCGCTGCGCGGTGATCAGCGCCGTGATTTCCTGCACGACATTGACGTTGGAAGTTTCAATGAAGCCCTGCAAAACCTGCCCATGGCCCACCTGCCCGGGGGCCGCCTGCTGCGCGTCACCAGAACCGGGGGTGGCCAGAAACAGGTTGTCGCCAATGGCTTCCAGCCCGCCTTCATTGGCGAAAATTGCCGTTTGGATCTGCCCGACATTCTGTGGCTGCACCTGACCATCAAGCTTGGCCAGCACTTCACCCGTGGCATTGATGGTTACATCACGCGCCGCCGGCGGAATGGTGATGCCAGGCTGCACCAGAAAACCTTCCGCCGTGACGATGGTGCCTTCGGCCGAAAGGCCAAAAGTGCCATCGCGCGTATAAGCGGTTTCACCGGATGGCAGGCGCACCTGAAAGTAACCATTGCCGCGGATCGCAAGGTCAAAGCGGTTTTCGGTTTGTTGCAGATTGCCCTGTTCACTGATGCGGTAGATCGCCGCAGTGCGCACGCCAAGACCAAGCTGCGCGCCTGAGGGCAAAAGCGTGCCGGTATCGGCGCTTTGTGATCCGGTGCGTCGTAGGTTCTGATAGATCAGATCCTGGAATTCCGCCCGACGCCGCTTGAAGCCGGTGGTGGAGATATTGGCGATATTGTTGGAAATGACATCGACATTGGTCTGCTGCGCATGCATGCCAGTGCCGGCGATGTGAAGTGAACGCATGGGTCTTGCCCTTCTTTTGGCTTCAGCTACGGCGGCGCAGGATGCGATCGACCGAGGTGGAAATTCTCTCGCCTTCGCGTTCGGCGAATTGGCTCGCGTATTGGAATTCGCGCATTTCCGCCGTCAGGCGCGTCATTTCCAAAATCGGGTGGACATTGCTGCCTTCAAGCGCGCCTTGCACCAGCGTCGGCCGATCCAGTGGGATGGCCTGTTCCTGACGGGCATCGAAAAGCCGGTCCCCTTCCGCGACCAGTTCCTGCGGCTTGTCGAAACGCACGACACCAAGACGAGCGATTTCGCCGTTTTCGCTTTTGATGGTGCCATCGCCCTTGATTTCGATGCGCGTATCCTGGGCTGAAAACGCCACCGGGCGGCCACGCGTATCCAGCACCGCATTGCCCTGTTGATCGACCAGCCGGCCATTGGCGCCAATCGAAAAGCGTCCCGCCCGGGTATAGCGTTCCCCGCGCGCGGTTTCGACGATGAAAAAGCCTTCACCATTGATGGCGACATCCAGGGGGTTGCCCGTGGTCTGAATGCTGCCCGGTTCCATATCCCGCCAGGTGGCGCGGTCCTGCGGGAGGGAGATGGATTTATCCCCGGGCAGCGCCCCCGCGCCTTGGATATTCATGGTCTTTTCCGCGAAAACCGGCCGCAGGGCGCGGAAACCCGGCGTATCGGCATTGGCGATATTATGCGCCAGCACCTGTGTGGCACGGGCCTGAAGCGACAGGCGCGAAAGCAATATGTAACCAGGGGTATCCATTCTGGCTCCGCCATTTTGCCAACAGCCCAGGGCGAGCTGTTATTTTTGGAAATTCATCAAATGCGTTAGTGCAATCAGTGTGCCAGCGATTATATTGCGTAGGCGGGCAGATCTTGCCGGATCGCGCCAAGGCAAGGCGGCAACCGATGCCGCAAGGCTTCTTTAATCGGAAGGTGGCAAAATGATCCTCGTAGGAGGCTTGGATGGCGGCGGAACTTGAGGCTGGTGAAGCAGGGGCAGAGCAGAAAGGCGGCGGGCGAAAGAAGCTCCTGCTGCTGGCCCTGCCTGTGCTGCTGGCCGTGATCGGGGCCGGCCTGTGGTTCGGCGGCATCCTGCCGCCGCTTTTGGGCATGGGCGCGCATGAAGTGGCCGAAACCCGGGAACCGGGGCCACGCGTGGCCACTTTCCTTGATATGCCGGAAATCGTCACCAACCTGAACGCGCCCGGCCGGCGGGCCGTTTATGTCAAATTGCGCAGCAAGCTGGAACTGGCCCGCCCGGAAGATGGGGCGCTGGTGCAGGCTTCCATGCCGCGCTTGCTGGACCTGTTCCAGACCTATTTGCGTGAAATGCGCCCCGAGGAATTGCGCGGTTCGGCTGGCACCCAGCGCCTGCGGGAAGAATTGGTGGCCCGGGCCAATGTGGCGGTGGCCCAGCCAGGGCGGACGGAAAACCAGCAGATACGCGTCAATGACGTGCTGTTCCTGGAGATTTTGGTCCAATGAGCGGCCAGAATGAGGAAGAAGATCTGGCCGCCGCCTGGGGCGCCGCGCTGGAAGAGGAAGCGGGCACTGAGGCTGCTGCCGCCCCCGTCGCCCCCGTCGCGGCCGATGCGGCGCGGGTGCTCAATCAGGCGGAAATCGACACGCTGCTTGGCTTTGGTGCCGGGCCTTCGCGGGAGACAGAAGAAAGCGGCATTCAGCGGATCATTTCCTCTGGGCTGATTTCCTATGAACGCCTGCCCATGCTGGAAATCGTCTTCGACCGGCTGGTGCGGCTGATGTCGACGACGCTGCGCAATTTCACCTCGGACAATGTTGATGTCTCGATCGATGGCATTGTTTCGCTGCGCTTCGGGGATTACCTGAATTCAGTGCCGCTGCCGGCCATGCTCGGTGTCACCCGCGCCGAGGAATGGGATAATTTCGGCCTGGCGGTGGTGGATTCCGCCCTGATCTATTCAGTGGTGGATGTGCTGCTGGGTGGCCGGCGTGGTACCGCGGCCATGCGGATTGAAGGGCGGCCCTATACCACCATTGAACGCGCCTTGGTGGAGCGCCTGGTCAATGTGGTGCTGGATGACCTGACAGCCGCCTTCGAACCGCTGTGTCCGGTGACGTTTCGCTTTGAACGGCTTGAAGTGAACCCGCGCTTCGCGGTGATCAGCCGGCCATCCAATGCCTGCGTGCTGGTGCGGCTGCGCGTGGATATGGAAGATCGCGGCGGCAAGCTCGAAATCCTGTTGCCCTACGCCACCCTGGAACCAGTGCGTGAATTGCTGTTGCAGCAATTCATGGGGGAAAAATTCGGCCGCGATAGCATTTGGGAAACCCATTTGGCGGAAGAATTGCGCCACACGGAAATCGGGCTGGATGTGGTGCTTGATGAACAGATCATGCCGCTTTCAAGCGTGCTGAACCTGAAGGTGGGGGATCGCATCACGCTTGGCGTGGCGCCGGGTTCGCCGGTGCGGCTGCGCTGCGGTGAAGTGCCCTTGTTTGAAGGGGAAATGGGCAAGAACGGCCAGCGCCTTGCGGTCAGGATCGGGCGGGAAATCGAACGCCGGAAGGGGGCGGGCGCATGATGTCCTGGTCCTGGATTGAATGGGGCATGCAATTGGTGCTGCTTGGCCTGCTGGGCGCGGCCATTCCCTTTGCGGTGCGCCTGGAACGCGGCCTGCGGGAAATCCGCAAGGATCGCGCCGCGATGGAGACCAGCGCCCAAGGATTGTCCGAGGCCGCAACCGCTGCCGAAGCGGCGATGATGCGGCTGCGGGCATCGGCGGAATTGGCCGGGCGCCATATCGGCGAGAAAATCACGGCGGCGGAACCGCTGCGTGATGATTTGCGCTTCCTGATCGAGCGTGCCGAAACCCTGGCGGACCGCCTGGAAAGCCTGGTGCGGGCTGGGCGTCCGCTGGCCAATGCGGAAGCCCCTGCCCCCTTGGCCGCAAAGCCTGTACCCCCACCCATGCCTGAGGCTGCGGGCCTGCGCAGCCAAGCGGAACGCGATTTGCTCCGTGCCCTTTCCATTGGTACCGGAAAGGGGGCGCGCTGATGCCTAGACTACGCCTATTGCCCTTGGCGATTGTCGCCATGGGCAGTTTGTTCCTGATAAAATCAGAAAATTTGCTTCGTGCACTGCTGCGCGGGGAAGGCGTTGCCGCACCCAGCATGGCCCCGGCCAGGGCGGCAGATATTGCCCCCCCCTTATCGGGGCCGGCGGAAGAAAGGGATCGGCCGGCTGGCGGCTTCCAGCGTTTGGGGGCACGCCCGGAAGCGGGTTTGGCCGAAGCGCCCAATCCGATCAGCCAGGCCGAACGTGCCTTGCTGGAGCAATTGCGCGCCCGCCGCACGGAATTGGAAGCCCGGGAACAGACCATTGTCTCGCGTGAGGTGGTGGTGGCTGCGGCCGAGCGCCGGCTGGGCCAGCGGATTGAGGAATTGACGCAGTTGCAGCAGCGGCTGGAAGGCATGGATCGGTCCCGGGCCGAACGGGAAGAAGCCGGCTGGCGTGGCCTGGTGCGTACTTATGAAAGCATGCGCCCGCGTGAAGCCGCTGCGATTTTTGAGGAATTGGAATTGCCTGTGGTGGTGCAGATCCTGGACCGCATGGGCGAACGGAAAATGGCACCGGTGATCGGTGCCATGAGGCCGGAACGGGCCCGTATTCTCACCGCTGAATTGGCGAGACATCGGGCACAACGGCCGGGAAGCGAATAGGCCGATGATCCGGTCGGCAAACGGTGGAGAACCATGGACAAGAACATCAACGTCCTGATCGTGGACGACTACAGGACGATGCTTCGCATCATCCGCAATCTGCTCAAGCAGCTGGATTTCAACAATGTTGATGAAGCTGTGGATGGGCAGGAAGCGCTTGCCAAGCTGCGCGCGGGCAATTTTGGGCTCGTGATCAGCGATTGGAACATGGCCCCCATGACCGGGCTTGATCTGCTCAAGGAAGTGCGGGCGGATGCGCGGTTGAAGTCCTTGCCCTTCATCATGATCACCGCCGAAAGCAAGACCGAAAACGTTGTCGCCGCCAAGCAGGCGGGGGTTTCGAATTACATCGTAAAGCCGTTCAACGCGGAAACGCTGCGCGAAAAAATTGAAAAGGTGTTGGTCCATGCCTGATGGAACCCCCCAGGGGCCCGAAGGCGATCGGATTGAGGCAGCGGTGCGCGCTGTGCTCGGCACGATGGCCGGAGATCTGACCGCCAAGGAAGCAGCGCTGCTCGCCGAATTGGAAGGGTTGGGCCGCACCATTGCGCGCGCCAAGGCGGAAATCGCCGCGCTCAAGGTTGAAGATATTACCGACGCGCATATCCCATCCGCGACGGATGAATTGGACGCCATTGTTGGCCACACCGCGCAGGCCACCAATGAAATCCTGGATTGCTGCGAAACGCTGGAACAGCTGCAAAGCCAATTATCCGGCGATGCCGCCGATACGTTGCAGGGCGCGGTGACGCGCATCTACGAAGCCTGTTCTTTCCAGGACATTACCGGGCAGCGGATCGGCAAGGTTGTCATCGCGCTGAAGGCGATTGAAGCCCGCATCGCGGCGGTCGTCTCAACCGCGAGTGGCATGCCGACAGGGGATATTGAGGCTGACGGCGAAAATGGCGCTGGCCAGTCTGGTGCGGCAGATGCCAAGCGTACCGAAGGTGAAAAGCTGGCCAATGGCCCGCAGCTGCCCGGCGCTGGTGTGTCGCAGAGCGAAATCGATCGACTATTGGCGAGTTTTGATTGATGCGTGCCTCGGGTTTCTTCCTGCTCTGCTGGATTGTCCTTGGCTTTCCAGTGGCCGCGCAGGAAGGACCCGTGGTGGGGCTGCGGGTAGGCAGCCATCCGAATTTCGGCCGCGTGGTGATGGATTGGCCAACCCCGGCGCCTTATGTCGCCGAGGAAAACGGCAATCGCCTGACGCTACGCTTTACCGACGCGGCACGCTTTGACCTGAGCGCCGCGGCACGGCCGCCGCGTAATCTGCTGGCTGT
>JACCED010295135.1_pt1 | contig 10104 bp, 10 predicted proteins | sample 7455021 | NCBI WGS metagenome assembly JACCED01 (sample SAMN15323456, study PRJNA562643) | freshwater metagenome | isolation source: river surface water | place: USA:Blue River Watershed | collected 2017-08-19 | reverse complement strand
TGTCTCGATATAGTCTTTTATAGAAACCCACCCCACTGCGTTAAGTTTTCTTATATGCATTAATCTTAAAAGAGGTAGTAAATTTGATTCATATGCTTTTAATTTTATATACTTTCCACGTAATAGAAATTTCTTTTTTAGTGCTCTCGCAAATGAATTCATAGAATCTGTATTATGAAAATCTAAACGAAGGAAATCAAATTTTTTAAAATTACTAAATTCCATAAAATCATATTTTTGTACTATCTTATATGATTTTAATCCCATTACATTGTGTTTTGGATATACTCTTTCTTTTATTTTTTCTATTACAGTATTGTAATAATTTGATAAACCATTATCTAATTTTATAAAAAAGAATGGAGTATAATCTGTAACTGTACAACATATGCTTTCATTTTGTTCTGTTCTCCCAAATAATCTTAATCCAAATTTATTTAATATTTTTATATTATCGTCTTTTTTATAATTTTCATCATCAGAATCTTCATTATATGTATCTTCTATATTAAAGTCAACCCAATCCAATATTTGGAAGCTTATTCCATTTTTTGCTGTTTCTACTTCATTCATGATTATAATATTATTATATTTATTTATAAAAATCAGTTTAAATATAAATCAATTTTTTTAATAATAATATATATTATATATGAATATGAACACGAACATTAATACAAATAAAAATATATATAGATTAGTCAAGCCATATCAAAGTACAAAAGTATATGAAGCCTCTACTATTATGCATGGTGCTGGAAAATGTCATAAAGAATTAAAAAAATTAAATATATTATGTGATTCATTTACAATAATGGATATTAATAATAAATTATTTTATAATTTTAATACAAAACAATCAAATATAAATAAAATGAAAGATCCGTCTGAACTTTTAAATCAAAATGGAGGGAATAGTGGAAACAGTTTGAACGAAATTAATCAATTGAGAAATGAAATTAATGAATTAAAAAATAGAATTTCTTTATTGGAAGGAAAAAATATTTCCTAAATTAATATAATATATGTATGATTATATTATTATAGGTGGTGGTATTGCAGGATTATATATTAATTTTCTTTTAGCAAAAAAAGGTAAAAAGACACTTTTATTAGAAATGAATAATCATCTTGGGGGAAGAATATTCAATGAAAAATTTTATGATACTACTATTAATACTGGAGCAAGAGTTGGAGCATTACATAATAAAAATTTAATGAAATTAATAAATAAATTAAAAATACCTTACAAAAGATATAGAGAAGATATAAATATTATTTCAAATGAAGATATAAATCTAAGAAAAATGGTTTTACTTATTAAAAAAAAATATAAATCTTTGCCGAAATATGAGACTAAAAAATTAACAGCTAAAGAATTTATAATAAAGTATTTTGGAAAAAAGTTTTTTGAAGATTATCAAAGATATATTGAATATACTGATTTTTTTGATAATTCAATTGAAACTTATGTTGAATACTATCCAATTGTAGATCATATTCCTGTTACATCTCAAAAAGATTTAATTAAAATTGACTGGAATTTACTCGTAAATAAATTAAAAACATTTATTGAAAAAAATAATAATGAAATTAAATTAAATTATAAGGTTAATAAAATTTATTTTAACAGCCATTACACAATTAATAATGAATTTAAATCAAAAAATATAATTTTATCAGTCACGATTAATTCCTTAAAGAATCTTATTAGAAAATCTAATGTGAATATTGTTGATTTTTCAAAATATATTGATAGTGTTTCATTCTTAAGAATATATACATACCATAAAAATGGTCATAACTTAAAATTAGAAAAATATAATATTGTCGGTGGACTTTTACATAAAGTAATAATCGAGTCTGATACTGTTTTAACTATGGTTGAAGTTGATAATGGTAGAATAAAATACTGGATGGAAATTTTAAATGATAAGGAAAAGGTTAAAAAAAAAATAAGAGAAGAATATAAAAAAATATTTAAAAAAACTATACAAATAGATGATGTAAAAATTATACATTGGAAAAATGGTGTTCATTACTATAAACCAGGTGATTATAATTTAAAAAAACTTATTGATTCTCTTCAAAATCCATATAAAAACATGTTTGTATGTGGTGAAATATGTGGATTAAAACAAGGATGGGTAGAAGGTGCATTACAAAGCGTGAATCGCCTAAAAAAGGTCCATTTAACAGATTTATTTAATAAATAATGTATAATAATAATATATGTATGATTATATTATTATAGGTGGTGGTGTTGCTGGATTATATGCATCATTGCTTTTATTTAAATCACATACACTTTTATTGGAAAAAAATAACTATTTTGGTGGAAGAACAATCGATAAAGAATTTCATGGAGTAACTGCTAGATTGGGAGCTGGAATCGCGTCACCAGATAATAAATATTTACTTAATTTATTAAATGTATTAAAAATAAAAGTAGAAAGTGTTCAAGGTGATATTAATATTATTGACCAAGTTAATATGAAAAAAATGGTTAATCAAATTATAAAAAAATATAAATCTGTGTCCGATAATGAAAAATTTTCATTAACAGCAAGAGAATTTATCGAAAAACATTTTGGTAAAGAATATTTTAAATTATATTCTACATATACAGAATATACTGATTTTTTTGATTCATCAATTGAATCATATGTTGAATATTATGATATAACCGATCATATACCATCTGAATATACTTTAATTTTTGTTGATTGGAATCAATTAATAACTAAATTAATCAGTTTTATAAGAAAACACAATCAAATTAAAAAAAATTATAAAGTTGATTCTATTAAATATGATTCTGATGAAGAATGTTATATCATAAATTCTAAATACAAAGCAAAAAATGTAATATGTGCATGCACAATAAAAAGTATGAATATATTAAATGAATTAAAATTAAAATTAAATTATGAAGATTATATCGGATATGTTCCTTTTATTCGAATTTATACTTATCATAAAAATGGTCATAATTTAAATATAGAAAGATACAATATATTAAATAGTAAATTACATAAAATAGTAGTATTAAGTGATAAAGTATTAATGATTTCATATTCAGATAATCAAAATGCATTATATTGGAAAAAACATTTAACTTCAAATAATTTAGAAAAAGAAATTAAAAAATTATTCAATACTGATTTAAAAATTGATGATATACTTGTCAAATATTGGGAAGAGGGTATTCATTATTTTAAACCAAATGGTCTAAGTGTTGAACAGACTATTAAAAAATTACAAAATCCAATGAAAGGTCTTTATATTGGAGGTGAAATGTTATCAAAACGCCAAGGATGGGTAGAAGGTTCATTAGAGAGTATTAATCGAATATACAAATTAATTCAATTAAATTAAATTAAAATTAAATTAAATATATAATATTCTAAATTAATTATATATGATACCTGAAATATATAAAGATAATACCACAATTAAAAAAGACCACACACAATATACACATCTTTTTTGTGTGTTATTAAGAATTACAATCGGAAGTCTTCTTATATTGAATAAAATACCAAATATAGTAATTATTATATTATCTGTATTGACTGTTATTATGTTTTTAAATAAATTTTTTAAACTTCAAAATGTATGGAAAGTATATATGAGAACAGTTTTGGTTTATGGTTTAGTTGCGGTTTCAAGTTTAATATATAAAGAAAAATATAACAATCTTGCTGGTTTATTAATAATTGTTGATGCTTTAATGGGTCTTCAATCTAGACATCATTTTGATCGATTAGGCCTTCTCGTAAAATAAAACATATGCAGAATTATCAATAATTTCATCTGATTCATCGACATATGAAATTGAAGAATCATTAAAATAATACCATTTTTTATCAATTAAATTTTTACAATGTGCTACATAATGTCCTCCATTTAAACTACCACTGTGATTTATTGTTGCATATAGATTATATTTTTTATTTATTGGTTTTATTTCATTTTGTGCAATACTCATATCCAAATCATTGAGTGGAAATTTAATTAGATCATTAATTTTATGTTTTTTTCCGTCGAAACGTTTCAATTGGATTATAAGTTTTGGTGGTAATTGAAATATAGTCATTCTTTTTGTAGCTATTCCAGTATTATTGCACGAATCACATTTATAATTTTCTACTTCTTCATTTTTACAGAAATTTTTTATACAATCTTCTAAATTATCTAATTTATTATCTTTATCTGATAATGATAGTTCTAATATATTGAATGCTTCAAAATTTACATTTTTATTTGAACAATTTTTACACACCACATCCGACGCAAACAATCCAGTAAATATTGTTGTAATAATTGAATTATTTGATTCAAGGTAATTTTTCCAAAATTCTAATGACCTTACAACAACATCTGAATTATAATTTTCTTTAATTAATTTTTTTAATTCTTCTTGGGATGATTTATTATCTGGTTCTAGTTTAAGTTTTTTTTCTAATTCCTTCTTTTTTAAAAAATATTCTGAAATTTCTGATGATACTTTAAATCTTTTATTTTTAATATCAGATTTTGTTTCGTCGTGAAGTCTCTCAAATATCGCATATAATAATTCTTCACTATCATGTTGATTAAATCCTTCAAATTTTGGGAAATATTTAGAAATAGTATCTTTTAGATTTTTTGGTTTTACAATACAATTTGAATTCCACATAATTGTAAATACTTGATACATTGAATATGTAAGACTTGACTTGAATTTTTCTTTGAGTAATGTTTTTTTACTATTAATAAATTCAATTAATTGATCTAATGATATATGTGGATTAAGTTTTAATATATCTTTGCATTTTTGTATCTCCATATTAATAACTCCGTCTCTTAATTCTGATTTAAATTTTTTCTTTTTTAAATAATAATTAAATAAGTCTGTTGCAAATAAGCATTGTAATGTTGCATTCATATAACAGGTATTGCCTAAATTATGCAATCCAGACAAACCTCGTTTATCCTTTTCTTCAATAGTTGACATATTTTTATAATAATATTAATTATATATACTATTGTTAAGAATATAATATTTCAATTTTTTTATATACATAATTTAATATGGATAAAAGTAAAATTTTAAATGAATTTAAAAAACTACAAGACCAAATTATATTTGATATTGATAATACCTCTGGTAAAACAAAATTAATAAATCAATATAGATTAAAATCAATAACTACTGCTATAAAATCTATTGAAAAATATAATAAAAATAAATTTAAACTTTCAGATCTTAATGAATTGATAAAAATTAAAGGAGTTGGAGAAGGAACAATAAAAAGAATTAAAGAAATTATAGAAACAGGAAAATTAAAAGAAATAAAAATTACTAAAGATGATAAAATTTATTTAAAAATGATAGAAGAATTAGAAGAAATATATGGTATTGGGAGAATTACAGCATATAAACTTTTTAAGGAATATAAAATAAAATCAATAGATGAGCTTATAAACAAAGTAAACAGTGGTGAAATAAAAGTTTCTGATAATATAAAAATAGGATTAAAGTATGTAAATAAATTAGATACAAAAATTCCACGTACAGAAATAGATGAATTTAGGGAATATATTTTAGATATTCTTTTAAAAATAGATTTGAAATTATTTGGAACGATTTGTGGTTCTTATAGAAGATTAAAAGAAACATCAGGAGATGTTGATCTTATTATTGTTCATACAGACTACAAAAAATTAAATGATAAAATAAAAATAAATTATATCGACCTTTTTGTAAATTATCTTATTAAGGAAAAAATAATTATTGAATCTCTTACTAAAACAGATGTTAAAACTAAATATATGGGAATTTTTAAATGGAAAAATTCTAAACCAAGACGTATTGATATAAGATTTATTCCATATGAATCATATTATTCGGCAATATTATATTTTACTGGATCAAAAGATTTCAATAAAAATATGAGACTTAATGCAATTGCGCAGAATTATACATTGAATGAGTATGGATTGTATGATGAGAATAACAAAATTATCGAGGTAAGTTCCGAAAAAGAAATATTTGATATATTGGGAATGGAATATATTACCCCCGATAAGAGATAAATTTAATATAAATATGTTATAATTTATTATAATTTATTATTTACAGAATCTAATAATTGTGTTTCTATATATGATGGTTCAACTGGAATATATTTTAAGATAATATATTTAAAAAATATAAATTCAACAATTGCTATACCAGTAAATATTATTATATTTTCTGTAAATATATGTTTTAAAGGTAATTTATGACATAATAATTTTGTTGCTAAAATAGCAAATAATAATACTAATACTAATGTTATTAGTGTAATATATATTGATTTAATTAAAGTTTTATTATTGTATTTTCTTGCTTTTTCTTCTTCTTTATATATATCTGAAATATTAGTTAGATTATTTTTATTAATTAAAAAGTTTAATCTAACTTTTAATTCATCCGAAATTTTTATATCCTTTTCAAGTGCTTCATCTAATAATTCTTTTAATTCTGAATTAATTAACTTTGAAGACATTTTTGTTATTATAAATATAAATAATACAGATAATACAGTAAATAAAAATATAATATGTACAAGTATATTAACACTAAACTCTAATGTTGGTGTTTTCTGTTTACAATTCATGTTATCCATTATAATATTATATTATATTAAAAATATTTAATATATAAAATTATAATATATGCCTTCTGCATTTTATGTTTCAAATATTATTATGCATATAGTTTTAATGACAGTATTTTTAACTATATTTTTTTTTACATATGGGTCTTATATTGAAAGATTAGTCACAAAAAAGCAAGTTATTTATATAATTGATGATCTTTTAGGATCAGCAAAAATATTATTACCTGAAAATTTACGTAAAGATATAAAAAAAAATATTGAACTACATAAAAAATCAATTGATAAATCAAAAGACCAAATTGTTATTAAAAATAATGAAAAAATAAGAAATCTTTCAATAATTATATCAGTTTCTATACTTGTTGTTGGTTTATTTATAATTTTAATTTTAACAAAAAAACTTGATATGCAAAATATGACACAAAAAATATTCTGGGGTAAACTATTAAAACATAATATTATCACATTATTTTTTATAGCATTAACTGAATTAATATTTTTATCAGTATTTGCACAGAATTATATTTCTGTTGATGTTAATAACCTTAAAAAAGGATTTATTGATAAATTATTCCATATAATACAAACAAAATCAAAAAATACTATTAATACTGATAATCAAAATATTGAATTAATAAGAGCAATTATTGAAAATAATATTGATAACGATAATATTAAAAATATTAAAAACATTAATAAGCAAGGTTTGAAGAATTATATTTCAAATATTGATAAACAAGAGCTAAAGAAATTTATTTATAATAATATTGACAATAAAAATTTAAATGAATTCGATAAGATTATGATAAAAAATTATATCAATTAAATTTATTAAAAAAATGTATCATATATAATAATACTTTTTCTAAATTGCTAATTTTATAATTTATATCATATAATTCATTATTTTTAAATTTTATTTTTTTTAATATTTTATCTTTTTCATCATTTAATTTTCTCGAATAATCTCTTATAAAATATAAATATGGATTGTCTGTATTTTTATAATATTTTGTAATCTTATTTCCAGCCTTTATCATTAATTTCTCTTCATCAATTTCAGAATTATTAATTTTTAATTCTACATACCAAAAACACCATGCTAAACAATATCCTCCCGGGTCTCCAGCTTTTCTATAATTATTATTTCCATCATTACTTATTAATTGAAATTTACTTAAATCAAGATAATCACTTGGACTATAATATTTCATTTTTCTATCTAATACTTCTGATACTTTTTCATGAATTATTTTATCAAGATAAAATTCATCATCGATATCACTAATTCCATATGGTTCAAATCTTCTGATGGAATTATCTTTTAAATCAATTAAAATAACATTAGCATGTGTATATTGCACTCCTATAACTAATGTTATTTTTATCATTATAAATCTTTTTCCTTCAAATTTTAATGTATTCTTAATAATCTGAAATAAATCTTCATTGATATAATTTAAATCTTTACTTTTCCATATTATTACAGATGGTAATAAAGGATATAAATATTTATTTGTAACATTTAATATTTCATACATTAATTTATAATATTTATCATAAGGGATATTTATCATATTAAAATTTGAAATATTTTCTATATATTTATTTTTATCAAATTTATAAAATGGTATCATTAGATTGTCATATTTATTTAATAAATACATACAATATATCATATTATGAAATATATCAGATATAAATAATCCATTTTTAAATTTAGTTTTATTATTTATAATATCAATTCTATCAGAAGTAGAACCAGGTGAATCCTTTTCTTTTGATATAGTGCTTAATATTTTCTTTATATCATTATTTTTCTTCATTTTGATATAATTTGTTAATAATTGTCTTGGAGTAATATTATCTATATTTTTATAATCTATATTAACTTTAAGTATTATTTTTTTTAATATATGCTTTAACTTTTTCTCAATATCCGTATTCTTTGTTTCTTCTGATAAAAGCTTATCAGCTATATAATGTAAATATGTATTTTTATATCTATCAATTGTATTATAATTTTTAATATGTTCTACTAAAATTAATGCTAGATCTATAAAATTATTATTAATTGCGATATTTAATGGTAAATATTCATTATTAATACCACCATATCCAATATTATCATTTTTTTCTAATATTAATTTTACTACATTAATATTATTGTTCTGGGATGCAATATTTATAGGCAATAAATACGCATAGTCTTTTATATCGATACCCTTATTATTTTTTATAAAGTATTCAATCAAATCAGTTCGATTTAATTTTATTGAATGAATTAATATTGGTGACATTTTTGGTTTTTCAAAATCTATTAAATCAATATTCTTAATAAGTAATTCTGAATATTTTTCTTTATTTTCATTTTGTTCTATTATTTTACTAAATAAATTATCATTAAATATTGATACATTATTATATATATCTATGTCTTTATTAATCTTAATCATATAATCAAAACATTTTGAAAATGTATCAAATCTATCAATACAATATATTATGGGTAAATAAATATCTGAATCAAAATGAAATAATAAATTACTATATAATTTGTAATACTTTTCTGCTAATTTATCAAATCCATATCTAAATAATAAATGTATAATATTTTGTCCATTTATATTTCCCTTATTTATATCAAATAATTTATCTTTTATAAAAAAATCAATACCTTTTTCATTACCTCTAATTGCTAATAATTCTAAAATATTATTATCATCAATTCTAATTGTATTATAATTTTTAATTTTTATAATTTCTTCAAATTTATTATCATTTAAATATCTTAATATATCTTCCATTAAAATATAATATAAAAAAATAAAAAAATATAATTCATATTAAATACAATTCATATTAAATACAATTTGTACATCCACAATTAAAACGATATTCAAAATAATCACTATAATAATCAAATGTTCTCCAAATAGAATCATGATGTTCCTTTTCTTCATTGTTAAAATTTTCATGCTCCTTAATCAACTCATTAAACTCATTAAGAAGCTTTGTTTGAGTTGTATTCTTATAGAACTTATTCTTTGTCTCTGACATAATACTACTATTTCCATTAATATCCTTGGGTGATACAAATCTATTCATTTCAGTTGTATCATTAAAATTAATCATCTTATAATTAATCTTTCCATAATGCTTCCTATTTGGCATTTCGAAATCATCAAATCCATTATGATCACGGATAGTTGACTTGAAATGTGTCCTGTATGCCTTCTTATCATTTCGACGATAGGCCTTTGAACGATCGTTCAGATTAAAACGCTTAAATGTCTTGGTCATTTTATTTATATTAGATATTTAATATATCATAGTAGAATAAATAAAATTTCAATTTTTTTACTTCCATTTTATAAGGAATAAAAAAAGTAATAGACTCAAAAGGAAATCATTTTTTTTATTATTTTAAAGAGATTCCACAATTAATTGTCCT
>JACCED010616531.1_pt1 | contig 10106 bp, 9 predicted proteins | sample 7455021 | NCBI WGS metagenome assembly JACCED01 (sample SAMN15323456, study PRJNA562643) | freshwater metagenome | isolation source: river surface water | place: USA:Blue River Watershed | collected 2017-08-19 | reverse complement strand
ATTGTAAAGAAATTAGTTAAAAAATAAGCTGGTTTTTGATGATTTTCTCTACCGTGGTGGGTGTTTACTTAATGTAATTAGTTGATAATTATTTAAGTATATTATGAATTCCTGCCACGGAGAAAACATTGCGTATTTTCATTTATCGCTTAAACAAATTCATTTCTATTTCATCTTTTCATAAACATACAACGTTCAAATTAGGCGAACAATTTAAAAATGCTAACATTTTATGCTTTAGCATCAAACTAAAATTTAATAGATAACGAGTTAATGCGTGATCTTTTATCTTGATAAGTTAGGTTGAAAAAGGAGAATGGCTTTTTATAAAATTTTATTCTTGTTTTAAAACAATTTCTCTGTGTTTAAGTCCCCATTCTATAATGGTTTTTATTAAGTCCTTTATTGATTTACCATGTGTTGTAAGTCTGTATTCAACAATTATTGGTGTTTCTTGTACAATTTTTCTTTCAACTATTTTAATGTCTTCCAAATATCGTAACTCTTTTGTTAAAGTGGATGATGTGATTTTGTTTAAAACTGTTTTTAGCTCATTAAATCTTTTGGGATTGTCGCACAAATGTGCAAGAATTTGTCCCCGCCATTTACCACCAACAATATCTAAAACATCGGCTACAACCTTAATTCCTTGCTGTTTATTTTTTACTTCCATTTGTCTTTAATAAAGTAAGTATCTTAAAAACTACTTGTATAAATTAGCTACTTAGTAGTAAATATATACTTAACATCCTACATTTGCAAATCTAAATGATTTTAAAATGAAAAAAGTAATTTATAACCAGTACGGTTCAATTGATGATTTGAAACTGAGTGAGGTAGAAATCCCAACACTTCAAGAAAACGAATTTCTTATCAAAGTTAAAGCGGTAGCCATAAATCCATTAGATTGGAAAAAATTAGAAGGTCAATTAAAAATTCTTACGGGTAAAAAATTTCCCAAAGGCATTGCTTTCGATTTTTCGGGAATTGTAGAAAAAGTTGGAAACAATACAAATACATTTAAAATAGGTGATGAAGTATTTGGAACATTAGATGCAATGAAAGGTGAAGCCTTAGCAGAATATATTGTTGTAAAAAAGGAAAACATATATTCCAAACCCAATAATGTTTCTTTTGAAACTGCTTCAGCTATATTAACAGGTGCAACAACTGCTATTTTTTTATTGGATAAATCTAAAGCTAAATCGGGAGATCATATTTTAATTAATGGAGCAAGTGGTGGTGTTGGAATGATTGCCCTTCAATTAGCAAAATTAAAAGGTATAAAAGTAAGCGCAGTGGCAAGTGGTGAAGGTATTAATTTTATTAAAAAATGGAATCCAGAGAATATTATTGACTATAAAAAGGAAAAGGTTGATAAAATTCCAGAAAAATATAATACCATTTTTGAGCTATCAGGAAGTTTACCATTTAGTAAAGCTAAAAATTTACTTAAATCAAATGGTATTTATGTTACAACTTTGCCAACTCCTATAGATATGCTTAAAGCAGTGTTTAATAATTTATTTTCAAGTAAAAAGAATATTATTATTCAAGCTGTTCCAAATCATGAAATTTATAAAGAAATACATGAATTGTTAGTTAATAATAGAGTGGAAATTCCCATAGCTAAAACATTCAATATTAATGAGTTTAAAGATGCATATCGTTTTGCTAAAAATAGGGGTGTAGTTGGTAAAGTTATTTTTACCATACAATAATTAATCATAAAATTTAATCGAAATCAGGTTAATCCAAAAAATAAAAATCATGGCATTATCACAAGAAGTTTTAAACAATTTAGCTTTTGCTAATCAAATGGGTTTTGATAAAATGCATTTGGCTCCACCAGCTCAAACAAGAGAAATGATGAAGCATGCACCCAAAAATCCAAATCCAACTCCAGTTGGCGAAGTTATAAATACAAATATAACTGTACACAATATTCCTGTTAGGGTTTATATTCCTGAGGGAGTGGGCTTATTTCCTTGCATTTCTTTTTTTCACGGTGGTGGTTTTACTTTAATGAGTATAGATACGCACGACGAAATTTGTCGTCAGCTTTGCACTAAAACTAAGGCAGTTGTAATGTCGGTAGATTATGCTTTAGCACCAGAAAATCCTTATCCAGCAGGAATAAATGATTGCGTTAATGCAACAAAATGGTTTATAAATAATGCCAATCAATTTAAAGGAGATGGCTCTAAAATGGCAGTTGTTGGCGATAGTGCAGGTGGTTATATGGCTATTACTGCCGCACAAAAACTACATGGGGAAGGAATTAATTTAAATGGACAAGTTGTGGTGTATCCCGTAACCGACCATTATACATCTAAACATTTATCTTGGGAAGAAAATAAAGAGGGCTACATTCTTTCTGCAGATATGATGAAATGGTTTTGGGATAACTTTATTACTGATTCCACTAAATTTGACGAAGCATCTCCATTGCGTTCTAAAAATTTAGAAGGTTTAGCTCCTGCATTTATTGCAACTGCAAATTACGATCCTTTAAGAGATGAAGGAAAAGCCTATGCTGAAAAATTGAAAACCGCAGGTGTTGAAGTAGAATATGAAAATTATGAAAATGTACACGGTTTTTATGGCACCGGCGAAATGGGACAAGAGTTGATGAATAAATCGGTGGCATTTTTAGTTCAAAAATTTAAAAATTAAGTCATGCTTATTAAAATTGATAACTCCTATAAATTCGGAAAACAAGTAGGTGGTTTTGGGATACAAATATTATATCCAGGAAAAGCTCTTATTCACTCTAATGATACTGGTTTTGCTACCATTGGAAGGATAGATCATGCTAAAATAAAACCCAATACTTTAGTTCCAATGCACCCTCATCAAAATGATGAAATTCTCACGTATATTCGTTCAGGGCGAATTAAACATATTGATTCGGAAGGTATTAGCGAAGTTATTGATAATAAGAAATTGATGTTGATGAATGCAGGTGCTAAATTTTATCACGAAGAGTTGGTTTTAGAAGAAGGTGGAAATGTGGAAGCCTTACAAATTTTTATAAGGCCTGAAAAAGAGAACTTAAAACCATTGGTACAATTTCACGATTTCCCAACTGCTTTTAGCTTAAATCAATGGCGAAAAATAGCAGGTAAAGAAAATGAATATCCCTTGCGTTTCAGAAGTAATACTTTTATTCAAGATGCTCGTTTAGAGGTGGATAGTTACATTACTTTGCCCGAAATACCCATAATGAAAGCAAGTCTTTTACTATATGTTTTTGATGGATTAATATTAGTAAACGGCAACAGTTTAGCAAAAGGCGAGAGTTTGTTAATAGAGGATGAACATCCCATTATTTTGGCAAAAATTACCAGCGATATCGTACTTTTCATTACAGATAAACATACAACATTTTTTAAAAGTGGAATGTACAGTGGAAATAAAATGTGATTATTATTTGTGTTGGTTTTAATCTCGCCAGCAACATTTTAGCATTTTATTTGAATTTTTACTTTAAAAAAATTGATTCCACTGGATTGTACCAGTAATAATTTCAAAAAAATAAATTGTCTCTCACAGAAATCTCAGACTAACACAGATGATTTTATTTTTAATAAAATTTAAAAATTTGATTTAAGGAGTCTTTAAAAATTGGTTTCCAAAAAAACGAAGTTTTTGATTCTGTGAAATCTATCAAACGTAGTGGAATCTGTGTAAAAAAAATGAATAAAAAACACTGTGAATATCTGTGTGTTCTGTGAGAAATTGATTTTAGGTATAATAAAGGGTAATCGAATTAAAAAATAATTTAAAAGAGTTGAGAATTAAAAGTTTTGAAATGTTAATAGATATTTGATTGATTATTTTCGTGTTATCATAGGTAAAGGAATTTTATGGTTACAGTTTCTCATATTGATTCTCTATAACCAGGCACACTTAAAAAAAACGAAGTTTTTCCCACGTCCTGCAACTCCTTTCCCTCGGGAAAGGTGCCCGTTAGGGCGGAAAGGGGTAAATATTATTATGTTTATTTTGATTGTGCTGAATAGCTCGCTAACAAGGTAAAAATGCTGATTTACTCAAAATGTATTTGACGGTAAAAAGTTTCCGATAAATACAAGCATAAATATTCCTTTTGGTTTATTTTTTCGTTTTATAAAACAAGAAATGAATTTAATTTATTACAGTGTCTGACTCTCTTGATTATTATTGTATATTAACAACTGTTTACCCTGCGGTGAAAAAATCAAATAATCACCGCAAAATTGCGGTAAATAATTCATATATTTGCCGCATAATTGGTTTGGAACAATGGCAAAATACATTTACGAGCATAAAAACTGGACAGACTTTATTTGGGATGATAAGGTTATTAACGCAATATTTGGTGAGGTTCGTTTAATGCAAGGCAAAATCATTGGACACATGAACGCCCTTGGCTTTTCTGATAAAGAAGAAGCTACACTTACCACATTAACCTTAGACGTAGTAAAATCATCGGAAATAGAAGGAGAATTGATCAATTATGATCAAGTGCGTTCATCTATTGCGAGACGCTTGGGTATTAACACAGCAGGACTTGTATCGAGTAATCGTAACATAGAGGGTGTGGTAGAAATGATGCTCGATGCCACACAACGATATACGTTACCCTTAACTGAAAAACGTTTGTTGGGTTGGCATGCAGCACTTTTCCCTACAGGATATAGCGGACCATATAAAATAGAAGTAGGGCAATACCGTACGGGTCAAATGCAAGTGGTTTCAGGTGCAATGGGCAAAGAAAAAGTACATTATGAAGCTGTAAACCCCAAACTTGTAAAAGCGGAAATGGACAAATTTTTGGATTGGTTCAATAACGACAACAAGATTGACCTTGTATTGAAGGCTGCGATAGCACATTTTTGGTTTATAATCATCCACCCGTTTGATGATGGAAACGGCAGGATTGGAAGAGCCATAACGGATATGTTACTTGCTCGTGCCGAAAACAGCAACGAACGTTTTTACAGTATGTCAAGTCAAATTTTAATAGAAAGAAATCAGTATTACGAAATATTGCAAAAAGTGCAACACAGTAAAGGCGACATTACAGAATGGCTCGAATGGTTTTTACATTGCCTAAAAAATGCAATACTTGCTACAGAATACACTACGCAAAAAATACTGGATAAAGCCGAATTTTGGAAACTTTACGAGAATACGCCAATCAACGAAAGACAAAGACTAATACTCAATAAACTTTTGGATGGTTTTGAAGGGAAACTACAAACCTCAAAATGGGCTAAAATTACTAAAACATCAACCGATACAGCATTAAGAGACATAAAAGACTTGATAAAAAAAGGTATTTTACAACAAACAAAGGAGGGTGGACGAAACGCAAATTATGAATTATCAAGCTTCAAATAAGAATAACCATAGGCTATAACAATGTATAAAAAAAATAGGCGAAATATTTACTTCATCGGGGGGGCATATATGTGTACTTAGTTACAAAACGAGTTCTTTTTTTCTTTAATATAGTGTATGTCCGTTCTTATTTTTTCTTACGTCCTACAACTCCTTTCCCTCGGGAAAAGTGCCCGATAGGGCGGAAAGGGGTGGATGTTTCTATATTATTTTAAAGCTTGTTTTGATTGTGATGAATAGTTTACTAACGAGGAAAAAAGGCTGATTTACTCAAAATGTATTTCGAGGAAAAAACATTCCTAAAAATACAAGCATAAATATGCCATTTGGTTTATTTTTCCGTTTTAAAATTAAGGAATATCTATTTAATATGGTGTCAGTCCCTCGATACTCAAAAATAGTGTCTTATTGACGAAAATACAATATTTTATTTTATTTCGTCATTAGCGATAGTTTTCTTGCTTACTGCTAACTGTTTACAACTTTGATTCTGGACGGGATTTTAGCACTGCCTTTAATACGAAGAACCGTATTAAAAATACTAAAAAAACGAAGTTTTTCTTACGTCCTGCAACTCCTTTCCCACGGGAAAGGTGCCCGATAGGGCGGAAAGGTGGTTAAAATTACTATTTTATTTTAAAGCTTGTTTTAATTGGTGTTAATAGCTTGCTTAAGAGAAAACTTGCTGATTTACTCAAAATGTATTTGGAGTTAAAAAGTTTCTGAAAAATACAAATTTAGATATTCCATTTAGCTTTTACTTTGCACTAAAAATGGGAAGCATTCATGGTGTATATCGTTCAATATTTGACATAATTATTTTGAGTTTGTTGATCTTTCAATATTAAAATTAATAGTTGAACTTTCATCGATTTTGGGTATTAAATACCAAACTTTTACAGGGTTATTTCTTTTACACAGACCTTTTTGTATTATCGTAAGATTAATCGAATATTGATTGGTCTGTTTTATGATTTCGAATGATATTTGAGGGAAATCACACCCTTCAATTGAAGAAATATATCCTATTAATGTATATCTATTAAAATCAATTGCAGGTAACTCATAATTACCACAATTGGAATGATCTGACCGTTCATTTAATAATTTTTGATATTCAAATTCATTTCTAATAATGTGTTCTCCATTTGTTTCTCTTCCTAAAATAAGGCATCCTATATCTATCTTTTCACAAGATATTCTTTCTACTAATGAAGATTCTTTATCTTGAGCCAATATTGAAGTTGTAAAAAAGAACATTACAATACTTATGTTTAGTATATTTCTCATTACTTTCTTTATTTAGTAAAACAATTCAAGAATAAATTCAGATATAAAATTCAAATTAATTTTCATGATAGTTAGATTTTATGTTTGCCTCTAAGTTATTAATTTTACTGTTCAATTTAGTTTCGACTTTACAGAAAATTGATGCTTAGAGGTTTGTTTTTACAAACATACAATCTGTCCCTCCTGATTTTTAAAACTTGGTATTTCCATTATTTTGTCATTTCGTTTGCGTCATATATAGAAAAATGCGGTTTTCTATACATGTTTTTTTGATATGTAAAGATTTGTGGCAATTTCTATACATGTTTTTATCTCACAATTACTAACCTTCTTTTTTATTTACTTTGAATGATTTTTTGAATTGCTCAAATACATTATTCGGGTCAATATTGCTCAATCCCATTTCTTTAAAAATGGCTTTGTTTGGTAAATCGCCAGCCGTCAATTCAGCAAACTGATTCACGTCTTCTTGAATGGTTTTAGGTAAATTAAATTCTGATTCAGGTGTGAGCATCACTGTTAAACGAAACACGTCTGCTTTGTGCTTTTTCAACTGCTTTGCATCTTCTTTACTTCCGTTTTCAATCCTTTCCTTGATTTCCAAAAATGCTTTTGCTTTCAAACAAATCAATCCTTCAATATTGGCATGATGCAATCCATCTTCTACCAGACTGTGTTCAATCATGTAATTGTAATAGTCATCATTCAAGAGGATGGCAGATAAACTGGAAAGGTCATCATCAACCGGAATAGGTGTTAGATGTGCTTCGCCTTCTAAAACAATTACATCGGGAGTTCTTGAAAACAGTTCTATCTGATGCGGAAATTCTGTATTCTCCGGTTTAATAAATCGGTAGTACTCTCTTTCGTCATTACTTTTTTCCCTTTGCTGATACTTGCCATCATTAATAAAATGCCAAAACTGTTTTACAAAATCATAACTAAGGGCTTCCACTACTAAAATAATATCTATATACTTAGTGGCTCTCGGAGTAAAACCCGCTTCATCAATAATAATATCACAAGCAGTACCCCCAATAATCACGTAATTACCTGGATACTGCTCAAAATATTTTTTGAAAATGTCTAATCCTCTTACCATATAAATTTCTCTAAAATTTGTTCCAATGCCATTTCAATGCGTTCATCTCTGCTGTCCTTTACACTTAGGTATAAAGAAAGCGGATCTACAACAGCCCTGTCATTTGGCAATTCGTTCACTAAAGTCAATGGGTTATATTTCCACACCTCTAAACCATACCTTCCTTCATGTTCATTCGGGTTCACCAATGCATTGCTTTTTTGCAAACCATAAAAAACGGTTTTTTCAATAGCGAAATATTCCTGTCTGCTTGGGTTCAAATCGGTGTATTCAGGCAAGGCAGATGCATTGCTTTGCAACAGAAATAGGTCTTTAGGCCTTTCATCCACATACACCGTTTTAATAACAGGATTCACCAAAAGGTTTTGTTGATAGGCTATATTCCATAACTCATTCCTTTCATTTCGAAAACGAATGAATTTTTCTTTTTCCCCTTCTACGTCTATTAACTCATGGTATTTCAAATTGTCAATCGCATTTGTAATAGCCATTGGCGTATAACCTAATCTTTGAGCAATTTCTTTAAATGGATGTTCTTCCAGTTTCCATTGCTGGTTTCTATGGATGATGTGGTAAATCAGTAAAAACTGTGCAGACGGAAGTAATGTCTCATTTTTTTGCCTGGTCTTTGGGTGAATAAAGTTTTCCCTCAGGTCAATCAGCAAATCGGGCATGTAAAGTTGTTTCCCCTGTACTATAAAGTTGATGCCTTTTTCAATCAATCGTTTGCGGTTGAAGGCTTGTACGTTTTCCAAGATAATCACTACTTTTTGGTTAAGCAGGTTTTTTATTTGTTGTACCTGTTTTTCGGTTTGCTGAATACTTATTTCATCATCGTTTTTCAGCTCAGCCAAAATGATTTCCGTGTTGAATATATCTGTTCGGTACAGCCTGAATGTTTCGTGGATATACATAGGAAGCCTGTTCAAATGGCTTTTGGCTATGGGGGTTACAGTGGGCTGTATTCCCAGCGTTTCCTCAATATATGTTAGCGTTTTCCTCATTTTATTCTCCATAATAAATCTGTTTATGCTTGATAAAGCAATTAGCTTTATTGTGCAAATATAGGTTTATTATTTTGATTTTCAAACCTCTATCACTTTATCTGTTTCAAAAAGCTGATGTTCGTTTCGTTGCACATAACCTAATTGGTTGGTAATTAGTTTGGTATTTCCAATTGTGAACTCAGGGGTATTGTTATGGTGATGTCCATACACCCAGCAAGTAATATTGGATGATTCTATATGGTCATGTAATTCCACTGCAAAAGCCTCATTGAGCAAATCACCCTTGTATTGCTCAGGATAGTTGAGAAAAGTGGGGCAGTGATGGGTGAAAACGGCTATTTGTTTCTCTTTGTTTGTATCTACCTCATTTTGAATATACTTTAAACTCTCCGAATGCAGTTGGTTGTATTGCTCTGCCGAAAAGCGATAGCCTTTATGTTTGATTACATGAAAATCATTCAGGCTGCGTTCAATCTGCCATTGGTGGATTGGATTGATGTGACTCCAAAGGGTAGAGAAAACCAATTTTATGTTTTTATGCACCACCGAAGTATTGTTCACCAAAAACACATTGCTCCGAATGGCTTCATTTAGCACACCACTTTTTTCGGCAATATCAAAATGGTAATACTCATGATTACCAGGCAGCCAATAGGTGGTTTCAAAGTTATCTGCCACATACCTAAAAAAATCTTGATTCTTATCCGTCAACGCAAAAGGTACAATATCACCCGCCAATACCAATACATCACCCACCGGCTGCAAAGGGTGTTGTTTTAAGAATTCCTTGTTTACAGGAAATTCTAAATGAAGGTCGGAGGCATATTGGAGTTTGAGTGGCATATTTTATTAATTACACATTTTCTGCATAAAATTAGGTAATTACTGCCAAAATTACAGCATTTTATTAGCTGTTTTTCTGCTCAAATATAGCTTAAAAAAGTTGAGATTTCAAAGTTTTGAAAGTGTTAATATGTTGCTAAGGAGAAAAATTGCTGATAAAATGTAGTTGAACGAAGCCATGCTATGGGATTAGTATAGTTGGCGTTTTAACTTGATAGCTTGATTTGGAGGGGTTTTAAAAAAAATAATTGATGATTTATTCAAAATTTATTCAGGGTTAAAAAGTTTATAAAAAGTATAAACATAGTTATCCCACTAGGTTTATTATTTTAGTTTTATGACACATGACATGGTTTAATATGGTGTCTTTCCCTTGTTCTTCATCTTTTAAAATCGTGCGATAGCACACCTATTATCTCCTCGCCATATTTAGGGCGAAGGTGCCCGCAGGGCGGAGTGGGTGATAAATTATACTT
>JACCED010237899.1_pt1 | contig 10106 bp, 6 predicted proteins | sample 7455021 | NCBI WGS metagenome assembly JACCED01 (sample SAMN15323456, study PRJNA562643) | freshwater metagenome | isolation source: river surface water | place: USA:Blue River Watershed | collected 2017-08-19 | reverse complement strand
GGCTTTGTGTGGCGCCTTCAAACCGAGGAAGGGGATGCCACGGCCATGCGCCCCATGGGCGAAGACACCCTGGTCAACATGTCCGTATGGCGCGACATCGAGTCGTTGAACCGATACGTCTACGGGACCGCACACGTAGACATCATGCGCCGGCGCAAAGAGTGGTTTGAACGCATGCGGGACGCATCGGTTGTTCTGTGGTGGGTTCGCCAAGGCCACCGCCCAACCGTACCCGAGGCCATCGCCAAGCTGGAGCTCCTTCGCACCCAGGGCCCAAGCGCAGAGGCCTTTACGTTCCGCCACGCGTTCTTGGCCCCAGATGCCCCGTGATCTTGGGCCGATGCCGGATTGTTCTTGTGTCTTAACTTATACCAAAGTAGCATACCAGGGAGACCCAAGTGCCCCTGGTGATGAGCAACCTCGAATCTCTCCTGCGAAACCATCGTGTCCTCGATCAGGCCCGCCTCGTGGCCCGGGAGGGACAAACCGACGTCGGCGGCCAAAAGGCCAGCTCCATCATCGGGCGCTTGGCCCAAGGGCTGGAGCGCCTGCGTTCCTCGGAAGTTCGCCAGCGCAATACGGCTGCGATTGAAGGCTATCTCAGCGAGCTCGGCCGCACGGACCCGGCCCTGGCCGAGGCAGCGCGTTCCCGGCTGCAGGACCGTTTGGCCAGTGGCAAACCCGTGACCGTTCGCAAGTTGCGGGAGGTGGGCGGGGAGGCCCTGCTGGGCGTGGCCCAGCGCAAGGCTGGGGACCTGTGTTCGGTGCTCAGGCAAGCCGGTGTTACCGGCACGCCTTCCGGCATGCGCCCCAATGAAAGCCAGCGTTCGGCCTTGGACGGGGCCATCCGCAGCCTGCAGCTGGTGTTGGCCCACGTAGAGCGCTCGGGCAACCCGCAGGCCGTCGATGCAGCCATGTCCAGCCTGCGCGAATTGCACCAGCTGGCCGGCCTGCCGCCGCCGCAACGCCAAAGCGGCACCGACGCTATCTTGGTTGGTCATGGCAGCAAGAAGACCGTGGCGGTTTTCAATCCGTCAGTGGACAAGCACGTCAAGACCAAGGTGGAGGCCAAGGGCCTGGATGCGCTGCGCCATGCGTGGTCGCGGTCCAAGGCCGGTGAGCCCCTGGGCAACGACGCCAGCCTGCGCAGAAACGCGCTGGAGATCATCAAGGCCAGCGGGCAGGCCCAAGGGCTGCGGCTGCTCAACCGGGCGCCCCTGGAAGCCGTGGTGGACCTGGCGATTCAGACGGTGCACGGTGAGTTCTCTGAGTTTGAGATTCTCCACAGCCTGCAGCTGGACCTCGACGCCAAGGTGCTGGATGCCGAAGGCTTGTCTCTGCTCAAGGCCTACAACGAGCACAAGAAAGAGTGGGCGGGCAAGATCGTGGAGGCGGCCGTGGAGCCTGCCAAAGCCGAGCCCGCCAAAGCCGAGCGAGGCAAGGCGCCCGAGCGCAAGCCCAACCCCGATGTGATGCAGGTTCGGGCCTTTTTTGCCGAACTGATCTACCCCGGCAACCCTGCGAAGCTGGAGTCGGAAGAGCCGGGCGCGCGGGTCAAACAACACCTGACGCAGAACACGGCCCTGTTGGTCAAGATCATGGCCAAGCCCGAACTGCTGGAGCAGTCTGAACTGCCCAAGCAGGCGTGTGAACAGTTCAAGGCCGTGCTCGAGGGGCTCAAGCCCCAAATCGACCGGCTCGGCGGCAAGGACGACACCGCCCGCGCTGCGCGGCTCAAGATTGCGCTCACCCTGGTGCCGGCTTCCAGCTACACCACCATCGCGCGCGACATTGATGGCGCCATCAACGACTTTGACTTGGGCTCCATGGGGGCCATGAGTGAGCTGTCCAAGGTGGCCCGCGACGCCGGGTCTGGCCCGCTGTTCGAGTTCCTGGGCAAGGTGTTTGACAGCTACCTCGAGAAGCAGAACCCCTTGGATCGCCGCGCCATGATGGCGTCGTATCTGCGCGAGGCCGCTCCTGATGACCAGCCCTCACACAAGCTGGTGTCCATGCTCAAGGGGGCCGGCCCCTATCTCTTGAAGATGCTGCAGCTGTTCGGAGATGACGTCAACGATCCCCAACTGAAGTCGGCGCTCAACGCGGTCAAGTCTGAGCTGGCACCCATTCCCGTGGAGTTGCGCAACGCGCAGTTCAGCAAGATCATTAAAGATTCGGGCGGGAAGATCAGCGCCCTGCAGGGCATCCGAAGCTTGGGCGCAGCATCGGTGGGCCAAACCTTCTTGGCAAAGGCGGTGGACGACAAGGGCCAGGAATTGGAGGTGGTGGTCAAGCTGCTGCGCCCCGGCATCGCGGAACGGGCTGCCCGTGAACGTCGATTCATGGAAAGCGTGGCGCAGGGCATCCCGGGCATGGAAGCCACCTTTGCCGGCATTGCCGACCAGATTGAAGGCGAGCTGGACCTGCGCAACGAAGCCGCCAACGTGCGCAAAGGCGACATCTACAACCACATCGGCTCCGAAGATGTGCGCGCGATGAAGCTGATGGAGGGGGTGCCTGAATCGTCGACCTACATGGTGATCGAGCGGGCGCCGGGCTCACCGATGTCAAAGTACATCAAGCTGTGCGCAGACCCCAAAGTCAAGCTTGGGTTCGACCCCGTGGTGATGGGCCCGCGGATGGCGCAGCAGCTCTACGACCTCTCCAGCAAGTGGTTTGAAGAGGCCATGTTCGGCTCGGGTTTTTATCATGGCGATTTGCACGCCGGCAACATCATGTTCGATGGTGATGCCAACGAAAACGGGCTGCTCACCGCCATCGACTTTGGGAACGCCAAAACGCTCTCTCAGGAAGAACGGTCGGCGATTTTCAAGCTCATGCTGGCCATTGAGATCAAGGATTCTCAAGTCTTCCTCCAGCACTTCCGCACGCTGCTGTCGCCGACATCTCAAGCCAAGCTGACGCCCGAATTGGGGAGTCGCTTCACGGCCGAAGTGGACAAGTTGCTACGGGGACCAAAGGCGGTCACGGGTGGCAATGCGATGGTCAAAATCCTGGCGATGGCCAACGACCTCGGATTGGAGATACCAGGGGCCATCTCCAACTTTTCGCGTTCACAGGTGATGTTGGAAAACGCCCTGAGCGAGATCGTGGGACACAACCGAACGAACTGGACGATAGCAGCGGAGGACAAGCAGGATGCGCCTGATTTCATCAAGCGCAACACGGTGCCGTTCTTCCAGAACATTGACCGTCAGGCCACCAAGCTGGAGAGCTCCGGCAAGCCCGAGGATCGTGCCGTGGCCTTCGCTCTGCGGGCCTGCAAGATGGTGGAGTTTGCCGATCTCAACCAGGCCCAGCGCGACCTGCTGATCCAGTACGTTCCGAAAGACTACAAGGCCTTGTCACAATTCCACTCGAACCTCAATCGCCAAGTGTCTGATGAGCCTCCGCCGCTGCTCACGGTGGGCGATGCCATCATGGACGTGCTGGAGCGCCACAAGTGGGATGCAGCCAAGCTTGCCGGGTTCGGAAATTCACTGGTGGCCTTGGTCAAGTCCAGGTTCACCCCAGATGAGACGGCCACCACCCCCGAGCAGCCGCAGGCCCAAAAGCCGGTGACACCGGATCAGTTGGTGTAAGAGGAAAAGCGATGACGGAGCAACTCAAGGCCTTGTGCGTCTCGTCGGGTCTGCCTTGGAACGATGAGGTTCCCGACGCCTGCGTCTTCGAGCTCGACGGCGGAATGGTGACCACGTGCCAAGCTGATGAGCAGACGGGGGACTTGCTGCTGGAAACCGCCTTGACGCCGGTGCCGCCGGAACGTCGTGAAGCAGCGGCTTCGATGATTGCCGCGGCCAACTACCGCGGCATGCTCACCGACGGTGCCTGTCTGGGGCTCGACCCTGCAGGTGGCGGTGTGCTGCTGTTTCGGCGCCTTCCCCTGGCGTCGCTTGATGCTGACGCCTTTCTGCGCGTGCTGACCCGGTTTCTCGATGTGGCCGAGCAGATGAATGCCGCGCTGGAAAGCGTTGGCCAGTCGAGGTCGGTGGGTTTGGCTGGTGGGGTCTACACCGGGCACACGGATGTGCCAGCCCCGTTTCAAGTCGCCATTTGACTGAAAGCCGTGTGTCGGTGGTTAGGTCCCGCCGATAGCGCCTCCGTCAACTCGAAACCGCGGCAGCAGCGGCATCGCGCCATGGTCTGTCGCAGCCGCCGCAGCGCGCGGCACCCGGTCACGAGATGCAGCACCGTGAAGCTGCGTGTGACGGCGTAGCGGGTGGCAGCAAAGCGCGCCAGTGCCGCCAGTGGATCGGCTGGCAGTCTTGGGATGGCCTTCCGTCAAGCAAACGTGAAGGGAACCTTTGCGCTTCGGCAATAAACCAGCAACATCAGATCTGGACCATCTGGACACCGAGCTTTTGCGCCCTGGATTCGCTCCGGGCTGTGGAGTTCCACGGGGCGCACAGGGGATTCAATGGTCCGACGATTACTGCAAGGTTCTGCTTCTGGATTCATAGTGCTGGCCGCCCTGGGCTTGGCGGCCTGTGGTGGCGGCGGTTCGGCAACAGCCCCCTCCACCGGATCGGTCAACACCGGTGCCAATGCTGGGGGCAGCAGCGGACAAGGTACGGGCGGCATCAACGGAGGGAGTACCACCGGGACCACCAACTTCATCCTCACGAGCCCGGTGATGATCGAGGGCGGCGCCATGCCCGGCGAACACAGCTGCGATGGCCATGCCGGCTCCCCGCCCCTGGCCTGGAGTGGCGTTCCCGTGGGCACCAAGTCCTTGGCCCTGGTCATGACCACCATCCCTGCGGATGGCGTCACCAAATACAACTGGCTGCTCTACAACCTCTCGGCCAACCGCCAGGCCTTGGAGGCAGCCACCTTTGGCGTGGCCGACTACGGTGTGGGCAGCGATGGTCCGGTCCCCGGCTACCAACCCCCCTGCAGCCAAGGCGGCGGCGCCAAGGTTTACACCTTCACCCTGTATGCGCTGTCGGCCCCCGTGAACGCAGCTGCCAAGCCCGATGGGGTCACGCTGACGGGGCTGTTGGCGCCGCTGACCCTGGCCAAGGCTTCCTTGAACGTGTCTTACACCCGCAGCGCAAGTCCCTCCGGGTCGAGCAGCGCCTGCCTGCTGGTTCGCAACGCGGTGCAGGGCGGCGGCGGTACCGCACAGGTGGGCTGCGATGCGCAGTACGCCTACATCTCTTCAGAAGGCCTGCCCACGCACACGATGATGGACGGCATCACGGCGAGCAACCTGCAGGTGCCCACAGCGCAGCGCTTTTTGGGCACCAACGCCTGGCGCATCCCGCTGACCCCACGCCTGGCCGATGCTCCAACCTCAGTCACCGATGGGCCAGTGGGGGTGGCGGTCAACGGCGTGCCCATCTTCAACCCCTGCAAACAAGGCGGCTGCCAGAACGGCGACACCAAGGTCTTGGGGGAATTGGATCTGTGCAATGGGCACGCGGGGCGCGCAGACGATTACCACTACCACGCCGCCCCCACCTGCCTCATGTCGACCAAGGCTGCCAATTATTGGGATACGCATCCCATCGGCTGGGCACTCGATGGCTTCGGCATCTATGGCTACAACGACGCCGACGGCAAACCGGCCGTGCGTGATGGGGTGTGCGGCGGCAATGCCCTGCCCGTCAGCAACGGTCCGCAGGGCTACAAGTACCACGTCACCGATGTCTCCCCCTACGTGATGTCCTGCCTGCGCGGTGTGCCCAGCCCCGATCTGGCCGGGCAGTCCGCAAAGTTCAGCCCCATGCGACAGCCGCCGGTGCAACCTTTTGCGGTCAGTGCCATGAGCCTGCGAAGCGATGCCGCCACGGGTCAACAGGTGCTGCGCTTCAGCAGCACGCGCACCTTCACCACCAATGAGACCGGGCAGGACAGCTACGCGAACCCACCGGGCTCCTACCAAATCCGCTGGAAGGCCCTGAAAGGCGATGAGCTGGAGGCCGCACTGGGCCTGGCCAACAACCGAAGCAAGACCGCTTGCTGGGCCTTCGAGTTCAAAAGCGAAGCGGGAGCGACCACCCAGCCTCCCATCACCTATTGCCGCTGATGCACACCCCGACCTGCAGAGCCCTTCCCACCCTGGTTTGGGCCCTTGCCTTGACGCTGCAGGCCCTGCTGTGCCAAGTGGTTCGCGCCCACGACAGCCCTCTGCCCTCGGCCACCCTGGTGCAACGCGACGGCGGCCACTTCACGCTGTCGTTGCGCTGGGACGCCGCGCGCGCGCTGCAGCTCACGCTCCTGCCCGATACCGCACCCACCGAAGCCTTGGCGCTGCTGTCGGCCATGGAGCCCGAGCGATTCGCCAAGCACTGGGAGCAGGCCACCCGGCGCTGGGCTGAGCACTGTGCACTGCTCATCCAGGGCCGCAGCCATAAGGCCGAACGGTGGTCCTGGCCTACCGCCTCGGATGCACAGGCCTGGCTGCAGCGCCAGCTCATGCCCCAGCTCACGGGTGCCCATGCCGACCACGAATGGCTGGCGGCACAAGCGGAGTTTCGGATCGGCGGTGATGCGGTGACACAAGCGCAGCTGAAGCTGCCCGCAGCCCTTCGCCCCCTGTCCCTGACAAGCCTGCGGCCCCGCCAGCAATGGGCCCGCGAAGGCGACAGGCCCCTTGATCTGAGGTTTTGATGACCACGTACTTTTGGCCTGCGGGCTTGATCGCCTTGGGATGCCTGCTCAGCGCTTGCGGTGGTGGGGGCAGTGGTGGGGGCAGCGGCACGGCCGTCTCGCCGCCGGCTGCCGGCGCAACGGGAGGTGGCAACAGCAGCACTGCGCCCACCACGCCGGCGCTCAGCTTCAACGGCAGCGTGGCCCTGGGCAGCCCCACTGGCAACAGCATCAAGGTCAATGTGTTCAGTGCGGACCAATCCGGCACGGTCTCGGTGGCCTATGGCAGCAGCCCGGCGGTGCTGATGCGCCTCACGGAACGCCTCAGCCTCAAGGCGGGTACCCCAGTGGAGTTCACCCTCAACGGATTGAACCCCAATGAGCGGCACTACTACCAACTCAGCTACCAGGCAGATGCGAATTCAGCCGCCTGGCAAGGACCCATTCAGCCCTTCCAAACGGCTCGCGCTCCAGGCTCAAGCTTCACCTTCGCCATACAAGGCGACTCCCACCCCGAACGACCGCAGCAGTTCACCGCTGAGCTCTATGCCCGCACGCTCGACAGCGTGGCCGCGGATGCACCGGACTTCTACATCTTGATGGGCGACGATTTCAGCATCGACACCATCGACCCGTCCAAGATCACGCGCGCTCTGGTGACCGAGCGCTACACGCAGCAACGCACCTGGCTGCACCGGATCTCTCGCAGCACCCCGCTGTTCCTGGTCAACGGCAACCACGAACAAGCGGCGCGCTATCTGCTCGATGGCACACCCGACAACGTCGCGGTTTGGGCACAAAACGCCCGCAACAGCCTGTACTCGCAGCCCGCGCCCGATGACTTTTACTCCGGCAACACCGAGCAAGTGCCCTTCATTGGCCTGCTGCGCAACCACTACGCGTGGACCTGGGGAGACGCCCTGTTTGTGGTCCTCGACCCCTATTGGTCTTCAGCCGTGGCCGTGGACAACGTCTACGGCAACAGCAAGAAAGACAACAGCAATATGTGGGACGTGACCCACGGCGACGCCCAGTACGCCTGGCTCAAGCGGGTGTTGGAAAGCAGCAAGGCGGCGCACAAGTTTGTCTTTGCCCACCATGTGATGGGCACAGGCCGCGGCGGTGTCGAGCTTGCGGGCCTGTGGGAGTGGGGCGGCAGCAATGCCAAGGGCGTCGATGAAATGAAGTCCCAACGCCCCACCTGGGCCACGCCCATTCACCAGCTGTTTGTGCAGAACAAGGTCAAGATCTTTTTCCAAGGGCATGACCACGTCTGGGTGCGACAACAGCTCGATGGCGTGGTCTACCAGACCTTGTCGCAGCCGGCCGATCCCAACTATGCGCTGTACTTCGATGAGGCCTACAAGTCTGGTGAGAAGCACCCCAACACCGGCTACACCCGTGTGACGGTCTCCCCCACTCAGGTCAGGGTGGAGTACGTGCGCAGCCTTTTGCCCAAAGACGAAACCGCCGCCCGCCGCCAAGGCAGCGTGGTCACCTCTTACACCCTGCCATGAAACCCACCTTCTGCGGCCTCAAGCTCAATCTCGTGGACACACGGCTCGCCGTCTGCATCTGGATGACGGTGTCAGCCCTGGCCTTTAGCCTGGCGGCTTGCGGCGGTGGAGGCGGGAGCGGCAGCTCGTCCGCGGGCAACCCGCCGCCCACCACCGATGGTGGATCCTCCGGCAGCAGCGGCGCAGCACCCAGCGCCTTCACCGGTGACATCCTCTTGGGCGCCCCAGAAGACACGCGGATTCGGGTCAAGCTTTTCAGCCCCACGCAATCGGGCAGCGTGCAGCTCAGTTGGGGCGTGCAGTCGGCCAATGAGTCGCGCAGCGCGGTGGCCACGCTCAGGGCAGGCGAGCCCCTGGAAATGCTGGTCGAAGGTTTGCAGCCCGATGCGGCCTACCGTTGGAAGCTGGCCTTCACCGCAAGCGGGGCCACGGCGGCCCAGGACAGCAACGAGTACCGCTGGCGCACGGCGCGACGGCCGGGCAGCACCTTCACCTTCACCATCCAGGCCGACTCCCACTTGGACGAAAACTCGGACCTCGCCATCTATCGCCGCACACTGGACAACATCCCGCTGTCCTCGCCTGATTTCCACATCGACCTTGGCGATACCTTTATGACCGAGAAGCATGCCGAGGCGTTTACGGCCGTGGTGAGCCCGGCGCCCAGTGCCACGGTGGTGAACAACCGTTACATCCAAGAGCGCGGCCACTTCGCCCGTATCGGACATTCAGTCCCCGTCTTTCTGGTCAATGGCAACCACGATGGCGAACTGGGTTGGTCCTACACCGGCCAAGCGGACAGCTTGCCCATCTGGGCCACACAGGCGCGCAAACGCTTCTTCTTGAATCCGCTGCCGGGGGCCTTTTACAGCGGAGACCTCAACATCGAGCCCTACACCGGCGAGCGCGCCGCCTGGTATGCCTGGCGCTGGGGCGATGCACAGTTCATCGTGCTGGACCCTTTCTGGAACAGCCGAGCCACGGCCAACCGAGATCCGTGGAACATCACGTTGGGCGAGCGCCAGTACCGGTGGCTCGAAGGTGTGCTCAAGGCCAACACAGCGGCCTACACCTTCATCTTCACCCACAACCTGGTGGGCGGCTCAACCGAAGGCCAGATGCGCGGGGGCTCGGAGGCGGCACCGCTGTTTGAATGGGGCGGGCGCAACGCCGACGGCAGTGCCGGCTTCGCAGCCAAACGCCCCGGTTGGACAGCGCCGATTCATGAGTTGTTGGTGCGTCACAAGGTCACGGCGGTCTTTCATGGGCATGACCACTTTTATGCCCATCAATCCTTGGATGGCGTGATCTATCAACTGGTGCCCCAACCCAGCGCCGTCAATTCCAATAACGGCGCGCAGCTGGCAGCAGACTACCGCTACCTGGCCGGCACGTTTCTGGCCAGCAGCGGCCACCTGCGCGTGACCGTTTCCCCCAGCGCGGTAACCTCCGAGTACGTTCGAACCTGGCTGCCCACGGCGCAAACCGCCACCCGGGTGAACGGGCAGGTGGACCATCGCTGGGTGGTCAGTCGCTGAGAGATGAAGCCCACTTGAAGTCTTTACCTACGCATCCGACGAACAGCGTCATCGCACCGTTGTTCAGCGGGTTGTCGCCGCGCCGGGCGGCTGCGAAAACAACTTGGCCGCGCGGCCCTTGATCTCCAACAGCTCGTCTGGGGTCACGCTGTACCGCCCGGACATACGGTCCACGCGCACGCCGAACTCGATGTCGCGGCCCCCTTTGGACAGAACACCGACGGTGAAGGCGTAGTCCTGGTGCTGCGCCGGCAGGCCTTCGGTGGCGATGTCGTAATCCTCGTATTGCACGATCGTGATGTCGCCACTGGCAAGGTCGAGTTCACCCTGGGCTCGGATCTCGTGTTCGGCCAGTTCATCGACGACCGTGATGGGCAACTTCAGATTCATGGGGATTCTTGGCATTGGGGGCCAGACGTGCTGGCCGGTGATGGGC
>JACCED010929752.1_pt1 | contig 10112 bp, 14 predicted proteins | sample 7455021 | NCBI WGS metagenome assembly JACCED01 (sample SAMN15323456, study PRJNA562643) | freshwater metagenome | isolation source: river surface water | place: USA:Blue River Watershed | collected 2017-08-19 | reverse complement strand
TGCCAGACTATGAAGTAGCCGGAGAAAAATCTGTTACCGGCGCAGACGGCAATTCATATCTAACGATTGAATTAACACTTAAAAAGTAAGAGGTACACACAATGGCTGAAGAAAAGGTAGGAGTAAGCGGAGGCGCATCAACTGGTGCATCCACATCAACAGGTAATGACAAAGCTGGCGCAAGTGCTAGCGGGTCTGCAAGTGCAGGCGGCGAAGCTCATGCTGGCGCAAGCGCAGGTGTAGACGGATCATATGCAAGTGCAGGTGCAAGTGCAGGCGTATCAGCTAATGCTGGCGCAGAAGGTTCAGCTGAAGCGCATGCCAAGCAAGAAATTGCAGGCGGTGTAGATGCTACAGCAACAGCCGGTGCATCAGGGCAAGCCAGTGCAGAAGCTAGCGTAGAAGCAAGTGCAGAAGCACACGGTGGATGGGACGGTAAGAACGCATCAGCTGGTGCAAATGTTGGCGCAGAGGCAAGTGCTAGTGCTGGCGCAAGTGCAAGCGGTGATGCAAGTGTTGGTATTGGCGGTGTTGACCTAGCAGGCGTTTCAGCACAAGGTGGTGTTAACGCTAATGCAGATGCATATGCTAGAGCGGGTGGTAGTGCATCAATTGGTGAGAACGGTGCAAGCGTAAGCGGCGGCGCTATTGCTGGTGCTAGTGTTGGGGTAGATGCTGGCGGTTCAGCTAAGATTGAAACCGCAGTAGGCAGCGCAGAAGTTAGTGGTAGTGCTGGCGCAAGTATTGGTGCACAAGTTGGCGCTGAAGGTGAAGCACATGCTACATACAAAGACGGCGAAGTCAGCGTGGGTATTTCAGGTGATGCTGCATTACTAGTTGGTTTAGAAGGCGATGTTAACATGAACGTTGATCTAAATCCAGCTATCGATACTGCTAACCAAGCAGCCAAAGCAGCCGCAGATGCGGCAGCAGAAGCAGATCGCATTGCTAAAGAGCAAGCCGCTGCCGCACAGAAGGCAGCAGACGATGCAGCTAAAGCAGCAGAGAAAGCAGCCAATGATGCCGCAGCCGAAGCTGCTAAAGCAGCAAACGATGTTGCTAAGGGTGCTTCAGATGTAGGTAAGGACATTAGTAAGGGTGCATCAAAGACTGCTAAGAGTGCTAAGAAGTTCTTTAAGAGCGACCAGCGTCTAAAAGAAAACATTGCTAAGGTTTCTACAGTAGATGGTATTAATTTCTACTCATACAACTACTTGAACGACACTGTAACTTATACAGGCGTATTAGCCCAAGAGCTAGTAGGTACTAAGTATGATTCAGCAGTGCGTCTAGGCATTGATGGTTTCTACGAAGTAGATTACAGTCAATTACCAACTGTACACTAATGGCAGATCGTGTAACACTATACAAGGCAGAATATCTGGTAGGTTCTTTTAACGAGGACCTATCAGAACTTGAAGCTATGATAATGCGTAACTACAATGAGGGACGCAACATTGCTCATTGGGCCGACGATATACGTTACGAAGATATTAGAATTAATTTTACACCACAAGTACAGCGTATTGCACGTACACTTGAACAAGAATGGTTTAACACATTCGGCGATGAGATCGAGTTGTGTTGGCAAGGACAAGAAGGCAACGACCCTAATTCTGCTTTTTGGTCAGTGGTACATGCTACTGGCGAGATGACTAATTTACACAGTCACGAATCAGCAGATAACTATGTAGGTGGCGCACATGTTAGTGCAGCATTCTATGTTAAGGTTCCACCTAACAGCGGAGACTTTGTATTTCAATATAAGCCAAACCCTTATATTATTAGACAAGAAGTAGTTAAAGCAGAACCTAACAAGTTTGTAATGTTTGACTCTACCATGCCACACTTTGTTACAAAGAATCACAGCGATGATTTGCGTATTGTTATTAGTATGAACTTTAGGTTTAAGAACAATGAAGATAACTGATATCATTGAAAACTTTGCAGACGGTAAAGTAAAAGGCAAGAGTCGTCCTGGCCGTGTAAAACGTGCTGGCGCTAGTTGTAAAGGTTCAGTTACAGATTTAAGAGCAAAAGCCCGCAAGTATGGCGGTGAAAAAGGTAAAATGTATCATTGGTGTGCTAATATGAAAGGCGGCAAACAATGAATGTTGTAGATAAAATTGTCTATACAATAACAGCAGGTGTATTACTACTCTTAGCAGGCATTATTATTGGCGACTACATTATTGCTGTTAAAACAGGGCGCGAAATTAACTCAGAAATCATAACACTTATGAAAATGAGTATTACAGGGTTGATTGGTATTATTGGCGGATATATGGGCGGAAAGCAGTCAAGACGTCGGGAGTAATTTATGAGCCATTTGTCGGATACAGGATACGGATATTTTGAACACTTGTTGAGGGCATGGAAGGTAGCAGGAGTACTGCTAGTACACGGAATGTTACCAAACGTATGGAAAACTAAAGCAAGCGAAATGATTTGTGTAAATAGTAACAGCGAAATAATTAAACCTGGTGGGAGATCCTTAAGTGAAGATTAACGAGATCATAGTTGAAACTACTAGCGGCGGCATAGCTGTGGTAGCTCAACCTTTGGGTGCTGTCATCAAGCGTCCAAACCCCAGCATTTATAAAGCCAAGAAAAAGAAGAATAAAAATGAGAGCCGTTAAAGACAAGTATGGTAATCTTCAACTTATTGATAGAGCTCAAACAGCTATATTCAATAAAGTAGATCTTAGCAACTTTTTAGACATAAGTACACTTAATGAGAGAGATCTGCATGTTGCAGAAGATCTACATAAAAAGAACATTCTTCAAAAAGTGAAAAAAGGTCATGCAATTGGCTACAAAATACACGCACAAAGACTCAAGCTATAGCAATCAGGTCTATCTAGCATCCAAGCTAGATACTATAGCTGACCGCGTAATCAAGCGAGGCGTTCTAGTAGTTGAAAAAAACTCAGACGGCTTCTTTAACCTATTAGACTACTTTAACAAAACTATTATTGTTGCTGATGTGCCTACTGTTGCACTAGCTAAATCTATTTGTGATTATCTTAATAGTAAACGTGATACTAATAAGAGAAAGTTTTTTGTAGACTTGCAACACTTAATTAACAACTATCACAAGTTAAACAACGACTGCATCTTTTACAGACATACAATTAAAGTTGCCAAAGATATAATGCGGGTTGAAATAGCACTCACACGATTAGATGTTACTTTAGTTAAGCTAAAGACGCTACATCAACAGATACAGCATTATACAATTTAGTTTCTATCATGGGGTATAAAGCAACGCCTGATAGATTAGCACTTATAGAGTCGTCGTTCTACAACGAATATTTTTGCTTTGACGAAGTTAATATAAAGACAATTAAGCCTTTCTTTATTGACGCTATAAAAAAGAATTCTACAGGATTTTGGAATCCATGGGACGGCACTGGCGAGGAAGATGTTATCGTTGGTGAAGATTACACTACTTATAGATTTAATACAGCCGATAATAGAACTAGGCTGATAACCCACCTGCAAGACGAATATGGCCGTCAAAAGCTCAAGCAATATAACTGGCTAGTAGATGATAAACCAGTTGAAATAGAATATAAAGTCAATCGCAACGGCTTTAGGTGTAATAATTTTACTAACGATCCGGGTATTGTATTTGTTGGTTGTAGTAATACATACGGTACCGGTATGCACTTACAGGATATATGGCCTAGTTTAGTTTCATCATATTTTAATTGTGAGTCATGGAATTTGGGAACCCCAGGAATGGGGTTAACTATGAGTACCTTTTATTTGACAAACTGGTACGAAGATATACCAACCCCTAAGGCCATTGTTGTACTTGAGCCCCCACCGGATAGAATAGAATTATACCATTTTAAAAATGAACAATTTCAAGTTGATATTTTAAAAAATCTTCTTGATATGCACGAAACACATCCACTAGTAGATTGCTTATACAGTAGCTTGCCATTTACTTCTGCCATTAACTATCGATTGAACATACAGTCGCTAAAGTTGCTTGCTAAACACTGGAACGTGCCTATTGTTACAAAAACATTGTTTGAATCAGCAAACAATATAAAAATAAAACCTGATTCAGGCTCTGATTTTGCTAGAGATTTGATGCATTTTGGTAAAAATGTTCATTCTGCTATAGCAGAAAAGATGATAGAGGCCTTAAAAAACGAAGGGCTTTAAAATAGAGTTTTATGATAAATAAGTGTTATAACTAGAACATCAAGGATATATCCCATGTACTTAAAAGAGTTCAAACAACCGTCAAGTAAAAAATTATCAAAGCTAAACAAGTTGCTCAGTGAGCATTTTGGTATTAGCATCACTGCTAGTTTCCCTAAGAAGGCTAAACTAGTAGCACTTAAAGAAAATGCTGAAAAAGCATTAGTAACACTTCGTGGTTCAAACGTAAAGTTTCACTTAGAGCCTGATTATGCTAAGTTCCTTGGCATTAAGGACGTAGTTGAGACAATGATCAACGAAGGCATGTACGCTGAGAGTCCTGCATACTTAGCTATGAAGGAAATGATTGAAAGCACAGTACGTCAACTTATGGACAGTGGCTACACTGTGGATGAAGCTACATCTGAATGCATGAATCGCTATAGAATGGATAACCGCTTTGCATACGATGACGGTCACGTTATGCCAATCGTTATTACCGCTGCTAAAAAGTACATGGACGAGTGCAGCATGGGCGAAGGCCTAGCCGGCGGCAATATGGGTGCTACTGTAGGTGATACTATCACTGGCATGCCAGCACATAACGAACTAAGTTCTAAAAATGTTGCTGAACAGGTTCTTCGTGTTCTAGCTAAAGAAGCAGGCGTTGAACTAAAAGACACCACAAGCTATCAAGCCATTGAAGAAAAACTAAATGGCTTTGCTAAAGTCAGCGGCAAGAGTCGCGATGCAGTAGTTGAGTTCTTAAACAGTCTCGACGAAGCAGCACTAGTAGCAGGTATTCAAATGTTTGGTCGCAAGATTGCAGAACAAAATGCATATAATCAAGCAGCCGCAGATGCAGCTCGTAGTGGTGCTAAGGAATTTGAATTTCCAAAAGGCAGTGGCAAGATGCATCCAGTTAAGATGAAAAAGGATACGGCACACAAGATCGCTGGCGCAAAGAATGAAAGCATCCTAGGCGACTTAGTAGACGATCTATTAAACGAAGAAGTTGACGTTGAGCAAGCTGAAGTTGTGATGGCAGTTCGTGCATTAGCCGATGACATTCAAGATCAGATTGAACGACTAGGTCGTATGATTAACGAAGATCTTCCTGCTATTGCAGACAAGATGCGCGGCGAAATGGGCGCACAAGCAGCACAGAGCTTTGTTGATAGCACAACACAAGTACTAAATCAGCACTTAGAATCTGCTAAGGCAGCTAAAGCAGGTGTTGACAGTTCTGTAGCAAGCATAACTGGTGGCGAAGCAGTTGGTGGCTTAGGTGATACCGGCGGCTTAGGTGAGCCAAGTCCTGCTAGTTTAGCAGAACCAGACATGCCCGAAGAAGAGCCAACAGTTGATGTCAACGAACCCGCAGCAGCTGGTCCCGAAGACGAACCACTAGGTCGAGCAGCAGTATAATGCGACTATACGAACTCTTTGTCAAAGAGAGTTATTACAACGACTTAATTGTTGCTGTACAAGATTTGCTTATTCGCGTCATGAATAAAGGGCTTAAAGAGATCAGTACCGAACGATTTAAAAGTCTGCTGGCTAAACAAGGTTATGTAACCACAGATGACGAATTGATTGCTGCATTAAATGACAGCGAATTTGTTACTTCTGTTGATAGCGAAAAGATTATTCCTAAAGGCGAATTGCCTGATAACATGAAAGATGCAGAAGCGTCAGTTGATGTCAGTAAAATGGCTGGTAATCAAGCTATGCAAGATATTAAGGCAGATGTGTAATGGCAACCATTTTTGTAAACGCAACAACTGCTAGAAGAGATTCTAGAAACAACAGCATTATTCACAGCGAGGTTCGCAGCATTGAGAGTGCTGTATTAGGAAACATTGATGCAGGTATCCTTTATGCAAACGTTACTAGTGGCACTACAATGACTAGTAATGTTTCGTACTACAATGCATGGAATGGCGTAACCGACGATGCAACAAAATTAGATCAAATTAACTATGTTAAAGACTATTTTGTTAACTTAGGCTACGCTGTATATATTGGAACAAACAATACATCAAACAACACACTCACTTGGAACATCAGTTGGTAATTAACCAGAGAGGTAGTTGATATGTTAGAAACATTATTTTGGGTAGTAGTTGGTGCATTCGTTGGCTGGAACTTCCCACAGCCACAGTTCGCAAAAAACTTTCAAGCAAAACATTTGCAAAAGTATATCGATAAGGTAAAAGCCTTTTTACCATTTTTTAAATAAAATTTGACAGCGTTAGTTAAGTATGTTATACTAAGACATGCTTATTAACAAATACAATTATCCACAACTAAAAAGACTTCAAACCCCCGCTGGGCGACAGTATGTAGGCGATGATGCTGAACCTGTTCCCAGCGTTACTACTATTCTCGACAGCACCGCTGATAAAACTCATCTCTTTGAGTGGAAGAAACGAATTGGTGAGGAAGAAGCCAATCGACAGACTCAACAAGCCGCAGGCTTAGGTACCAAGGTTCACACCGCATTAGAAAAGTTCATCCTAGGCGAAGAGTGGGATAACTTTGGCAACAACATGGTCAGTATCCTAGCCGGCAAAATGAGCCGTGTGATGATTGAGCAGGGCTTGGGCAAAGTTAACGAACTTTGGGGCACAGAAGTAGGACTTATTGCTAAGGGCTTATATGCTGGTACTAGCGATGCTATTGGCATTTACGAAGGTGAAGATAGCATCATTGACTTTAAGACTGCAAAGAAGCTTAAAAAGCGTGAGTGGATTGAGGACTACTTTTTGCAGGGCTGTGCATATGCACTAGCACACAACGAAATGTTTGGTACAAATATCCGCAAAGTTAGCATTTTAATGGTAGACCGTGAAGCAAAGTTTGCTGACTATATTATCAAAGGCGACGAGTTTGACCACTATTGTAATATATGGGGAGATCGGCTTGCGCAGTACTATAGCCGCTAGGTTATCAAAGTGATAAATACTGTTAAGCTAGGAGACTTAACAGTGGCAAACGCAAACGTAATTATTTCGCGAATTCAAAACAGACGTGGTTTAAAGCAGGATTTACCTCAGCCATTACGTCCAGGTGAAATTGGATTCGCTCTAGATACACGACAAGTATACATCGGTGCAGACCCCGATGATGCTACCAGTGGTGGTTATAACAAAGTTAGTGTGTTTGAAACAACAACTAACGCAAAAGATATTACCATCAGTATTGCTAACAACCAAATAATTGCATTCACTGTTCCGTATAAGAAATACCCTCGAGGTTCGTTTGACGGCATCACAGCCATAGCTACTTGGAATCCTACATCAAATACATACGTTGGTTCAGGTGAACCAGTGTTTTCTGAAAACATTACATCTGGTGCAAGCAATGCTACAGGTATAACAAGTATCGTTACTAACTCTGCATTTACAGCTACTGATATTTTAGTGCTTAAGAATGGCACACTATTAGTTGGTGACTCGGGTAATTCAACCCCGACTGCTAGTAAGGATTATAGTTTTGCAGCCAGCAGAGATTCAGCCAATACACATATCTTAACTCTTAGAACTGCGCCGCGTTCATCAGATGAAATAGATATTTGTTATTATAGTAATGCTGCCGTGTTAGATGCATTGTCAAACACAACCATCATTTATCCTGGCACAACTATCCAGAGTTTTTATACAACATATAATATTCCTGATTATTTAAAAATCCCCGAAGAGCTTGTAACTGTAAGTACAACATCTGGCCATGGCCTGATTGGTTTAGAGTATAAACATATTGCTGTAACAGCCAACGGCACTGACAACATGAGTTCAACCACAGGCTTAACCTTGGGCAACTTATTATTAAGCCGCAGCGATGATGCAGAATTAACCAGCACCACAGTTGCAAACTCTACAATTACTTTTAGTGTTGATGAAGGACATGTATATGATGTTAACGGTCCGTTTGCATACGTATATGTTACAGACACCAATGCAAACATTTATTTAAATGATAAGCTATTCCAAATAACTGCAAATACTGCAAATACCATCAGTGTTGCTATTCCTTCAAATGCTGCAACTACTGCACGAACAGTTACCGCGGCCGTACAAACAGGTAGCACAAGTAATATTGTGCTTACTGGTAACGCCGAAGGTGTAGCAGCCAGCACTAATGTTTTAATTATTAGTGATTCTGGCAGTAATATTAATGGCGGCACTTTTACTGTTGTTTCTTCTAACACCACTGCATTTGTTGTTAACATTGCTAACGTTGATTTGTTTAATTCATCGCTGGATTCTAACATTAGCTTTGTCGGATACAATGTCAGCAACGAGGTCATTGCATACAGTGAAGGTCACGGCGAATTAGCTAACTTGGTAGTCGATGTAACAGACTCATCAAACACAAGTCAGTTAACTAATACAACATATACTGTTGGTGCAACTACTGCAAATACATTTGTTCTAACAGGTACATCAGCTAACGTGGAAAATGTTACATTTAATATTAGCCCAGATCTAGCTAACGTATATACAACAAATTATATTACTCCAGTTCGCAGCATTGATTTGAGCAGTGATACAACAGTTTCGGCAGCAACAGCAACAGTAAACAGCGTAGAAGATTGGCCATCGTTGAATCTACTCCCTGGTTCAAGTTCTCGAGTATACCTAACACATAGAAATGCATATAGCAGTGTTGGTATTAATTTTAGAATACATGAAGATTCAGATACACCAACTGCTAGTGTATTCAAACTTGCACCCGGGGAATATAGCACCTCAACTACAGTTAAAGCAAAGTTAGAAACTTGGATGAACTCTATTCTAGAGTCAGATGATGTTAACTTGTTTACTAAAGTATTTGTTGGTGCTAAGTATGCATTACCTGGCGATGTAGCTAGCATCGATGATTACATACTTGATATTGATAATACGTTTGACGAGATTACATTCAACAGTCGCGAAGAAGCTAGAGACTTCAATAAAACAGTTAATACTTTATACTTTGAAAGAACCAGTAGCGATATCAAGGGTCTTGTAAATCTTAAGACTAATATCGAATTACAGACTCGTACTGCATCAGTTGTTGGTGATAAGACTACTTCATATACTGAAATGAATACTGCTACTATTCCAGCAGGCGGTGGCAATATTAACAGCATGACACAAAGCATCAGTGTATATAATACATATTTGATTGATTATACAATTACCGAAGCAAGCAGTGTAACTGACGCAAAGTATCAACGTATTGGTACAATGTATATGTCTGGTAGATCTGATTTCAACGCCAACGGCGAAGTCCTATTCAGCGACATATCCAGCGAAATGGTTGATTCAACTACAACAGGTAATGTTGTGTTTAGTGCATCATTGGTAAATGATGAGATTATTCTAAATGCAGTAAATAATGTTAACAGAGATTTGTCTATCAAATACTTAATTAAACGTTGGTCATCTGACCCAAGCTAAAATGGAAAGTTATGTTTACAAAGACACAGAGTCCAACTGCTCGCCTGGCAGCATGGAGATCATTCAGGCAAAATTTTCCCAAAGATGGAACAGCAGAATCTATAGTTGAGGCTTTTGCTGAAGTCAAGCTAACAACACGATACGTAGATTATTACACGCCCGAAGAATGGCTTGACGTTTTTGAAATAGTTAAAAACGGATACTTTTGTCAAAGCGGTTTGACCTTAGTCATGACCGCAACCTTAATACACTTGGGCATCATAAAATCTTCTGACTTGCACTTTGAAGTGGTAAGTAATCATATCACAGGAGCCGATGGGTTAATCCTAGAACATAATGGTTTGTACTACAACTTCCTCCCAGGGAAGATAGTAGACAAAGAGTTTGTGGCTTCTAACTCAACAAAGTTTGCTGAACATATTATAGCAGCAGATAAACTTTGTTGTTGACATGATAAGTATTATCATCTATAATTAAAAACGAACACTATAATAACACAGGATGCAT
>JACCED010283558.1_pt1 | contig 10112 bp, 7 predicted proteins | sample 7455021 | NCBI WGS metagenome assembly JACCED01 (sample SAMN15323456, study PRJNA562643) | freshwater metagenome | isolation source: river surface water | place: USA:Blue River Watershed | collected 2017-08-19 | reverse complement strand
GGCAGTGAGGTTTGGGTTTTAATGGGCATCGTCAACGATTCGTGAAGTTGACGGTTTTCTTCCTCTTTAGAATTAAAATAGTCTTTCGCCAAAGAGGCTAAAAGGGTCACCACTTGCTGCCGATCGGTAGCATGGCCGATGAGCGTATGGAAAACCATGCTTTTCTTGAGCGTTTTCCTAAACCCTGTGAAGCCGCAGGGAACTTGGTTGACATGGGTTTGCGGCAAACCGCCGAGGTCTTTAAGTGAACGATCGATAAACCCGTGAGGGGTCGTTAACGTGGTATCTTCACCAAAGAGAATGCCACAGTCGTTGATATAGACCACTTTTTCATTGCAAGAGGTCAAATAAAAATTGCCATCCACTGTGTCATGCACTTGGGCGGAATCGCCAGTGGACGCGCGTAATGTGAAATACATAAAATCGGGGTGGATTTCGCTTTCCATCCAACTTTGGAGCAAATTGGAAACAGCTTTATAACCGCCGTAATCAATGCCGCTAGTTAATATTTGGGCAAGCCCATCAACGACTTCAAGATCAACCGGATTTTCGTTACGGTTGGTAATCTCAACCTTGCGGACAAGACCTGCCAATGTCTCGTTGGGAAGAGTGAAATAGGTTACCTTTACGCAAAGGCCAAGAACCTTGTTTTCTTCGGAAATCGAGAACTGATCCGGGCGTATAATCATCGTTTGATCGGCATGGCTCTCCAAGAAAAACTCGTGGACGGTTCCGTTAACCTTAATAAAGGTTCTAAAACCCATTCGGGCAATATGCCGATACATGGCGTTGGCGGGGAAAAATTCCATAATGGCACCGTTTTTATCACGAAGCCCAAAAGAGGCCATCCCCTGCCCTCGATTAACATAAAAAGCCCACATCGGAATTCCCTTTTTCCCAGATATTCCTGAAAGGAAACTCGCGAAAGGACGTTCTTGCTGATAGCGTTCTATTTTGAATTCATTGATAGTATTCATGCGTTACTCCATGGATGAGGAAACCGATTTCCCTATTATCATATAACAAAATGAAAGCGATTTCAAGTAAGAAACGCAGTGCCCGCGTGGGCGAAAAGGAAAATCATTCGACGACAGCGATGAAAAAATCCTTTAAAAAGGATTGCGTATTCTTTTACGCGTGTCAAAAATTATTGTTGAGGGCGAGGAAAATCCCGCCATTTGCCCCCGGCAAGACGATGAATTTCTTCCGTAGCTAAGAACCATTTCATAACCACATTCCGACGAGGATAAAATTCATAAAATTCGCCATCAAAGAAGGTGTAAAAACGGGTGACATCGGTGCACATTCCGTAGGTTGGGACTTCTTGTGGGGAAAGATGAAAACGGAAAGGTTCTCCGCGCCGCGTTCCTTCATAAATGAAGCCTCCACGATCAAGATGGATGGTGCCTGATCCAACGACCTCAGAGGTTTTTTGATCCTTAAGCGGTTTGTATTTCGGAAGCATTCCGAGTTCGGCTTCGATGTGCATTTCGAAACCTGGGTCTGAAACTTCTTTTCGAATCTTTTCGCGTTGCCAATCAAACCAAGCGCGTGGAGTTTCGGGAACCACGCAAGACGCATCCAACGGAACCCAGTCATAAGCAGGAGTAAGCGTGGCTCCATTGCCACACGATTCACAGCGGAGTGTGTTGCCCTCCCCTTTCATGACATGATCCTTGCCGCAACGGGGACACCGATAGAGTAAATCACCCATGTTTTTGGCCATACTTCCATGGCCATCGAAAGGAATGTGATGGATTTTATTCCAGGCATAATCATCCTGATGGATGGCTTCGTTGACTTTCTCTTGAATGACTTCATCCGTTAACTCAGCCAAATCTTCTGGAGAAAACAGCGACTGAATCACAACATCGACTTTCCCGGGGCGTTCATCCAAACAATATTTGGTGCTGGTTAAATAACCGCCTTTGATGGTCATTACAAACACTGGGACTTTCAGATGTTTCAGCAGTTTTCCGGTGCCGATGGCGACGGGTTGATTGGAGCCTGAAATCGAGCTCATCCCTTCAGGAAAAAGGACAATTCTACCGCCCTTTTTGATGATGCGTTTGATCTGCGTAATCGTATAGATATCGGCCGTGAAATTTTTCTTGGGGATGATCTGCAACAAATGGAAAATGCCTCGGAGGTGGGAACGGAAAAACTCGTTATACCCCGCGACGTAATTAAAGGTATGGGGAAGTAGCGGGATGCCCGAGTAAATGTAGTCCATGCGTGAGGCATGATTGGAAATAACGATATAGGGGCCTTTGGTTTTTCGGGGATCGGCTTGATAATCGACGGAAACGTTCAGTTTTTTGAAAAATAAACCTTTCCAAATGTTGCCCAGAAGATTATAGATGACGAATGGCGGTTTTTTGATTTTGCGATGGACCAGTTTTTGGGCAAGCGTTTGTTTCATATGAGTCCCTTTCAGCGCCGATAAATGGTTTCGATTTCGGCAATGTACGCAACCGAATAATCGCCGTTTTTGTAATTTTTCTTTGCGATATCTTGGTTGACAAAGCAGGCGGGTTCAAGCGGTTGGACATAGAGTTTTCGGCAAATGAAAATCAAATTGGATTCTTGAAAGGTGGGAACGCCGTCGATGAACTCGGTGTGAAGCCCGGCCAGCTGGGTTTTGTCGGGGATATCACGGCCGGAGTGTGTTCCGATGAACGACATGGCTTCGTGTTGATCATCAAAAAAGGAAAGTGAAAAACGGCCCGAAGCATCCAAAAAGCTTTTCGTGTGCCGTTGCGGTCGAACATAAATGGTGACAACCCATTTGTTCCACAACTGCCCCATCTGCCCCCAAGAGGCGGTTAGGGCATTGGTTTTGCCTTCTTTTTCGGCACTAATAAGAAACCAGTCATTTCCGATGAGGTTAAAAATTTTTGCACTGAAGTTTTCTGGGCGAATGATTTCCATAAGATTCCTCCGTCTACTTTTGTCATTATAGCAAATCAATCGGAAAGACTCATCGCAAGCCTGATGACATTTTGAACAAAGCGAATTTCCCCCGGCAAATACCTGGGTCAAAAAGGGACGTTGCGACATGTGTCGTGTCGTTAAGTTTTGTTGCTATCCACACTATTTACTTAAACGCTTGATTTCGCTTCGTGGTTTTGATATTTTCCGTATAATAATATTAGCTTAACGAAGCAGAGAGAGGTTTTTATGAACAAATTGTTTTCACGCGTTGGAGCTATGGTCTTATTAAGTGCAACCGCTTTATCTTTAACCGCTTGTGGTGTGGGTATGCGCGTTGCCAAATTGGGAATTGACGAATATTTCAATTTAGACAGCGAAATGCCTACCTTGGATATTACCAGTGCTTACATGATTTCTTACAACGAAGAAGAATACGAGAACAATTACCTTGTGTCCTATGACATCACGACGAACGGTTTTGCCGGATACATGGATTTCTATTACGATTCCAGCACCGGCGATTTCACGATTGAAGGCATCATGGCCACCACGCAAGCTGAGTTTGATGATTCTGGCTACCAAGCTGCGCTCCCGGATTGGGAAGCCGAATATGAAGAAATTGTCTATGCCGAGCAACACCCGGATGAATACGAAGACTACAACTTCGAAAAGCTGAGTGCCCGTCAATTGAACACTTATATCCGACAAGTCTCATAAAAAAAGCCGTTTAACCGGCTTCCATATCACGTTGTTTTCTTAAGTAGACGGATTGCAGAAGGCAAGTGTTCAATAATATCACTCGCCATCATGCTATCTTCGCCAACATCGTCACGCGCCAAACCACCTGCCGATTGATGTATGAAGACGCCAAGTTGGGCGGCCTCGATCGGCAGTTTTTTATTACCCAAAAAGCTAACGATGATGCCTGCCAAAACATCCCCGGAGCCCGCTTTTGCCATGCCGGGATTCCCACGGTCGGCTAAAAAGACGGCTTTCCCGTTCGAAATCCGAACATCGGCGTCTTTGAGTACCACAGTGATTCCTCTTTGAGTCAATTTTTCGATCTCTTGTTCAGGGGTTTCACTGTCCAGTAAGCGCTTAGCCTCTCCCGTGTGGGGGGTGACGATGACATTCTCAAAGGTGCGGTCTTGTTCTAGTAACCGCTTAAATATCGTCAATCCTGAGGCGTCGATGACGATGGGAATCTTTTTTTCAAGAAGCAGCCAAAGGACATCCTCGTTCAGAGAATCGTCACTTTGGAGTCCTGGGCCGAATAAAACTGCATCCTTTTTAATCAAAGCCTCGCTGAGGTCGTGTAAGTTTTCATAGGGGCGTACCATGACTTCGGGGTTGGGATTGTGGTAAAAAGGGTAATCCTTCTTTTGAACAAGAACCGTCACAAGGCCCGAACCGGTCCGATAGGCGGCAAGCGCGCTGAGAGCGGGCGCACCAAAAAAACCTTGGCTCCCGCCAATAATAAGGATGCTTCCGTAATCATATTTATTGGTGAGTTTTTGCCGTGGTTGAAGCTTCGGTAAATCCCCTTTTTCGAGTCTTTTTTCCATAGGTTCCCCAAATTAATTATATACACCTTCGACCCATGGGGAGTGTGTCAAAAAGGCTATTTCAAATTCTTGCCGTTGTCTTTGATTGTCTTTTGATAGAAATAAAAGGAATCTTTCGGAATCCTTCGTTGGGTCGAAAAATCCACAAACACAATGCCGAATCTCTTCGTATAACCCCACGCCCATTCAAAATTATCCAGGAGTGACCATGCAAAATATCCTACGACAGGGATCCCGTCGTTTTGAACCGTTTTCAGTTCCGTCAGGTACCGGTCCATGTAATCCACGCGGTTGGGATCATGCACATGACCATCTTTAGAAATGGCGTCGTGGCAACACATCCCGTTTTCACCGATGAAAATGGGTTTATGGTAACGCTCATAGAGGAATTTGGGTGTCCAGTACATGGTCTCAGGAACAACATCTTCCCAAGGGATGTTCGCTTGTGGGCTACCGACAGGAAATGGAGCAATAAACCCTTTTTGGGAAGCATCCAGGTCAGAATAAGTGCCTGTATAAACGTTCTGGTAACAATAGTCGATGGGCGTGGAAATAATGGCCAAGTCCTTTTTCGTGATTTTAGGTAAAATATCACGGTACATCTCGTAATACTCTTTGGGATAGTCTCCCAAAAAGACCGGATCCGAAAAAAGCGTCACGACATGAAAATCGTCTTTTTTTAGTTTAAAAAACAGTTTCCGTGCTTCTTCAATGGACGCGGGATCAGAATGAAGAGGAACGACGGAATCAGAACACGGTGCAAAACCAACTAAAGATCCCCGGACATTCGCTCGAATTTTTCGTACCGCCAACCCATGGGCAAGCAAAAGATGATGAGAGGCCAGAAGGCATTCCTGAGTTGAATACACAATACCCGGAGCGTGTTCTTTGGAGTGCATACCAATTTGAACGACGATTTGGGGTTCGTTGATTGTGATGTAGTTGATAACCCTTTGCCCGAAGTGGCGTGTAACCACATCCACAAAATGCTCAAACCACTGAGGGCTGTCAGGATTGAGCCACCCGCCTTTTTCAAACAAAATCTGTGGCAAATCCCAATGATAAAGAGTCACATAGGGAGTTATATGATGTTTTTCGAGTTCATCTAGAAGACGGTCATAGAACGCTAGTCCGGCTGCGTTGACCCTGCCAATCCCATCAGGGAGTATACGACTCCAAGAAATTGAAAAACGATAGGCTTGAACACCTAATTGACTTAATAATTCAACATCCTCTTGGTAACGATGATAATGGTCGCAAGCCTGGTCTCCGGTATGCTTCCTTTCAATATTTCCCGGAGTATGGCAAAAGGTATCCCAGATCGATGGAGAGCGTCCATCTTCGTCAAAAGCTCCTTCAATTTGGTAGGCGGAAGTGCCGGCGCCCCATATAAAATCTTTTTTCATGCTTCTAATCTTATCATAGCGGGATTTTGTTCGGGAACGCCTGTGATCAATGTTTAGGGGGTTTCGTTGACTCCAATTTGGTAGCCAATGCCCCAGCGCGTCACAAGGATGGTCGGTTCAGCAGGATTGTCTTCGATTTTTAACCTGAGTCGCCTTATATGAACGCTGAGCACACTTCCGTGTTCATCACTTTCGTGTTGCCAAAGTCGTTGGCACATCTCCGCCTTCGAAAATATTTTTTCGGGATGGCTGGCCAATAATTTTAAAATGGCATACTCGGTATGGGTCAAAGAAATGTTTTTGCCATTTTTGGAAAAAGTGAAGTTTCTAAGCCTGATTTCATGTGTACCAATTTTCAAAACATCTTCTTGATAAAATCGTTGGATCGTACTTCGCCGGTAAATCGCTTTAATGCGCGCCCCAAGTTCAAAAGTGGATATAGGCTTGATCATGTAGTCGTCGATTCCCTTGTTATATAAATTCAAAACTTGGGTCTCGCGCCCTTCGTTGGAAAGAATAATGATCGGGGTTGGAACGAGTAATCGAATTTGCTCGACGGTTCTTTCGGCAACCACGCCGGAACATTCGGGACAAAGCAAAATCATATCAAAACGGTTTTTTCGAAGTTGTTCCATGCCTTCGCGGGCTTCCACCGCAAAGTAAAAGGTTACATCTTGATCCATTTGAACGAGGCGATGGATGGAAAAGATCGTTTTTTCGTTATTTTCGAACACAAGGATATTTCCTAACATGGCGGACTCCTTTCTGACCATTGGACTGAGGCCCCAGAATGTTTTTGATTGTTTTAAACGGTTTTTGCCGAGCCAATCCAAAAAACACACAGCGTTTCAAAGTATAAAATAAAAACGCCCATTTCTTTTCTTACATTTTTCTTACGTTTTTAGGGCGGCGTCGAGAGAAGTCGTTTTTTCTCGCCAAAGGTTTCTCTCATAAGCAGAGGCTTGTTGTAATATAATAAATAAAGATAAAGAGCGAAATCATGAAAACATTAAAATACGACCTTGACCAAACTGTTGCCAGCTTTATTCTCGGAATGATTTCTTCGATTGTTTTGGTGTCCGCCGCCATTGTTATCAACTATTTCACCATCAATAATGCGTTCCTTCTCGTGGGTTTGCTCGTGGTAGCTTTGTTTCTTAATGCTTTGTTTGGGTTTTTGATCTATCGACATGTCATGACCATAAACTCTGCGATCAACAAAGGTTTGAGCGGAATTTCCACAAAACTATATTACGGTTTAACTCTTGCCGAAAAACCAAAAGACGGAAGCAAAAACATCGAAGAACTAACAATCCTTGAAAATGATGTCAATGAATTGTTGGAACGGTACAGCAAACTCGAGCCCACCATCAGCGGAGAACCCATTCCTCCTGAAGTCGAAAGTCGCATCAAAGCGGGTGGTTTGCTTAAGAAAGGCGAGTTCAACCAAGCGGTCTTTTTTCTCTCGCAAGCCAGCGCCTCTTATCGCTCAGCCTATCTTCTTATAAAAGTATTGAACTCGGAAACACGTTCCTTCTATGACCAACTTGTTGCCGAGTTAGGAAAGTATTTCGAAGATGCCGTCGTCGGTGAATATTCTCCCGACACGCTGGCGCTTTTCCTTTCCAAGGTCAATTCCCTCAGTTTATTAAAAGCAAAAATTGAAAATTTCTATATTCACTTTGTCCCAACAAAAGTTGAGAAGAATCGTAAAGGGATGGAAGTGGCCAAAATCCGTATCGGAGGTGCGATCTATCCTTACACGACACGGAGAGAATTGGAGCAAGACGCGCAGTTCGCTCTTGAAAAAAGTAAAGACTATTTTATTTACCTTCCTACCATTCGTCAAAGCGATATATCTCACCGCGAAACTTTTGAAAGTGTCGGGCGTCTCTTCTTATTAAACGCGGAGGCCCTGATTCTCGAAGCAAAAAACGTGCAAAACCGGGCTAGTTTTGATCGTTTTATTCGAACAAACTTGCTCAAGATATCCAGTCAATTCGGCTTCCACAATGCGGGCTACCTCTTGTTAGACCCCTCAAGCGACGAGTTCCATGTCGGTTTTGAAGATTCCCGCTTGCATGAGCACCCTACTTTTCAAAAGCTCAAACGTATTTCGACTGTGGACTTACAAGCCATTTTTCTGGCTGTCGACGCCTCGGGCGCGGTCTATGGCTGTGACTCCGATTCGTATCCAACCGACTTGAGCAAGATTTTAAACAACCTCGACATAAAAACTTTCCACTTTCAAGTCATCGGAACAAAAGATAGAACCTTTGGTTTAGTGTATTTTTGTTCGAGCGAGAAAAACCGCCCTCTGACGGTGAGCGAGCAAACGATTTTAAACTTTGCCGGCGCATTGCTTGGAACATTCATTAAGGAAGTCGTTCACTCCGATTTAGAAAAAAGCAAAAATGAACTTCTCGAACATGTCCTGAAAATGGATGAACGGTATGTTTACGTGATTGATAAAAACACCTACTCTCTCAATTACCTTTCCGCCAATTTAACCACATTTTATAAAACCCAAAAAACGATTGGGGAGAAATGTTTTAAAGCTTTCTATGGTCGCGATTCGGCTTGCCCCAATTGTCCTTTAAAAGTCGGATCCAAGGAAATTTCGATGCCCGCTATTTCACCCCTGCCGTTCATTCGGACTCTGATGAATTTTTCTGCAAATGCCCACGAAGCCGCGATTTCGATACGCCCGCTTAAAGCAGCCATTTCTGAAACCGAACCCCGATATTTAGATTTAGGCCTGTCAATTAAAAATAGACGCCGGCTTGAACTTGATGTTCAGAATGCCGTGAGTGAAGATCGTAGTGGTTATTTGTTCTCCTTAGCTTTATCGAGCAATCCTCCGGCGATGGTTTTTGAACCCGATGAGGTAATGACAGCCACTTTCAATCTCTTTTGTCGAAAACTTGAAAACGCGAGTTATGGTGATTTCATCTACCGTTATAACGGTAATACACTTTTTGTTTGTTTCCCCGAGGCAACTCGTGCTTCAGCCTTCAGTATGGCCGAATCCATCTATGCGACAGCACGAGAAATCGGCGGAAATGACGCAAAAAGCCCTCACTTTTGGATGACGATTGCGGCTTACCCCGGAGATGTTCGAGATGCACAAGCAATTGAAAACATGCTGATCGCCGGGTATAAGAGTTCACAAAAAGCTGGCTACGATATGATGTATGTTGCCGATAGTAAAAAGACACGGAAGGCTGAACGAAAGGGGTATGTCCTTGATTTAATCCGTGAAGCCGTGTCAAAACAAAAGATTGAAGTTTATATTAACCCAATCATGAACATCAACAATGCCGAGCCAGTCGGAGGAGAGTTGGTCTCCCGTTTGTACGACCCGAATCGCGGTTATATATCCACCAGTGAATTCCTTGTCAATGCCAGCGAAGCCCATCTCTTGGTCGATATCGAAAAATCGTTGCTTTATAATATCGGCGAGCTTTGGAAAAATTATGGTTTTGATTTGTTCCGCCAAAACGGTATTGAGCGGCTTGCGGTAAACGTTTCTACCGATTCGGTCCTCGATGCCGGATTCCGCGAGACCGTCAAGCAAGTGGTCTCCCGTTATAAATTCCCCAAAGGCTTTTTGCAGCTCGAAATTTCCGAAAAAACAGTAGCAGAAAAAGAAAACGAAACTCGCAAATTCATGAAGGATTTGCAGGGAAATAACATTGTTTTCTGCCTCGACAACTACACAGACCGTGTGCTCGATTTCCAAATTGCGGCTTCTCTCCCGTTTAACTGCGTCAAGTTTGAACGCGACCTTGTTCGTGGGATTGAAAGCGACAGCTCAGCGTTCTTGAGTTTCGATCATTTGCGAGCTAAAATTCGTGAAATGAATAACAGCATCATCATCGAAGGTATCGAAACCGAGGATCAAGCACGTATTGTCAAGCGGCTGAATATTCGCATGGTGCAAGGGTTCTTTTTTGCAAAGCCTTTGACTTTGAATGATTTCATCAAGTTTGTTTCTGGAAAAGTCTAGGTATTTGACTTTCGGCGCGGGCATGAATATAATCAAGTTAGTAAATAGCAAACCTAGAGTAATCTAGCGACGCAAAGCTAAAGGGCCTCAAACGCATAACGAGAGGCAGCCAGTTGCCTAAGTATTCCTTGGTAATGGCTGCCTTTTTTGGTGGCATTGAGGCTTTATGCAAGCAAAACGGAAATTATTCATCACTAG
>JACCED011332880.1_pt1 | contig 10113 bp, 11 predicted proteins | sample 7455021 | NCBI WGS metagenome assembly JACCED01 (sample SAMN15323456, study PRJNA562643) | freshwater metagenome | isolation source: river surface water | place: USA:Blue River Watershed | collected 2017-08-19 | reverse complement strand
TGGCAGTCCCTACATCCTTCTTGATGTTGCCCCATGTGACAGGCTCATACTGACGACGGTTGATCTGATTCACGACACCTGCGGCCATATTGACATCAGGGATGCCAGCCTCACGGAGAGCCTGAATCTTGTTTAGAATCTTGTAGTTATCCTCACCGACGAGATCCTTGGCATACTGCTCAGAGACCTGACGGGCTATGGAGAACCGCTCTAGGGAATCAATGGTTGGCTGGAGGAGCTTGCCTGAGGGTTTCCCCTGGGCGTCTATGGTGATCTCTCCGAGGTTATAAACCGCAGTGGAGAAATCCTTCTTCCAAGCCTGGTTGATGATCCCATTGTTCTTATAAAGGCGAACCTGCTGATCGAATGGCATATCAGGCTTTGCAGCGATCTGACGGCCAATGGCAGCTTCTACGAGTTCCACGCCCTTGACGGTTCTTGTACCACCACTTCCGTTTGGAATGGTGATATCCGGCATTGCGGAACCGTTCTGCTGAGACACCAGCTCATCAGCCTGGCTGTTAGCCGCTGTGACGATGGTATCAATCTCAGCCTGAAGAACCCGTCTAGCAGTTTCATTCTGGGCTTGATTCCATTCCCGTTCAGCCGTGTTACGGAGCTGAAGAACCCGAGCGGGTGACAGGAAGGCCTCGACCGTAGGACCATTGTTGGGGAGCTTGGTTTTGATAAACTCGTCCACCAGCTCTTTCTGACCAGCAGCAGCCAACGACAGGATCACCCCATCGAGTGCAGCCTTGGCGGTGGAATCATTCAAGGTACGAGCGGTACGGTGCATGTTGTATTTTTGCAACACATATGCAACCCGATCCTGGTTGGATTTGCCATTGAACGCTTCACCTGTGATTTCACTGGCTGCGTTGGAAAGATCCTCAGTAGCCACTTCAAGGCCTTGAGATTCCAGACGCTTGGTTTGAACCGCATTCTGTTGGTTCAAGGCACGATCACGGAGAGAGTTGAAATTCTTATCAAATCCCGCTACTTGGTAGTTTGACTTACCACCAAGAGCTTCATCTCGACGTTGTTTGATGTAGTTGTCTACATCCTGCTGAGTGTTGAACTCATTGTTTGCAATTTTTGAATCGACATCACGGAAGATCGACTTAGCGGTGTTATCACCAGCAACGTTCTGAACCGTGGCGACCCATAGAGGAGATCTCCATGCAGGGAGTTCCTTGTTATCAATCTTTTTGCGAAGCTCTTCAGCGGTCATGCTAGAAGCAAACCGTCGAGCATCTTCTTCCTCTGCATCCAGAGCACGTTCTTTAATGCGATCTGCCAAAGGTTGAGCTGCACCTAGAGCTGCTGCAAGTTGAAACGCCTGACTTGAGTTTGGGTCGAACCGTGGAGTAACGGCTTGAGCCTTGGGCATTGCAACAGTTTGTAGTGCCTCAGCACGTACACCAGATTCTACTTGCACTCTTGCCATTATTATGCCCTTCCAGCCTTAATGTTATTCATTCTGTTTTGGTAGCCAATGCCTGCATCAGCAATACGTAGGCCTGCACCAATGTAATCGGGTTCTGTAGGCGTCTTGAGGGAGTTGATAGCACTGGCAGTTCCTGCCCATGCGTTCATTCGATCCATCTCGATTGCACGATCACGAGCGAGATAATTCACCTCGGCATTCGCATTCGCCTGCCCTGCCTTACCACCCAGTTCAGCCAACAGAGAATCTACGGATAATCCGGAGACGCCAGACTCTCCTGCCGAGACAGTGGCCCTTGCCATATCCCGACGAGCTTGACTGTTGTTATCAATCTGCTTCTGCGAGAGCTGAGTTGCCTCTTGTGTTTTTAGCCAGTTTGCATTGGCGATGTTGGCATTATAGGCAGTCATCTGGCTATCATAAGCCTGTTGATTAGCCTTTGCCTGTGCGTTTGCAGCTTGCTGTTGTGAATACACGGAGGCTGCCGTGGATGCAGCGGAAACAGCTAACGCTGCTGCTGCTAATGTAGTGGGTTCACACATCGTGTTTCACCTTATAAAAGTGTATAAATAATTCGTCATCTGGTCCCATAGCCTTGGCTCCACCTAATTCAAAGCCCAGCCACTTCAACCACGCAATATGTACTGTGTTCTTTGACCAAACAAAATTCGTCAAAGTGGGGTAATGCTCGTGCATTGCCTCCATGTAATCTTTGCACTCCCTGAGGAATGGCTTTCTAATTCTTTTAATTTCATCCGTTCCCAGCATCCAAGGAACCCCAATGGATCCCTTGGTGCCTGAAACTCCAAACATGGCGATAGGCTTCATACGATACTCAATCACATAGGGAGTATCGCTAACCTCATAGCCAATCCGAAAGGCGTCTTCCGGAGACTTCCTGGACATATGCCAGATCTCCTTCCGATCACACTCTCGGATGTTTGATGCCAATATAAGGACATCTAATAGTTTTGCTTCACGAACAAAAGGCTTACATGCTTCTGCTACGTTTGACATACATTCCTTCCCAATCAGCACTCAAAAATGAACAGGGCAACGGAGAGTCATTATTCAACTCTATCGTTACAGCAGTGTTTTGAGAGAGAATAGGAAACTTGGTGTTGCCAGTATCTAATTGTATCATACCAATGGTAGCCGATGGCTGACCAAGGGTCTTGCCGGAATACACATAGTCAAATGTAGAGCGTCCTTCAGGCGTGACTTTTGCTTTGAAGAATCCCGTGTTAGCGAAATTGATCTGCATGGTACGCAACTGGAGACGGCCTTGTGTATCAGACTTAACGGTATTACCTGCTTGCTGCTTAATCGTAATCGGACTAAACTGGTATCGCATGGTGTACTTACGCCCTACGATCAGATCGCAGTTTGTGAAATCACCCGTGATCCGAGCACCTGATCCTGTGGAGGTCAACACCAGGCGTGTGCCAGCCTTCTTAGGCTGACCCGTGGCTATGATGGCTTCCCAGGTTCCGCTTGTGATTGCACCGGGTAGGTACGCCACAGGGATGTTGGTGTAGGTTCCATCGAACGTCATGTTCGCTTTGGCTACGGTGAGCTTGCGATCAAGGTGGACGTTGTAGGGTTCATTCGCTCCAATATCACCGAGAGCGACTGAGAGCTTTTCTACATAGACCCCATCGGATCTCTGAATAACCAGAAACAATTCCGAACGGATAAAGTCAGCATTGAGAATGCTATCACCAGCATCCAAGGTCCACTTGGACCATGAACTCTGGAGCTTCTCATTGTTATTGAAATAGAACTTGTACACCCACATAGCCGAGCGATTCTCCTTAGAGAGAACCACGAGCATATCCTCGGTCAAGCAAGGAGCCAACTTATAGGCGTTCTTAGGGATGTACTCAGGGATGTGACCTGTGATTTCAACAGAATCGTTGATGCCTGAGATCTCGTCCACTGGGAAGTACTCACGTACGCCTGTGTAATCACCCTTGGTAAGCGTGAAATATACGTTCTTACCTATGCCAGCAGGTTCAACCAATGCGTCACTCTCGAACTCCGTAGCCTGCTTCACAGCGATGGTTTTAGGAGTGAGGAGATCACCAGCCTCAACCACGAACTGGGACTGAGCCGAGAACAGGAGGAGCTGACGGTTGAACGGAATGGCGTGTTGAAGGGTTGACACCTTGGTATGGGATACCGTGACATCGATGGGATCCGAATCGAGCAACTCCGTCACCGTGGTACGGTAGAAGTTGAAGAACTCAGAAGCCTCTGAGAATATCACAGACTCATCCGAGAGGAATCCTAAGCGGTTCCTGTAGAAGAAGATATCAGAGATCTTCTTGCCCACGAAGGATGGATCTGAATTGGATGTGAGGGTACCTACAATACGGTTGTTCCAAGTCAAGGGAGCGAATGTAAACGTTCCATCGTTATTACGGACAAGCGAGTGTGGCATTGTTAATGCAGCTACGCCAAGCCGTGTACCAGGCTCTATGGATTCTTTCCATGCACCTGTACCTGCGCTAACGTACTTAACCCAGAAATTATCAAAACCTGTTTGCTTATCACCAATGACTTCTACAGCGAACCCATCGACACCAGCGTTCGCTGGGAGATCCTGGAACTTCTGTACTTGGTCTTTGAGGGCGAGCATGGCACCATTGTTGAATCCATCCTCACAGCGGATCGTGAAGTCACCTGTGGACTTCGTAACGTGGATCACAGAGCCATATTTGGTGAATGTGAACCCTGCCCCACCCCAGGCTACCAGATCGTTGTACAGCTCGGCAGCGATATAATCGGTGGAGATGAAGGGCGAGTCAGTGGCTGCTCCTCCGTTAGGAGTTATATATTCAGCTCTCTGAACGCCATCGATGAAGACCCTATAGGGCTTGCCGTAGTTACCAGCCTTGACGTTGATAAGGGCTTCAGCCGGGCGATCAGTGGCGAAGGTAGCCCCTGCCGTGACCGTGACACCCTTGTTCACGATGAATGTGTAATCAGCGACTGTGACAGCCCTGAATGAGTTAGCGGGATCGGCACTCGTGAGATACGAGGTTCCGCTTGGGAATGTGACCGTCTTCTCGACCCCAGCAAGATCGAACACCTTGAGACCACCACTGGTGATCACCACGATGTACCGCTCGTTCTCATCACGATTGATCGTGTGGATGTAGGCGGCAGCGTAGGACCCTGAGAGGATCTTTTTGAGGTGCTTGGTAGGAGGACGTTTTCTCAGCCCTTGTGATGTGGTGCTCAGTGCGTTCTCTTGGAGTTCAGCCTGTGAAGCCAAGCGAAGCGTAAAGGGTTGCTGAGAGACACCATTCGCCAAGTTTGGGATGGACTGGGAAATCAGCATAGTTTACTCACGTATAAGAGATCTGAAAACAGTTGGATTGCTTGTCAGAATGTTGTAATCACCAGTGATGCCTTCGTTACGCTTGAGATCAAGCAGGGCATCTTTCTCATCTAGTGCAGTGAATTGATACAAAGCTTCGGAGCCAACCGTACGAGATTGGAATATGCGAGCAGCTTTGATTGTTACATAATGGCGAGCAGCCTGTGGCATTTGATCGAATGGTAGAAGAATTACCAGATCGCACTTGATGCTCTTTGTAAATTGGAATGTGTGGTTCACACGGTCATAGAGCTTATTGCCCCTCTGTACCGCATCCACTTCCCTATCGTCACCCATGGGATCAACCCTAAGGGCGTTCGAGGGAATAACGATCTCCTGCGAAAATGTATCAGGAGACAGTTCAAAATCTTTTTCGGTATTGAAGTGCCAGCCTTTGGTTTGCACCTGGCGGGAGACTTCCGATAGAATGGATTGTGCCGTTACGGCATCAGCTACTGACGAGATATCCGACAAAGATGAAATGGGAGATTCGCCAATAACGGATAGAATCGTATTGATCGCTTCAAGCTCCGATGTCGGAGTCAGAACAGTAGTCATATAATCACCAATAAAAAAAAGGGGAACCCCCAGTTACGAGAGTTCCCCTTGGGGTTACTTCATTGATTAGGCAACTGCACCAGTAGCCAATTCGATAGCGCACTCAGGACGCAAGATGCCATGACCCATAGCATACTTAGCAACCATCAATGTACCCTGACGACGGATGTCGTACTCGGATTCCATAGCTAGATCGAGCAACTTAACAGTACCAATTGCTTCCTTCTGCATTACAACGCCAACGGTCGTACGAGCGTCAACGGCATAACGAGTAGAAGTACCAGCGTCAACACCAGTGGTGATGTTGGTGGTAGGAATGTGGTTCGAAGCAACAATGGTCAAACCAGCAACACGGAGAACCTTACCGTCTGCGTATACACCAGCACCACCCCAGTCCTTATTCAAGACCTTGGTGTTCTGTGCAAGCTTGTAATACTGAGCTGGCTTCAAGAAAGCATAACGCTCATCTTCTGGAACATCCTTCTCGTCAAACTTCTGAGCAGCTTCAAACAAAGCAGCGATCAGAACGTCAGAGTCGGTACCCATGCTGGCGTTGGTGATACGGCTACCACCCTGGCCACCAGTTACGGTAGCGGCTGCACGAGCTGCAAGGATTGCGTTCTGGAAGAGGTGCTTGTCAGCGGTGTTAGCCAAAGCCTGGCCCAACTTTGCGCTGTAGTTAGCACGAACGTCATAGTGATTCTTAGCTTCATCAATGTTAGCGATGAAGGTGTGAGCGATGAGGAGATCATCAATGGTGATGACACGCTCGGCATGATTCATCGAGGAACCGAGGATCTCGTTTCCAGGAGTGTGGTACTCAGCAGAGAAATTGCCAGTTACAGGGAACTGAGCAGATTTGCCTGAAGCGATGGTACGCACAGAGTGCTTGTCCATCATTACGTTCTTCTCAGCGAAGGCAGTTAGAACTTCACCTGCGAAGACTTTTAGAAACAATGCGTCTTTATCGACACCACCGTTAATGGCACCAAGACGACTTGGGGTTGCGTTAGACATAAAATATACCTCGTGTAGAGTTGAAGAAAGTTAGTGCAACTTCCTAGAAACCCGACACACGTCACACAAAGTTATCTCCCGCAGGAGGCAAAGGTAGTGTAATCAGTTCTTAGAATTGCAATTCCACCGCATAGAGATGCAGTGTGGAGCGTCTTCAAAACAAGGTAATGCAAGCCCCCATTACTGAGGGCTGCGTCCTACAGGTGAAACCATAGGAGGGGTGTTGTTTCAGTTACGGTTCTTAGCCGTCTTAGCAGCGTTCTTGAAATCGGAAGCAGAGGGTGCTCCCTTTTCTCCCGGCTTACGCATACGCTCGCCAGACCCCTGCTGGATACGCAGACGCTTGGCATGGATGTTGGCATAAAGGCCGTTCTTAACCTGCGGCATAATGATTCCTTAACAATGTATTACTTCTTTGTGACCTTCTCGTATGTACGATAGGCACCCAGACCCAACATCCCGAACAGGAGGGTCATCAATGTATCTAGCTCAAGCGGAGGCGGTGCCGTCCACTGGGCTACGTTTGTTCCTACCCATGTGAACAAGGGACGGAACACAATCTGATATGCAAGTCCGAACGTGCAGATCCATCCAACGGATGGCCTCCAGCCTGACTTGAAGAAACTATCGGAGCCAGCTTCAATCTTGTTGATCTCCATCTGACCCAAGGCAAGCTGCGTCTCAGCCTCTAGCTGCGCCAGCTCACCCCGCTGTTGCATCTCAAAGAGCTTCAGCTTGGCTTCAGCAGCCTGGGCAGGGTTAGGAAAGAGCTTATCGAAGACCTTTCCAGCAAGATCGAAGAGACCCCCTAGGAGTAGGGGGTTCATCTTTATTCCTTAGAGAATGTTCGAACGACTGAGCTTCTGAGCCACCTTGGCACGGAAAGCAGGATCATTCTTATATTCAGGTGAAGCCATATCTTTCTGCATCTGAGCTACGGATTCATAGACATCAGCAGAGCCTGAGCCACTGGTTGCACCTTTGAACAAGGTGGGTTCAGCAGGACGGACAGCAGAGAACTTCTGATAGATTCCAGATACTGCTAGTTTCGCAATGTTTGGATCACCAGAATCAATGGCTGCGTTATAAGCGGAGATCTCTGTAGGGGTTAGATTGGCTTTCGCCCATTCAACCATCTCAGAGAAGGATTGTTCACCACCAGCAATAGACTTGACCTCGGACTCGTAGAGGGCAGCTCGTGCCTTTTGACCATCAATATACTGGTCAACGATGTTCCGTGGATAACCTGCCTTTTCGAGCTTGTCATAGCTCTCAGCAGATAGCTCACCCTTGGTGTTAAACTCCTGGGAGAAGTCGGACAAGTCCAGACCCTTGGTAGCCAACTCGTCCTTCACCTGGTCGGTGGAGGGCTGGGCATTGGGGTCAGCCTGTTGGGGTTCTGCTGGCTTGCCTAGCTTGGATTCAAGCTCTGCATAGGCCTTAGCGAGATCCTCAGGAGACTTGAATTTCTCTGGGAGCCACTGGGGGCGATCTTCGGTCGGTTCGGTTGCGGGAGGTGTGTCGTCAGCAGGAGCCTGAGCAGCGGCATCGACCTTAGCGATCATTGCATCTACGTGGGCTGGGTCCTCTGTCGGAGTAGTACTAGGTACAATTACAGTATCAACCATTAGTAATCAGTTACAGTAAGAGTCACACCACCATTGACTTTCTCATAGGTGTTGGACTGGGGTTTATCGTTAGCCTTGGGTTCAGGAGTGGGTTGAGGGGCTACCTCTTCAGTAGCCACCTCGAATGTTTCACTCAGAACCTTGGGCTGCTTGGCCTTGGGCATTAGCAATTCCTTGTTCCATCATACGTCCACCAGCTTGCACGGCAGGTCCAATTCCCTTCTCCATAGCCATCTGCATCATTTGCTGCTGTTGGGCAGCCTGCATCTCAGCCTGGAGCTGTTCAGGACTCTTAACGAGACCCTTCATGTCAATGCCTAAGGACGAACCAGTACGCATCAATGCGTCTGACTTGTTGATCTCAGGAGGGAGCTGGGCGATCATAGCCGCAGCTTGGAAGAACATATTCAATTTATTCAAATCGTTACCACGACCGAGAGCCTCCATACCCGTGACAATCACAGGCTGAACGGTTCCTTCGGGCAACACGGGCAATCGCTTCTGACGTTCCATCTGGAACATGATTCGCTTCACCAGTGGGAGCTGGAACTCCTGGCTCAGGATCGAGTAGATTCCACCTAGGGCGGACTCCAGCTCGTTGGCCATGTAGCGAATCTCTTCAGCAGTCACTCGCTCCCCACTGCGTTGCACAGCGGAGTTGAGGAGGAAGGCGAATGACAGGCGTTCGTTGATAGTGCTTACCGTCTCCAGTGCGACACGGAAATCATTGAACTTTTGAAGCTGGAGGGTACTAACGTCTGTCTGTACTCCTTCAACGAATGCGCCATTATCGGCTTCAGCTAACTGAGCCATATCGGTAACCCCGTTGGGGTTGACCATGAAGAGAACTTTAGCAGCAGCAGCGGAACCCTCAACGATAGCCTGTGACAATCCCTCAAGCGACTTTAGGTCACCGAGGTATTCTTCAACATAGCCACGTCCATAATCCTCACCGTCAATCTTGGTGAATCTTACGGGGATCCAAGGAGACTTATCGAGCGGATAAGATCCTTCTGTGCCAGGGATTCTTTGTCCCTTAATTTCTTGATACACTTTCCACTTGTTACCATCCCGGTAAACGTGGGTGTACATATCAACATTCTTATACCCATCCCAATCAGAGCCATCGGCACTGGAGATCATTTCCTGAATATCTTCAGGCAAGGTCTTGGGAGATACGGATTCCTTGGTGATAACCTCAAGGACATTTCCCATTGGATCTCTCTTGACCACATAACGATCAAGACGGAACACACGTACGCCACCCTCTGGGGGCAGATAAATCAATGCGTTACCTGCAACAAGCAGGTGCTTTAGAGCTTCGAACCCGCCAACACGAATGGCGTTGGATTCGATTTCGTTCATCACAGAACGTTCAATTCGGTTCAGGCCTTCCTCAACCTTCGCTCTCATTCCTTCCTGCTGAGTCAACTTCTCAAGTGTGAAGTCGTCAATCTGCAATCGGAAGAACGGGGAGTTAGGGGGAAGCAATGCCAGCAAGAGCTTTGATGCCAGGTTGTTTACGCCACGAGCACCAATGCCCTGCCATGGAGTAGGCAACCTAGATGCACCTGAATGACCATCCTTAGGTAGCAACGAAGGGATGGTTAGCTCGGCACACTCTCTTGCTCTGTCTAGAAACATCTTACGAGTGGATTCTAGTCGTGAGTATTTGCCCGAACAGGTTTGGTTATTATCCATCCCTGTTTTCTCCTTATTGTGGAATGTTTAGACCGCTTCCCTCGTTTGCAACGGCTGAGTCAGCCATATCAATACGAAGACGGGAACGACCCTTCTTGTTGAGAGCGTTTGCGCTCTTGTCCATTGAGGGATCATCCTTGTTCAGCTTCAACTCAGGCACGGGTGCAGGAGGAGCTGGAGGAGGTGGGGGTGGCGGTGGGGGTGGTGCCTTAGGTGAAGACATGCACATTATCTATTCTCCAAAACATTTTTAGTCTGGGCCTCAAAGGCTGACCGTAGAAAACGGACCACTGAAACTTGGCCCGACTGAAATAAAATCTGTTCGTATGAGAGATCTGGACCCGGCATCTTATCGAGAAACCGCTTCTCCAAATCTT
>JACCED011022688.1_pt1 | contig 10114 bp, 10 predicted proteins | sample 7455021 | NCBI WGS metagenome assembly JACCED01 (sample SAMN15323456, study PRJNA562643) | freshwater metagenome | isolation source: river surface water | place: USA:Blue River Watershed | collected 2017-08-19 | reverse complement strand
GATCATCTGGGCCGTTGCAGCGCCCAGCATTACGAAAGCAAATTCGCCACCGGGCGCCGTGACCAATGCACATTCGCGCGCAGCGGGCGTTGGCAGACCGGCAAATCGTGCCAGCAGGAATGTGATCACAGCCTTCATGGCAATCAGGCCTAGCGCAATCCCGATGACAAGGAGTGGCTTTGCGCCCAGCAAGGCCAGGTCGAGACCCGCGCCGATCGACACGAAAAACAGACCCAGCAGGAGGCCCTTGAAAGGTTCGAGCGTGGTTTCGATCTCGCGACGATATTCTGTTTCGCCCAGCAGCAGGCCAGCGATGAAGGCACCCAGTGCCATGGAAAGTCCACCCATGGCGCTGACGACGCCCGTGCCGATCACGACGAGCAGACAGGCAGCCATGAAGAATTCGGTCGAATGGGTTTGGGCGACCTGACGAAACAGGGGACGCAGCAAAAGGCGCCCCACCAGCACGATGAGGGCCACAACCGCAAGCGCGGGAAGAGCGGTCGCGGCGAGATTGCTACTCCAGCCCCCATTCCCGGACTCGCCCGCCATGGAGATGGCAAAGAGCAGGGGGGCGACCATCAGGTCCTGAAAGAGCAGGACCGCAAAGGCAGCACGGCCAGCCGTGGTGGCAAGGCGTTTGCGGTCAATCAGAACTGGAATGACGATGGCGGTCGAAGAGAGGGCAAGCGCGGCTCCCGCCACAATGGCCGCGCCGGTGGAAAGGCCAAAGAGCGCGGCAGCAGCGAGCGCCAAAATGGCAGTTGAGGCAATCACTTGTGCCGCGCCGAGGCCAAACACAAGCCGCCGCAAGCGCAACAAACGCTCATAGGAGAGTTCGAGCCCGATCATGAAAAGCAGGAAGACGACCCCGAATTCCGCAATTTGCGCCACACGCTGCGTGTCGCTGAGCTGCAAGGCGCTGAATTGAGCCCATTGGCCAATGCCTTGTGGCCCCAGCAACAGGCCCGCCCCCAGAAAACCGATGACCGGGCTGACCTTCAGGCGGCGGAACAGGGGCACGACAATGCCCGCCGTGCCGAGGAAGAGAAGGACCTCCTTATAGTCGTCAGGGTTGAGGGTCGGTGTCACGATGGCTCCGTCAGTTGCGCGGACAGAGTGCCGGAAAGATCTTACCAAAACAAATAGTAAGCCTTCACCTCGCGGATCGGGGCTGACAAAAGAAAACGCCGGGCGTACATCCGGCCCGGCGCTCGGTCGCGAGATGCTTTGACTGACGTCGGCCTCATCGCGATTGAGCCTAGACTGGACGCCAATTGTGAAGCCATGATGACAGCAATCTGGCGAAAAGGAGACGAGGATGCCCAAAGGCTATTGGATCGCCCATAACGAGGTTCACGATCAGGAGACCTACAAGAAATATCTGGCTGGCTGTGGTGCAGCCTTTCAGAAATATGGCGCGAAGTTTTTGGTGCGCGGTGGAGCATTCACCTTGCTGGAAGGCTCGACGCGCTCCCGTCAGATCGTGATCGAGTTTCCAAGCTATCAGGCTGCACTCGATTGCTACCACTCGCCTGAATATCAATCCTATTGCGGTTTCCGACAGGCTTCCTCCGTCGGTGATACGATTATCATGGAAGGCGTGGAATAATCACGATGGTCTTGCGCCTTCCGGGGTCGGAAGGCGCAGGAACCGCGTCATTATTTGCCGCCGCGCTGAACGCGCCGCACGAGATAGTCGAAATTGACGATGAATTGTTCTGGACGGCTGATGTCGTGCTGCAACTTCTTCACGTCATCGGGGTGGAATTCTTCAGCAGCATTACCCGCAGCTTCCACGATCATCTGGATCTTGCAGGCTTCTTCCAGCATCAACACGCTGATGATCGTTTCTTCGATGCTGGCGCCAGCCACCACGACACCATGGTTCTTCAGCATGGTAGCGCGATGCGGTCCAAGTGACCGGGCAACGCCGCGTCCCATGTCGTGGTCGCGAATGAGATTGATCGTGTCCGTATAGGTGCCCAGATCATTCTTGAACATCGCGCCACCCTGACTATAGGCGCGGATCGGGCGACCTGTTGCAGAGAAAGCGGTCGAATAGGTGGGATGCGTATGCAAGACGCAATGCACATCCGGCCGGACTTTGAAGATCTCTGAATGAATATAGACTTCGCTATGCCGCTTGGCCGTGCCCGCAACCACATTGCCTTCAAGGTCGATGGTGAGGATATTCTCCATCGTGATCTCATCAAGACCAACACTATGCGGCTTCATGAAGAAGAGCCCCGGATTGTCCGGCAGGCGGAAGGAAATATGACCGCGTGTAAAATCATCCTGACCTTCAGCGACCAGAATTTTGCCGGCCAGAATCATTTTCTGCTTGATTTCGTTATGCGCGCTCATTTCGCCTCCCGCTGAACTGTGAGCCTGCAGGTCATGCCCGCTTCGGCTGAAATCTGTAGGTGCTCCAAGGCCTCTCGGCAAGCGCAAGGCATGGGTGCGCTGCAACAAATCGCCTGACAGATTTTGCCACATCCGCCTGTCAGGCTCGCAATGTTTGCACTGAAGGAGGGTGTGATGGATCGTTACAGCAAATGTGTTTTGAGCGTCATTGCGGCTGCTCTGGTCATCATCGCCGCGCAGCAGGCTTTCGGTCCGGCTGTGGCGCAGATGGGCAGTTGCGGGGTCAGTCGCTATAGCCCCTGCTATGTCGAGCTTGTGCGCTAAAGCAAAAAAGGGCCGGTCGCGTGACCGGCCCTTCGATGGGAATGAGGCGAGTTCAGATCGCCGCGATGACCGCAATCTCAACCGTATAGTCGGGTGCGGCCAATTTGGCTTCAACCGTTGCACGCGCAGGCGTCTGTCCCGGCACAACCCATGTGTCCCACACAGAATTCATCTGCGGGAAGGTCGAGATGTCGGAGAGATAAATCGTTGCCGAAAGGATCTTCGTCTTGTCGGTGCCTGCTTCCTTCAGAAGCTCGTCGATGATGCCGACGATTTCCTTGGTCTGGTCGGCAACGCTCGCGCCCTTGGTTTTATCGGCCACCTGACCTGCCAGATAGACGGTATTGCCATGGACGACGGCCTTGCTCATGCGCGGGCCAGCTCCGATACGACGAATGCTCATAGGCTCAACTCTCTCTCGTTGGACGTCTTCAGGAGACTTTCAGGCTCGGTACGGCGCCGAGATAGTCCCACTTCCCGACCTCGATACCACGCATGCGCAAGATGTTATAGGCGGTCGTCAGGTGGAAATAGAAATTCGGCGTGGCGAAATGCATCATATAGTCAGCGCCCCGCATGGTGGCCTTGCGCGGGCCGACGGGGAAGGTGACTTCCTTGTCAGCATTGGCGTCAATCTTGGCCGCCGAAACGCCGTCCATAATCGCGATTGCCTTGTTGATGCGATCCTTGAGCTGCTCGAAGGAGGTTTCCTCGCGCGGCGGCGGTGTGGGCTCATCGCCATTCAGACGAGCCGCTGAATTCCAGGCATGGTCGGCGACATATTGGAACTGGCGCACCAGTGGGAACATATCGGGAAAGATGCGGTCATTGAGCAGAACCGACTGGTCGATCTTCTTGGCCGCGCAATGCGCAATGGCCTTGTCAAGAATGGTCAGCGCGGCTTTCAGATGCTGCTGATAGGCTGGAATGGAAGCGGTATAGAGCGACATGATCCCTCCCCAAGGGTTGCGAGGTCTTTGAGACAAGAGATTGATAGACCAGCAGGGAGGGGGGTTCAACTTGAAGCTTCGGGGAGGGGCATGTTCGGTTGCGGGAAATCCGGCCATGCCACATCGCGCACAGCACCGGCATGGGCGAGGAGCGAGTCACGCGGGGTGCGCACGGGCATCGGCATTTTGACGAGTACGACTTGCATGCCCGCTCGGCGTGCGGGTTTCATCGCCGGGATCATGTCTGTATCACCGGTCACAAGAAGGATGCCTTCAGAAATGCGTTCATGTGCCATCGTCGCAATGTCGAGGCCGATGCGCATATCCACGCCCTTTTGTTCGAACACGGGGCGGAAGTCAGCGTCGGTGAGAGCGACGCTGCTGGGCGGCATTTGTTTTGGCCGCCAAGCTCTGAAGGCAAGCTTACCTCTGCGGACGGCAAAGCGCTCGAAACATGCAAGTTCATCTAGCCATTTGTCGCTTGACTCGAAGGCGATCTTATTTCGCTGATCGGTTGAGGACCAACGCCACGATATTGGGGCGAGTCGTAGGACATCACGCGCCGTAAATATTGGTCGGGTCTTCGACACTGCCGACTGAAGGCGACGATGAGTGAGTTGTCGAAAAATATCTTGGCCAAGCGTGTTGATGCACGCAAAAAGCCACCATCAATGAGAATGACGACCTTCATTGAAAAATGACCTCAGAAAAATGAACCCCCGCTGAAGCGGAAGCTTGGCGGGGGCAGGACGATCTCCACGGCAAACAGCCTGGAGGCAAGATAGGGCTTGGCAACCCAAGCGGCGTCACTTTGTCAAGGAAAACGGGCCTTAATCAATGTTTTTGCCATTCAAGGGATTAGCCGGATCCCATGCGTAATTCATCGTTTCAAACCGCATCGCGCGCGTGTCGATGAGCAGGATCCGCCCAACCAGAGTTTCACCAAAGCCGGTGATTTCGCGCAAGACTTCAAGCGCCATCATGGAGCCCACCACGCCCGTCAATGCACCCAGCACGCCCGCTTCTGCGCAAGCAGGCACGGTGCCCGCCGGTGGTGGTTCGGGAAACAGACAGCGATAGGTGGGATTGGGTTTGCCATCCTTGCCCGTTTCAAACGGGCGCAATGTGGTGAGCGAAGCGTCATAGGCACCCACGGCGGCTGTCACCAAGGGGCGCTTCTCGTGAAAGCAGGCATCGGATACGCCATAGCGTGTCTCGAAATTGTCAGACCCGTCAGCCACAAGATCATAATTGCGCACAAGCGTGCGCGCTGTTTCAGCCGTCAGGCGGCTTGCATGCAATTCCATCGTCACATGCGGGTTCAGTCTCGCAACCGCATCGCGCGCACTCTCCACTTTCAGCCGGCCGAGATCGGCAGTTGTGTGCAGCACCTGCCGTTGCAAATTCGATAGCGAGACCACGTCATCATCAATCACGCCGATCGTGCCCACCCCTGCGGCTGCGAGATATTGGATGAGGGGCGAGCCAAGCCCGCCCGCGCCGATCACCAGCACGCGGGCAGCTTTGAGCTTTTGTTGGCCGGGGCCGCCCACGCCATGCAAGACGATGTGGCGGGCATAGCGCTCGATTTCTTCCTGAGACAGAGACATGGGCTGGAACCTAGCAGCCGCAGCGGTTAAGGGAAGGGCCGGAGGCCCCCTTGCGTCGCTTGCTGATCCCCCTCGCTCTTCTGACCCTCGCCAATGGCGTCATCTTCGGCCTGTGGCCTGAGCTAGATCTGGCTCTGGTTGAGGCGCTGCGGGGCGGCGATGGCTTCCATGACAGGGTGGAGGGTCTGCGCCAGCTCCGAGCGGTGCTCTATTTCTTGCCCGCTTCCATGATGGCCATGCTTGTGTTGTTTTGGCTGGCGGGCCGATTTCAGGCGCCCATACCTGCACAGTGGCGGCCACGATCCCGGACGGTGCTTTATCTGGCACTCGCCCTCGCTCTGGGGCCGGGCCTTCTGGTCAATACAGGCCTCAAGGATCACTGGCACCGCCCGCGACCGGTTCAGGTGACAGACTTCGGAGGCCCGTTCGAGTTCCGCCCCTGGTATCGAACGGATGGGCAATGTCGCCGTAATTGCTCTTTCGTGTCAGGGGAGGTGGCTGCCTCTGCCTGGCTCATCGGGGCTGCCAGCCTCGCGCCCGCTCCCCTCAAAATGCCTGCCGTTGCACTCGCTGCCGCTGTGACCGGGGTAACGGCCCTGCTACGTGTTGCCTTTGGCGGCCATTTTCCCTCAGACGTCCTCTTTGCGATCCTCTTCACGCTGATCCTGATGGTGGTTTTGCGCGGGTTCTGGCCTCGCCCGCAAGACGGAGAGGGCGAAGGGTTGCGCCCGCGCGATCCGCATCTATAGTCCGCCCCGATTGCGGCCCCTCCCGCGGCCTCACCTGACGAGTTCTTCACTATGGCCAAGCAAGACATCAAGCGCGTCGTCCTTGCCTATTCAGGCGGTCTCGATACATCCATCATCCTGAAGTGGTTGCAGACGACCTATGGCTGCGAAGTCGTGACCTTCACGGCAGATCTCGGTCAGGGCGAAGAGCTGGAGCCAGCGCGCAAAAAGGCAGAGCTGCTTGGCATCAAGCCTGAGCACATCTTCATTGAAGATCTGCGCGAAGAATTCGTGCGCGATTATGTCTTCCCGATGTTCCGCGCCAATGCCCAGTATGAAGGCCTTTATCTGCTCGGCACCTCGATTGCGCGCCCGCTGATTGCCAAGAAGCAGATCGAAATCGCCCGCAAGGTCGGTGCTGATGCCGTCTCGCATGGTGCAACTGGCAAGGGCAATGATCAGGTGCGTTTCGAGCTTGGTTATTATGCCCTCGAACCTGGCATCCATGTCATCGCGCCATGGCGTGAGTGGGATTTCAAGAGCCGTGAATCGCTGATCGAATTTGCTGAAAAGCACCAGATCCCGATCGCCAAAGACAAGCGCGGCGAAGCGCCTTTCTCGGTCGATGCCAATCTTCTGCACTCATCGTCTGAAGGCAAGGTGCTGGAAGATCCGTGGGTCGAGCCGCCAGAATATGTGCATATGCGCACGATCTCGCCCGAAGAAGCGCCTGATGTCGTCACCGAAATCACAATTGATTTCGAAAAGGGCGATGCGGTTGCCATTGACGGCGTGAAGATGTCGCCGGCGACTTTGCTCACCAAGCTCAATGAACTTGGCAAGGCCAATGGCATTGGTCGTCTCGATCTCGTCGAGAACCGTTTCGTTGGCATGAAGTCGCGCGGGGTTTATGAAACGCCCGGCGGTACGATCCTGCTGGCAGCCCATCGGGGTATTGAATCGATCACGCTTGATCGTGGCGCAGCCCATCTCAAGGACGAGCTGATGCCCAAATATGCCGAGCTGATCTATAACGGCTTCTGGTTCTCGCCTGAGCGCGAAATGCTGCAAGCGCTGATCGACAAGAGTCAGGAGCGTGTCAGCGGTACGGTTCGCCTGAAGCTGTACAAGGGCACGGCACGAGTGGTCGGCCGTAAGTCGCCTTACTCACTCTATGATCAGGATCTCGTCACATTCGAAGAGGGTGCGGTTGCCTATGATCATCGCGATGCGGCAGGCTTTATCAAGCTCAATGCCTTGCGTCTGCGCACGCTCGGCAAGCGCGACAGCCGAGGCCGTTGAGGCCTCGCCTTGCCACATAAAAGCCGCTAGGATCGCTTCAACCACCTCATCGGGGCGATCCTCGGAGGCGCGATGAACCGCACATTTCTTGCCGTTGTGGCCGCTGGCCTTGCTCTTGTTGCCGTGGCTGCGCTTGGCGCCTGGTATTTTGATCGGCCGAATGTGCTGCGCGTTGCGGTTGCCCGCGATTCTGATGAGCATCATCTCATGAGTGCCGTTGCCACTGTGATGGCGCGAGAACATGAGCCCGTGCGTTTGCGCATCCTGCCGACGGATGGTGCAGCACGCGCCGCCTCCGCTTTTGACCAGAAGCAGGTTGATCTCGCTGTTGTGCGCACAGACATCAACATGCCCAAACAAGCTCAGACCATCGCAATCCTGCAGCGAAGCGCCATGGTCATTCTCGCGCCCGGCGGATCGAAGATCTCGCATATTGCTGATTTGCGCGGTCGGCGTATCGGCATTGTGACCAATCACCCCGGCGGCATGGCCAATGCGCGCCTGCTTGATCTGGTCCTGAGCTATTACGACGTCAGTGATGGCGTGGAAAAACAGACTTTGTTGGTGCCAGACATTGCCAGCGCCCTCACGCAAAAGCGCGTTGATGTTGTCGTGGCTGTCGGGTCACCTATTTCCAGCGGGCTGATTGATGTCGTCAACAGTGTCGCATCGGCTGGCGAGGGTCAGCCCATCGTCATTCCCGTGATGGAGGCGCGTGCCCTCTCGCAGGTCAATCCCATCTTCGAGCCGCTGGAAATTCCGCGCGGCGCTTTTGGGGGCACGCTGCCGCGCCCTTCCAATGATGTGCAGGCAGTTGGGGTCTCAACCCGTCTTGTGGCGCAAGCCAGCATAGCCGATGCTTTTATTGCGGATGCCATGCGCGTGATGTTTGCCAAGCGACCGCTGATCGCTGCCATCTCTCCTGCAGCCAATCGCATGGAAGCACCGCCCACCGAGCGCGGTTTGCCCTTGCCTGTGCATCCCGGCGCCATCGCCTATCTGGACGATGAGGAGGAGACCTTCCTCGAAAAATACTCCGATTTCATCTATATCGGTGCCATGGTTGTCTCGATCCTGGCCTCGGCCGCTGCGGCTTTGGCCAGCCGCTTCAGTGCCGCTGGTCACGCGCGGGTTGAAGAGCTGATGCGGGTCCTGATCCGCCATCTCTCTGAAGCGCGGGCTGCACGGAGCCTTGCCGAGCTTGATGAACTTGAGCGGGATTCTGATGACCTTTTGGCTCAGGCATTGGAAACGTCCTCCCTGCGCCATCTCGACACCCATAAGGTCACTGCTTTGGGCCTTGCGATGGATCAGGTCCGGCTCGCGATCCGCGACCGGCGCAGCTTTTTGGAGCGCAACACCCTCAAAGAGGACGAAAAGCCCCGCTTTTTGGCGGGCTGAACCGTAAACAAGCGCTCTGCCCCCATTTCCAAATCAGGCTTTTTGCTGTATTGCACCGCGGCAAAGCGGGGTCAGGCCCCGTGCGTTCCCTTTTCGTCGCGACTGTCGCGCATCCGTCATGAGGGCGGGGCTCAGCGTCGCATTGCTCCTTGCCAGTGGCAGGCGGCACAGCCAAGAGACCTCTATGCAACTCCGCAATATTGCGATCATCGCCCACGTCGATCACGGCAAGACAACCCTTGTCGATCAACTCTTGCGCCAGTCTGGCGCCTTCCGCGAAAACCAGCGTGTCGCTGAACGCGTGATGGATTCGAATGATCTCGAAAAGGAACGCGGCATCACCATTCTCGCCAAGGCGACATCGGTTGTGTGGAAAGACATCCGCATCAACATCGTCGATACGCCCGGCCACGCCGATTTCGGCGGCGAAGTGGAACGTATCTTGTCGATGGTTGATAGCGCCATCGTGCTCGTTGACGCTGCTGAAGGCCCGATGCCGCAGACAAAATTCGTCGTCGGCAAGGCCCTCAAAATCGGCTTGAAGCCGATCGTCTGCATCAACAAGGTTGATAAGCCCGATGCGCGTGTCACCGAAGTCGTGAATGAGGTCTTCGATCTCTTCGCTGCACTCGATGCGACTGACGAGCAGCTCGACTTCCCGATCATCTATGGTTCAGCCAAGCAAGGCTGGATGGCTGATGCGCCGGAAGGCCCGCAAGATCAGGGCATGGCGCCTTTGTTTGATCTTGTGTTGAAGCATGTCGCGCCGCCTGTCGTTGAAGAAGGTTCCTTCCGACTGCTCGGCACTTTGCTTGAAGCAAATCCCTATCTCGGCCGCATCATCACGGGCCGCGTCTTTGCAGGTTCTGTGAAGCCGAACCAGCCTGTGAAAGTGCTCGACCGTCAGGGCAATGTGGTTGAGCAAGGCCGCGTGTCGAAGATCCTCGCTTTCCGTGGCATTGAGCGCCAGCCGATTGATGAAGCCGAAGCTGGCGACATTGTCGCGATTGCAGGCTTGGAAAAGTTCAACGTCGCCGACACGATCTGCGCGCTTGATGTGAGCGAGCCTTTGCAGGCGCAGCCGATTGATCCCCCGACCCTGTCCATGACCTTCATGGTCAATGACTCACCGCTCGCTGGCACCGAAGGCGACAAGGTGACGAGCCGCATGATCCGCGCACGTCTCTTGAAAGAAGCCGAAGGCAATGTCGCATTGCGCGTCGAAGATTCACCCGGTGGCGAAAGCTTCATCGTGTCAGGCCGTGGCGAATTGCAGCTTGGCATTCTGATCGAGACAATGCGTCGCGAAGGTTTCGAATTGTCGATCTCGCGTCCGCGCGTGGTTTACAAGAAGGATGAAGACGGCACGCTGCTTGAGCCGATCGAAGAAGTCGTGATCGACGTTGATGAAGAGCATTCCGGCGTCGTTGTG
>JACCED011877974.1_pt1 | contig 10116 bp, 6 predicted proteins | sample 7455021 | NCBI WGS metagenome assembly JACCED01 (sample SAMN15323456, study PRJNA562643) | freshwater metagenome | isolation source: river surface water | place: USA:Blue River Watershed | collected 2017-08-19 | reverse complement strand
GTTGTGGGTTGGGTTCATAAAGTGGCGCGCCGGAGCAACTCACGGTGATCCGCAGTCGATGGCCTCGGTTCAGAATGATACTGGTGTCGCCGATGCGCCAGCGGAGTTCTGTTGGCTCGTTCGGCTTTAGGAAAACCTGTTTCTCGAAACCCTCGCGGTACCGTGCACGCAAGGGGTAATCCATGAGTAGTATGCTCCGTCCGTCCGGATACACGTCGGAGACGCGGAGGATGAAGTCCGCATCGGGAACGTCCGTGCGAATCCATATGGAAGCGGTAACGGTCCCGGTGATCTCGAGAGTTTCCTCGAGAGCATCGGTGGACCAAGTGCGCACATCGGGTTGAGCCTCGAACGGGCGTGCATCCTTTGCGCCGGGAAAACTGCGTCCTGGGATGGACATCGGCTGGTTCGGGTCTGATTGGAGTGGGGTCGAACCGGCGTTCGTGGCGGGCTTTTTGAACGTGAGGTTGCAATCAGGATGGAGGAAGAGAGGCCGGGATTTGTCGGATGGGGGCCACGAGGAGGAGGTCCGCCAGACGTTCCCTGGGGCACCCGCTTCGCCGACGGCTCCCATCACGTAATAGCGTACGGACGGCTCGTCCATGACTCCGTTCGGTTGATCGTTGAGGTGGTGATTGAACCAACGTGCCATGTGGTCGAGTTCCGGCCATGCGGCGTTGTCGGGGTAGGTGAGTTCGTTGACCTTTGAGCCTTTGTTGAGTCGTCCGTGCAGCCAAGGTCCGATGACCAGTTGCTGTTTGCCTCGGGATTTCGGGGCACCGAGGGTTTGGCGTCCGGTGAAACTCTGGATGCTGCCTTGGACCATGAAGTCGTACCAACTGCCGATGGTGAAGCAGGGGACATTCATCCGGTTGAAGTGGCGTGAGCAATCCTCCTCTTGCCAGTAGGCATCGAAGTCGGGGTGCTGGTCCCATTCCTTGAGGAGGCGCGCGTTATCCTCGGGATTCCTGCAGTTCTGTCCAAAATCCGCGAACCGCTCGTGGCGGGTCACCCCCCCGATGCGGTAGCCCTCGTGGAATAGGCTGAGTCCGGTGTCGACCATGTACTGGCAGACGAGGTGGGGCGGGTTGGTTGTGGCGAGGAAGTTCTGGGCGAAGCCGCCTTGAGAGCTTCCGAACGTCCCGATCTTTCCCGTGCACCACGGTTGTCGGGCGAGCCATTCGCAGGTGTCGTAACCGTCCCTTGGTCGGCTTTCGGCCCAACCGAGGTTTCGGTAACCGTTGTAGGTCCCCTCGCTTTTCTGAGAACCCCTGAAGTTGACCATGGCGACGGCGAAACCCTTCCTCGCGAGGTCTGCAGCGGCCTTCCGACTCCCAGTGCCGGTCAAGCTGGCGTAGCGCTGTTCGAATACTGCGGGGAGCGGCTTGTCGGATATCGGACGGTACAGGTAGGCAGAGAGGCGCGTTCCGTCGGACATCGGGATCCAGGCGTGTTCCTCGGCCACGCCTTGTAGGTCCAATGCAGGGAGTGCAGCGGGTTCTGCGGGGATGACTGTGGCGGTCAACGCGGCGAGAGTGAGCATGGGTGTAAGGATGGCACGCATGAGGTGTTCACGAGAAAATCCTGTTCCCGCGGGACGCGTGTTTTCGGGCGTTCTCCGGTGTGAAAACGGAGGGCGGGGCACAAAAAAACCGGCCCGTTGCAGGGCCGGTTGAGGGAGGTTGCTTGGCGCCAGCGGGGCTGGCCAACACGGCGTCACTCCGAATCTTCTTCGTGGTCGGTATCGTCGTCCGAATCGTCCTCGAGGTCTGCGTCGTCCACTGGAGCGAACTTCCGCTTCCGCTTGTTGGCGGGCAGCGGACTGAGGATCATGATGACGGCTTTGCCCATGAGCTTTGGTTCCTGCTCAGCATTGGACATTGTGGAAAGGTCCTCTTTGATGCGGTGCATCAGTTCCATCCCGAGTTCCTTGTGTGCCATCTCTCGTCCACGAAACTGGAGTTGCACGCGCACCTTGTTTCCGCGATCGAGAAACTCTTCGCCATGCCGCACCTTGGTCTCGTAGTCATGTTGATCAATGTTCACGCGGAACTTGATTTCCTTGAGCTTCGCAGCGGTGTTTTTCCGGTCTTTTTCCTGCTTGGCGAGTTCATACTTGAACTTACCGAAGTCGATGACGCGGCAAACGGGCGGGTTGGCTTGCGGTGCCACTTCGACCAGATCGAGCCCGTGGTTTTGGGCGATTTTCAGAGCGTCTTGAATTTTCATGACGCCGAGCTGCTGTCCGGACGAGGCGAGAATCACGCGCACTTCGCGGGCGCGGATTCGTTGGTTAACGCGATATTGATGGGCTTGTATAGGACTGGTTTGGTTGGGGCGTCTCCATCCGGAGCAGGGGGGGCGCCCGAGTACACTGGTTTGTCTGCGTGAATCCCGAGGGATTCGCTCCTCAAAACGCTTGCCGTTGCAGACACACGGCGAGCGGCTGACCGGTGGGGGCCAATCGGCACCTCATCGGTTACGATTTAATGGATAGGGCCGCAAGAAGGAAACTTGGACAAAAGCGTCCTAGGGAACGGAAAAATGCACATTTTCAGGCGGCTTCCCGTTCGAGTGCGTTCAGTGGTTTGCGCGTTCACGGATCGCGGTCAGGATGCCAGCGATGGTTTCCGCGACGGGTCGCGCGCCCAGGTTGCCCTTCCCGTGCAGGCGCACGCTAACCGCGCCTGCGGCGAGGTCGCGCTGTCCGATGACGAGCATCGTGTGCACTTTCGCTTGTTCTGCACGCAGCACTTTTCCGTTGATCTTGTCCGTTGAGGCGTCGATGGAAACCCGCACGCCTTGGGCGCGCAGTTCACCTTCAATCCGACGGGCCTCGGTCACCAAGGGTTCTTCGTCACCGATGGGCAGGATGCGGACCTGCTCTGGGGCCAGCCAGAGCGGGAAGTTCCCGGCGTAATGTTCAATCAGGAACCCGATGAAGCGTTCATGGGTGCCGAGCGGTGCGCGATGAATGCACAGCGGCGTTTTATCCGTGTTATCGCGATCGCGGTAGGTCAGGCCGAAGCGTTTGGGCACGGCGAAGTCGACCTGATTGGTGGCGATGGTGAACTCGCGTCCGATGGCGCTCCAGACCTGCACGTCGATCTTTGGTCCGTAGAATGCCGCCTCGTTGGGGACTTCCACAAAATGGATTCCTGATTTGACGAGGACGTTACGGACCATCTCTTCGGTCTGGCGCCACAGTTCGGGTTCGTTGACGAACTTTTCACCGAGTCTTTTTGGGTCATGTGTCGAGAAACGCATGAGGTATTTTTCGAATCCAAAGATTTTGAAGTACTTGAGGTACATCTCGTTCACGGCGATGAATTCCGATTCGAACTGCTCGGGGGTGCAATACAGGTGCGCGTCGTTCATCTGCATGGAGCGGACGCGCATCAGGCCGAGGAGTTCGCCGGATTGTTCGTAGCGGTAACAGGTGCCGTACTCCGCGAGGCGGAGGGGAAGGTCCCGGTAGCTGCGCGGAACGGCCCCAAAGATCTTGTGATGATGGGGGCAGTTCATCGCCTTGAGATAATACTTTTCGGCGGGAGCGGGGGTGCCGTCGGGAAGGGGATCTTTTTCCTCCAGGATCATTGCGGGGAACATGCTCTCCTCGTAGTAGGGGAGGTGTCCGCTGGTGAGGTACATGTTCTGGCGGGCGAGGTGAGGGGTGCGCACGCGTTGGTATCCCGCTTGGAATTCCGTCTCCTTGGCGAGGCGTTCGAGTTCCTCAATAAGAACCGTGCCATTCGGCATCCAGAGAGGGAGTCCGGGGCCGACATCGTCGTCGAACGTGAAGAGTTCAAGTTCACGTCCGAGTTTGCGGTGGTCGCGCTTGCGCGCTTCCTCAAGCATGGTGAAGTAGGCCTCCAGCTCGGTTTTGTTCTTGAATGCCGTGCCGTAAATCCGCTGCAGCTGGGGGTTTCGCTCATCCCCTTTGTAGTAAGCCGAGGCCACGTGGGTGAGCCGGAATGCGCCAACATTCCCGGTGCGCATCACGTGCGGGCCCGCGCAAAGATCGAGGAAGTCGCCGTTCTTGAAGAGCGAGATCTCTTCGTTGTCCGGAATGGAGTTGAGGATGTCCACTTTGAAGACGCTCGGAGTTCCCCGCTCGCTCAGACCGCCAAGTCGGCCTGAGTTTGCGAGGGCGAGTGCTTCCTGGCGGGTGACGGTTGTTCGCTCGAACGGGTTGTTGGCCTTGATTTCCTTTTTCATCTCTTCCTCGATGCGCGCGAAATCATCGGTCGAAATGCGATGGGGAAGGTCGAGGTCGTAATAGAATCCGTTTTCAACGGGAGGACCCGCTGCGAACTGGGCTTCCGGCCAGATCTTCAGGATTGCCGTGGCGAGGATGTGGGCTGCGGAATGGCGCAGACGTTCGATGTCGGACATCTGCTGGCGTTGATCGAGGGTTTTTCTTTCTTCGGACATGATGAAGGGACGGTTTGAGTGAGGGTTACCACGCAAAGACGTGGCGCAGAAATTGGATCCACAGGAAAGCGCAGCCTTTCCACGTGTAACGAACGCTCTCGGAGCCCGCTTCCTCCAAGAGTTGCTGGTCGAGGTTGTAGGCGATCTGTCGGTCGAGGTCCTGTTGGAGTTCGACCCGGATGGTGTCGTCGGGGAGCGGCGCAAGGTTTTCGGTCCTCACATGATTTCGCGAGAGGAAATCGCGATGAATCTTCAGCAGTTCCTCGAGTGAACCGGGATGGGAGATGCGCTGGACGTTCCAGCCGGGAGCAAAGAGGAGGCTGTAGGAAAACGGGTAGGTCCAGGTGCACAGCATTTTTCCGTCGGAGGCCCGATTATTTAGGGCGACGTAGAAAAAGGTGACCTCTTCAGATTCTGCGAGGTTGAGCGTGATGCGGGTGCGGGTCTGCGGATTGATGAAGGCGCGGATGGCGACAGTGACCCCTTCTCCCGCGCTCCATTGCAGATCTTCCAGATATTTGAAACCGGCTTCGCCCAGTTCCTCTTCGAGTTGATCGAAGTTCGGAACCTGATTGAAGCGAGCGAACGCTCCGTCGCGTAGTTCGCGTCGCTTCGGCATGAGCATCCGCCGCCCCTCACGGATGATTCTGCGGAGGGGCAAGATGAACCACATCGCCGCGGTCAGCACCGTCACCGACCCCATTCCGGTGATTCGAAACGCCGCGAATGCGCTCGCGGTCACCAAGGACCACATCCCGAGCGCGCGGAACCCTGGACGCCCGATTTCGAAAAAAGCGAACGCGAGGACAACAAGGCCCAAGGTTGCAAGGGCATCTGAAAACCAAGGAGGCATGTCAGGGCGTGATTCCGTGTTTCTTGAGAAACGTCACTAACTCGTTTGGACCGAAGTCCGCAAGCACGTGACCGTTCCACTCGAGGGTCGGTGTTTTGGTTTGGCCGGATAGCTGTACCATTCGATCGAACGCCACTTTATCGGCAAGCACGTCGATTTTGTTGTACTGGTAACCATGCGCGTCGAGGTGCTCCCATGCGGCAACACACCACGGACACCACAGTTTCACGTAGAGATTCATAGAAGAGGTCAGTCGGGGATTTTCGCCGCAACAATGGGTGTGCGCCAACGCTTTTCGTTCACGCAGCGTCGAGCGGATTACGAACACACGTCACCTCGCCCACGCGAGGGATGCTCCGTCACGTGAGAATGTCATGAACCACGTTGCCCGCAACGTCGGTCAGTCGGAAGTCGCGACCGGCGTGACGAAAGGTCAGCGCCTCATGATTTAGGCCCAGAAGGTGGAGGATGGTCGCGTGGAAGTCGTGGATGTGAACCTCCTTCTCAGCGACGGCACATCCGTGATCATCGCTCGATCCGTAGCTGATTCCCGGACGTACCCCTGCACCTGCCATCCAGGTTGAGAAGGCTTCGGCATGATGTTCACGGCCTTTTGCATCTTTGGACGAGTTGAATGGGGTTCGACCAAACTCGGTGGTCCAGACAACGAGCGTTTCATCGAGCAGGCCTCGAGAGCGGAGGTCGCGCAACAGTGCGGCGATTGGTCGGTCCACATTCAGTGCGAGGCGTCCGTGGTCAGCCATGTTCCCGTGGGAATCCCAATTTCCGCCTGCGCCGGTATCAATGAGTTCTACAAATCGTACTCCGCGCTCGATGAGCCTCCGAGCCGCTAGGCATTGCCATGCAAAGCCTTTTGTGCTGCCTCGGTCCAGTCCGTAGAGAGAAAGCGTTTCGTCCGATTCCTTGGACAGATCCAACGCTTCCGGTCCGGCCATCTGCATGCCGAACGCAGTTTCAAAGGATTGGATACGCGCGTCGAGGAGTGGGTCGGGAGCGCGGTTTGCCGCATGTTTGCGGTTTGCCGCTTGGGCGAGATCGAGTTCGAGTCGTTGAAGCTGAGATGCGGCCTGTTTCGGACGGATGTTCGGGATGGGTTCCTGTCCGGGGCTTACGAGCGTGCCTTGATGGCATCCGGGGAGAAAATCGGATGACCAAACTTGGGTTCCTGCGTAGGGCAGGTTGGGCGCGATGACCACGAATGAAGGAAGATTCTTGTTGAAGGTTCCGAGTCCGTAACTGACCCATGATCCAATGCTTGGACGTGGGAACGTGACGGACCCTGTGTGCATCCCGAGCGTTGCTTGGAAATGATCGGCGTGGCTGTTGCGCATCGAGTTGATGACGCAGAGTTCGTCAGCGCACTGTGCCACGTGCGGAAACATGTCGCTGATCCAAAGACCTGATTTGCCATGCTGCGCGAAGTTCCAGTCGGGGCGTTTGAAATACTTCGCCGCCGCTCGGTTGTTCGGCGCGAATGCGCGCAGCATGATTTCCGGGACTTGGTACGTCTTGCCCTGATCCTCAAAAAGAGCGGGTTTGTAATCGAACGAGTCGACGTGTGAAACCCCTCCGCTCATGTTGAGAAAAATGACGCTTTTCGCTTTCGGCGCGAAATGTCCTGGCTGCGGGCGGAGCGGGTCTTCAACGGCGGTGTGATCCGATGCGCGAATCAGATCGGACGTCAGTCCGCTTAGGAGGGTTGATCCCGTGACGAGGGACGAAACGGCGGCGCGTCGCGAAATGGCTAGAGGCGATGGTTTCATATCAATCGAGGAACAGGAATTCGTTGCTGGAGAGGAGGCTGCGCGTGAAAGCCGTCCAGGCCTCCTCGGACGTTTCTGGGCCCGTGGGAGAGGAGAGTGCGCGGTGCTTCGCAAAAAACTCTGCTGCGACGGCTTGCTCCTCAGAATCGGGATCGCGCTGGAACAACAGTCGGTAGGTGGCCCGAATCCGTTCGGGGGGATTTGATGTGGTTGCGGTACGTCGGGCGACTGCGATTGCGGTTTCGTGAATCAAGGGATGATTTAGCGCGAACAGCGCTTGGAGGGGCGTCGTGGTGAGGGAGCGGTTGGCTGTGGCTGCGCTCGGGTCGGGTCCGTCGAAGAGTGCGAGGAAAGGGTTCTTTTTTAGGCGGGCTTGCATCAGATAGATGCTGCGGTGTTTCGAATCGTACGATGCTGAGAACGGGTTGTGTTGTGTCCACTTCCACGTGTTTCGGGCTGGAAAAGGATGCTCAGGCGCGGGTCCGCGTTGCAGTTCACCGGAGACATGAAGCAAGGTGTCGCGGAGGGATTCAGCATCCAGGCGCGTGCGATGATGGCTGGCGGTCAGGGTATTGAGCGGATCCAACGCATCTGCATTGGCGGGCGGTGTCGCGGCGCGCTGCCATGTTTCCGAGCGGAGAATGAGCCGGTGCATTGCCTTGATGGACCATCCCGTTTGGATGAACTCCGATGCGAGGAAATCCAGAAGTTCAGGGTTCACGGGCGGAGTCCCTTGTTTCCCGAAATCGTTCGGCGTTGCGACGATGGCCCGCCCGAAATGGTGTTGCCAGATGCGATTGACCATGACGCGTGCGGTCAACGGGTTTGCGGGATCGGCAATCCAATGCGCGAGGGCTGTGCGTCCGCTCCCTACGGTGTTCGCTGGAAGGGTCATGCCTCCGAGGATGGCCGGGAACCCTCGGGGCACGGTGTCGCCGAGATTCTTCGGCTCACCCCGGTTTTGAATCCGGCTATCGCCCGGTTCTTTCGCATCGGTGACGGCGTAGGCGTCACGGATGAGTGGCGCGTTTGCAGCCTTTTCGGCGAGTTTCTTTTTCGCATCGCCGAGCCGTTTTTTCAGATCCTCGGAAACGGCCTTTGTCTCGGGCGAATCGGTCGCGGGAATGTCTTTCAGTTCGTGTTCGAGGTCTTTCACCGCCTTCTCGGCCTCGGCCAGCGTGATTTTGTGTGGAGCGAGAAGTTGCTCGATTTCGCTCGTCTCCATGAGCGGCACGAAGTCGCTTTGTTTGGTGTCGCCTTCCGCGCCGGGGTAGGGATAGCGCGTGCTGCTGAAGAATCCGTAGAGCGCGTAGTAATCCCGCATGGTGAACGGATCGAACTTGTGATCGTGGCACCGAGCGCAGGACAGGGTCACTCCGAGCATCGCTTTCGATAGATTGTCGATTGTGTCTTCGATGGTGAGGTGGGGCGCGCCTGCTTTGCCTGCGAAACGCCGCGCGAGCGCTAGGTACCCAGTGGCAATGATGCCGGGGGTCCGGTCGGCCACCGTTCCAGTGGTGCGCAGATCTCCAGCGATTTGGTCGGCTAGAAAGCGATCATAGGGCATGTCCGCGTTGAAGGCTGAAACCACCCAGTCACGGTAAAGTCGGAGTTGTGGAACTGGGTAGTCAGAGGCGTTCCCGCAGGTGTCAGCGTAACGCACGACATCCAGCCAATGACGCCCCCAGCGTTCGCCGTAGGCGGGGCTTTCTAGAAGCCGATCGACGAGTTGGTCGAACGCTGATGGCGAGTCGTCCGCGACGAACGCGTCCACTTCCTCTGGGGACGGTGGGAGCCCAGTGAGAGTGTATGTGGCTCGGCGGATGAGGGTGCGGCGATCTGCTCGCGGGGCTGGGGTTAGACCCACAGAACGGAGCTTCGCGAGGACGAGTTCGTCCACGGGATTTGTCGTTGGAGATCCGGAAAGGATTGGACGCGCGACGGGCTTGAAGGACCAGAAGGCGCGGCCTTCCTCGAGGGACATCCCGGATTGAGCGCGCGGTCGGGATGTGTCTTCGCGCGGGTCGGGCGCACGCCGTCGGACCCATTCCGCAAAGAGTTCCGCCTGTTCGGGAGCGAGCGGCTTTTTAGGCGGCATTCGGAGGTCCGCATCATGCCCGCGCGCGGCGATCACGATGCGGCTTTCGTCAGGCTTGCCGGGAATCAGGGCGGGACCGGAGTCGCCGCCTTGCGCGATGCCGCTGCGAGAATCGAGGAGGAGTCCACCTTTCCGTTTTCCCGAGCGCACGGAATGGCATTCGAGGCATTGATCGGCGAGGAGGGGACGGATGTTCGTCTCAAAAAAGGTGAGGTCGTTTTCAGAGGGGGCCGCGGATAGTGGCACTGCGCTTCCGATGAGGACGGCGACGAAGAGTGGGAGGAAAGTCTTCACGGTTATTTCGCTGATGGAATCAGATTTGATGCCATGGGGGAGTTGGCAGGGTGCTGGAGAGGAATGCTTGCTCGTGGGTCTGGGTCGGGATGGTGCGGCGAGTGCTCGAAAGGGGAGTATGAAGAGGCGATCATTGATGCTGGCACTTGCAGGTGTTTGGAGTGGAGTGCTTTCGCCCTGGAGTGTGGCGGAGCAAACGGTTGTGTTCCGGAACGGGCGAATCCTGACGGTGGACGCTGCATTTACCGAGGCTTCGAGTTTGGCGATCCGGGGTGAACGCGTGGTTGCCGTGGGGGAGACCGAGGTGGCGGCGGCCACGCTTGGGAAAGAGGATGTGCGAGTCGTGGATCTCGGGGGACGGATGGTCTTGCCGGGTTTGATGGACAGCCATTCCCACCCTGTGGGAGCTGCGACGTTCGAACACGACCATCCGGTGCCGGACATCACCAACATTGCGCAGTTGCTGTCGTACATCCGTTCCCGAGCTGAGTCGTTGCCCGAGGGAACCTTGATCTCGGTCTCGCAGGTGTTCATCACGCGACTGGACGAGCAGAGGTATCCAACGCGGGCTGAGTTGGATCAGGCGGCACCACGGCATCCGGTTAGATTCTCCACGGGGCCGGACAGCATGTTGAACTCGTTGGCGATGCGGT
>JACCED011500915.1_pt1 | contig 10116 bp, 9 predicted proteins | sample 7455021 | NCBI WGS metagenome assembly JACCED01 (sample SAMN15323456, study PRJNA562643) | freshwater metagenome | isolation source: river surface water | place: USA:Blue River Watershed | collected 2017-08-19 | reverse complement strand
CCAAACCTTCAGCGCGCTCTTGTGCTTGCTTTCGCCGCCGATCCGGACGCCTTCGGGGTTGTAGCCATTGTTACCATAGGGCGAGGTGCCACCGGTGCCGATCCACTTGTTGCCGCCTTCGTGGCGCTTCTGCTGCTCCTCGAGCCGCTTCTTGAGCGTTTCCATGATCTCTTCCCAGGAACCGAGCGACTTCATCGCTTCCATTTCCTCGGGCGTCAGAAACTTTTCAGCGACCGCCTTCAGCCATTCTTCGGGAATGTCGACGGGGTTCTGGCCATAGTCGGTCAGGATGCCCTTGAAGACCTTGTTGAAGACCTGGTCGAACTTGTCGAGCAGACCTTCGTCCTTCACGAAAATGGCGCGTGACAGGTAATAGAACTGCTCGGGCGTCTGTTCGATCACATCCTTGTCGAGCGCTTCGAGCAGAACCAGGTGCTCCTTGAAGGAGGCCTGGATGCCTGCGCTGCGCAGCTCGTCGATGAAATTGAAGAACATGGGCCCGGCCGTTCCCGATCAGCTCTGGCGGCGGGCCATGAAGGCCAGTCGTTCGAACAGCATAACGTCCTGCTCGTTCTTGAGCAGCGCGCCGTGGAGCGGAGGGATAGCCTTGGCCGGATCGCGGTTCTGGAGGACATCAAGCGGCATGTCCTCATTCAGAAGCAGCTTGAGCCAGTCGAGCAGTTCGCTGGTGCTGGGCTTCTTCTTCAGGCCGGGCACTTCACGCACTTCATAGAAGATGTCCATCGCCTTGGCGACAAGGGTCTTCTGGATACCGGGGAAGTGGACATCGACGATGGCTTGCATCGTCTCCCGATCAGGGAATTTGATATAGTGGAAGAAACAGCGGCGCAGGAAGGCGTCGGGCAGTTCCTTCTCGTTGTTCGAGGTGATGACGACGATCGGGCGCTCCTTGGCCGCGATCCGCTCCTTCGTTTCGTAAACGTCGAAGCTCATCCGGTCGAGTTCCTGAAGCAGGTCGTTCGGGAACTCGATATCGGCCTTGTCGATCTCGTCGATCAGCAGAACCGGAAGCTGGGGCGAGGTGAAGGCCTCCCACAGTTTGCCCTTCTTGATGTAATTGGCGATATCGTGAACCCGCTCGTCACCCAGCTGGCCGTCGCGCAGGCGGGCAACCGCATCATACTCATAGAGACCCTGCTGGGCCTTGGTGGTCGATTTGATGTTCCACTCGATCAGCGGGGCGTTGGTAGCCTTGGCGATTTCGTGGGCCAATACGGTCTTGCCCGTGCCTGGTTCACCCTTCACCAGCAGCGGGCGGCGCAGAACAACTGCGGCATTGACCGCCACCTTCAGGTCGTCGGTGGCGACGTAGTTCGAAGTCCCTTCAAAGCGCTGCATGGAAATGGTCATCCCCGGTCATTAATCGTTCGGTTAAACGATAAGCAGACCAGCCGGGCTAGGCAAGCGCGAATAGCGCAGTTTAATCCGCGCGGCCTTCGATCATCAGATTGCTGCGGTGCGATGTCATTGCCAGCCATCCCCATTCCGAGCTAGTCCTTTGACGAGCCGCACGGAGTGGTGGTGATGACGCGACAAGAATTCGTGCAATCTCAGCTTTTGCGGGCTCCGAGCCCATGGCGCAGCGCTGTGATAATGGCCGTGCTGATTACGAGTGCGTCCATTTTGCGCCTGGCATTCGGAATGGCCGCAGATCGTCTTCCATTTGTCACCTATTTCCCCGCTATCGTGATTGTTGCGCTGCTGGCTGGCTGGCGCGCTGGTGTTGTCAGCATCTTCATTTCAATGGCCGTGGTGAAGCTGGTTTTCTGGCGAGCGCCGTACGCTGTATTCGGCGATTGGCAGATGATGGCGATGATGGGGCTGTTTGTCCTGTCTTGCCTGATGCTCGTTGCGATTGCACAAACCTTGCGTGTTACCGTCGCACGGTTGCAAGACGCCAACAATCGGGCAGAGTTTCTCAACCGCGAGTTGATGCATCGGGTTCGAAACTCGCTGGTCATCGTAAATGCCCTGGCCGCGCTAACTTACAAGTCTGATCCGATAGGGTTCATGCCCATTTTTACCAAGCGCATGAACGCTATGGCGCGCGGTCTGGATATCCTGTCGCGCAATGGCGCCGATCAATGCGATCTGCGCGAAACAGTGGAGATCGCGTGTGAACCATTCATGCAGGACAACCGTATCGAATTGCTTGGATCAACGGGTGATTTGGCAGGGGCGAGCTGCGTTCCGCTGACTTTGGCGGTTCACGAGCTGTGCACCAACGCGTTAAAGCACGGGGCGCTTTCTGTGCCTGGTGGAAGGGTCACAATCGAACTTGAGATCGATCAGACCTATCATGAAGCGAGCTTTCTCTGGAAGGAGACTGGCGGCCCTGCCGTGGGCCGTCCTGTGCATCAAGGTCTCGGCAGCGCACTTTTGTTGCACCCAAGCCTTGGGCCGGCGATCCTGTCCTTCGAGCCTGACGGACTGAAGTGCCAGATGCGGCTTAAGCTTGCAGTGGCCGCTCTGGCGCCGTCAGACTGAAATTCGGATCAGGCGTCGATTAAATCCGGATCGATATCGGCTGCGCGGTTCTGGATGAACATGAAACGCTGCGCAGGATCGCGTCCCATCAAGCGATCAACCAGATCCTTTACCGCCGCGCGGCCTTCGTATTCGGGAGGCAGAGTAATGCGGATCAGACTGCGCTTGGCCGGGTCCATCGTCGTTTCGCGCAGCTGGCCAGGGTTCATTTCCCCCAGGCCCTTGAACCGGCCGACTTCAACCTTCTTCCCCTTGAACCGGGTTGCTTCCAGTTCGGCACGGTGGGCATCGTCGCGGGCATAGGCGCTCTCCTTGCCAGCGGTAAGGCGGTAGAGCGGCGGCTGCGCCAGATAAAGGTGTCCGCGGCGTACGATTTCCGGCATCTCCTGGAAGAAGAAGGTCATCAGCAGCGTGGCGATATGCGCCCCGTCTACGTCGGCATCGGTCATGATGATGATGCGGTCGTAACGCAGATTGTCCGGGTTGCAGTCCTTGCGGGAGCCGCAGCCGAGTGCCAGGCCTAGATCAGAGATTTCGGTATTGGCGCGGATCTTGTCAGCCGTGGCGCTGGCCACGTTCAGGATTTTGCCGCGGATCGGCAGGATCGCCTGGGTCTTGCGATCGCGGGCCTGCTTGGCGCTGCCACCGGCGCTATCGCCTTCGACGATGAACAGTTCGGTTTCGCCATCGCCTTCGCCGGTGCAGTCGGTCAGCTTGCCGGGCAGGCGCAGTTTGCGGGCATTGGTTGCGGTCTTGCGCTTAACCTCGCGCTCCTGCTTGCGGCGCAGGCGCTCATCCATCCGTTCCAGCACATGGCCGAGCAGCGCCTTGCCGCGCTCCATGTTGTCGGTCAGGAAATGGTCGAAGTGATCGCGCACCGCGTTCTCGACCAGTCGCGCCGCTTCGGGTGAGGTCAGGCGGTCCTTGGTCTGGCTCTGGAACTGGGGGTCGCGGATAAAGACCGAAAGCATGATCTCGCTGCCGGTGATCACGTCTTCGGGTGTGATATCCTTGGCTTTTTTCTGGCCGACAAGATCTGCGAAGGCGCGGATGCCCTTGGTCAGCGCGGCGCGCAGGCCGGCTTCGTGGGTGCCGCCATCGGGGGTCGGGATCGTATTGCAGTACCACGAATAGGCGCCGTCGCTCCACAGCGGCCAGGCGACAGCCCATTCGACGCGTCCCTGTTCTTCACCGGGAAAGTCCTGCGAGCCGGAGAAGAACTGGCTGGTAACGCATTCGCGCGGGCCAATCTGTTCCTTCAGGTGATCGGCCAGGCCGCCGGGGAACTGGAACACGGCCTCTGCCGGCACGTCTTCGCTGGCAAGACTGGCGGCGCACTTCCAGCGGATTTCGACCCCGGCAAAGAGGTATGCCTTTGAGCGGACCAACTTGAACAGGCGGGCCGGCTTGAACTTTGCATCCTCACCGAAAATCTCGAGATCCGGGACAAAGGTGACGGACGTGCCGCGCCGATTGGGGGTGCCGCCCAGGTGCTGAAGCGGGCCAATGGGCAAACCGCGCGAGAATTCCTGCGCGTAAAGCTCCTTGTTGCGGGCCACCTCGATCCGGGTGAGGGTGGAGAGCGCATTGACCACAGAGACGCCAACCCCGTGCAGGCCGCCCGAAGTGGCATAGGCCTTGCCCGAGAACTTGCCGCCCGAGTGCAGCGTGGTGAGGATCACCTCGAGCGCGGATTTGCCGGGATACTTCGGGTGTTCGTCAACCGGGATGCCGCGGCCGTTATCGGTGATGGTCAGGCGGTTGCCTTCTTCCAGCGTCACTTCAATCCGGTTGGCATGGCCGGCAACGGCTTCATCCATCGCGTTGTCGAGCACTTCGGCCGCAAGGTGATGCAGCGCCCGCTCATCGGTACCGCCGATGTACATGCCCGGACGCCGCCGGACAGGCTCAAGCCCCTCCAGAACCTCAATCGCGGAACCATCGTAGGAATCGCCGCTGCTTTGGGGCAGCTTCTCAAACAGGTCATCAGCCATGGGCATGGCTATAGAACGCAGGGAATCCGCGAAGCAAGGCGGGGGCGAGGGTTTTCGTCAGTCCGCGAACTTGTCTGGGGCGGGGCTAACCACGGCGATGGAGCCCGCGCGGACTTCGCGCACTTCGAGCGCACGCTCAATCTGGCCTGAGGGAGAGAAGCGGAACGGGCCGTCCAAGCCAAGGAAGCCGCCCACATCAGCCAATCGGGCAGTGGGGAAGGGGGTGCCCGGTCGCCAATCGCGCGCAACGCGGATCGTCAGCAAGACCGAGTCATAGCCCTGGGTCGCAACGCGGAATGGCCGCGCGCCGAACCGGGTCTGGTAGCTTTCGGCAAAGGTCTTGAACCGGGAATCGGTGATCGAGGAGAACCAGGCACCGCGCAGGGCCGGCGTGGCGCTGAGCACGCTTTCGCCGCTCCACAGTTCCGTACCGAGGATCCGCGGCGACGCGGCGCCGGCAGCCTTGAGCTGTGGCGCGGCCATGGCTGCGAACCGGGCACCATCCGCGATCAGGACCGCATCAAAGCCGCCGCGCGTGCGCAGGCGACGGGCCGCGCTGACGATCGAAGGGTTGGAACGGTCATAGCTTTCAACCGAAACCAGGGTGCCGCCGGCGGCCTTGATGGCGTTGTCATAGGCCACGCGAACCCGTGCGCCATAGTCGCCATTGGGGAACAGCAGCGCGAACCGTTCAAGCCCGCGGCCTTTGGCGAAGGCCACGGTCCGTTCCAGCGAATTGCCCGGTGCCGTGCCCATCGCGAAGACATCGCGGGCATTCACCCCCAGGTCCGTGGCATAGGAGATCATCGGCACTTTGGCGGCGCGGGCGATGGTGGCCACGGACGGCACCTCAGCGCCCACCAGCGGACCGAGGATCAGCTTGTTGCCATCCTGGACAGCCTTGGTTGCCGCTGCGGCGGGACCGGCAGACGTATCATAGGTGGTGATGCGCAGGTTCTGCGCATTGGTATCAAGCAGAGCCATGGTTGTTGCATTGGCAATCGACTGGCCGACATCGGCATTCGGGCCGCTTAGCGGAACCAGCAGGGCGACCCGGTGCCGCAGCTGATCGGCGGGCAGGCCCTCGCCCGGACGCTCATCTGGCGGCGGGGCCGAAGACGGCACACCCTTTGGTATAACCTTGCACCCGGCGAGCAGAACGAGGGCACCCAGCATGACGACATTGCGCCGATTGAAGGTCATCACTTTACGCTCTCCTCGTGGCAGTCCATTAACCGATTATGGACGCGCCGCTTTCACCAGGACTTTATATTGTTGCCACACCGATTGGCAATCTGGGGGATATAACCCTTCGTGCCATCACGACGTTGCGTGGCGTGGCTGCGGTAGCCTGCGAGGATACCCGTGTCACCGGCAAACTTCTGCACCATCTCGAAATAAAACAGCGGCTTATCCGCTATGATGATCATGCGAGCGAGGCGACCCGCGATCATATCCTTGCTCTTGCTGGTGAAAAGCCGGTGGCTTTGGTCAGCGATGCCGGGACGCCGTTGATCTCCGACCCGGGGTTCAAGCTGGTTCGAGCCGCACGCGAACGGGGCATTGCGGTGACCAGCCTGCCGGGGGCGAGCGCGGCGATCATGGCCCTGACCCTGGCCGGCTTGCCAAGCGACCGCTTCCTGTTTGCCGGCTTCCTGCCCAGCAAGGACAAGGCACGGCGCGAAGCGCTGCGGGGACTGGCCGCGATCAATGCCACGCTGGTGCTTTATGAAACCGCGCCCCGGTTGACCGATGCCCTGGCTGCGATTGGTGAGGAATTGCCGGCGCGCGAAATTGCCGTAGCCCGCGAATTGACCAAGCGGTTTGAAGAATGCCGGACCGGCAGCGCAGCCGAACTGATCGCCCATTACACCGCTGCCCCGCCCAAGGGTGAGATCGCGCTGGTCATTGCCCCGCCGGGAGAAGGCCCGGCGGTTGAACACGATGTCGACGCCCTGCTGCTCGCTGCACTGGCCACCGAGAAAGCTTCGCAAGCTGCGGCGGCGGTTTCCCGGGCAACCGGGTTGGACCGCAAGGTGCTTTACGCCCGCGCGCTGGAGCTCAAGTGAACGAGCGCGCGCGGCGCGAGGCACAGGGGCGCCGCGGTGAGGCGCTGGCTGCGCTCTATCTGGGGCTCAAGGGATGGCGAATGCTGGCCCGGCGGGTGAAGACGCCGCGTGGGGAAATCGATCTCATCGCCCGGCGCGGCAAAACGGTGATTTTCGTTGAGGTGAAATGGCGCGCTTCGGCCATTCTGCTCGATCAGGCGGTTGATCCATGGCGGTTGCGGCGGGTGGCGGCTGCGGCCGAGGCCGTGGCACACCGTTATGCCAAACAGGGTGATCTTGTCCGGATCGACGTTCTCCTGCTTGCGCCGTGGCGCTTCCCGCGCCATCTGGAAAACGCCCTGGTGGCTTGAGGAACTTGCATGACCCTGCGTGTCGCGGTCCAGATGGACCCCATCGAAACGATCAACATCCATGGCGATTCCAGCTTTGCGCTGATGCTGGCGGCGCAGGCCCGCGGGCACCGCGTCTATCACTACGATGTGAATGCGCTTACGCTCGATGCCAATGACCGGCTGACCGCCGTGGCGCACCCGGTAACCGTACAGCGCGTTTCCGGTGATCATTTCACCAAGGGCGATCCCGTCCGGCTCGATCTGGGCCGCGATATCGATGTGGTGCTAATGCGGCAGGATCCGCCGTTTCATATGGGCTACATTACTGCGACCCACCTGCTGGAGCGGATCGAGCATGAGACACTTGTGGTCAATAACCCGCGCTCGGTCCGCAATGCGCCCGAAAAGGTCATGGTGCTGGACTATCGCCGCTTCATGCCGCCAACGCTGGTCACGCGTTCGGTAGACGAGGTACGCGCCTTTCAGGCTGAGCATGGGGCCGTGGTGGTCAAGCCGATCCACGGCAACGGCGGCAAGGCAATCTTTCGCGTGCCCGCCGAGGGAGACAACCTGTCTGCCCTGTTCGAGGTTTTCAACCAGACCTGGCCAGAACCGCACATGGTCCAACCGTTCCTGCCCGAAGTGGCGCAGGGTGATAAGCGGATCGTGCTGATCGACGGTGAAGTGGCCGGCGCGATCAACCGCAAGCCGGGCGAGGGGGAGTTCCGGTCCAACCTGGCCGTTGGCGGCAGCGCGGAAGCGACCGAGCTTACCGCACGCGAGCTGGAAATTTGCGCCGCGATGGGTCCTGAGCTGAAGCGGCTTGGTTTGATTTTTGTCGGCATCGACGTCATCGGCGGACAGTGGTTGACCGAAATCAACGTGACATCGCCCACGGGGATCTTGGCGATCGATCGCTTCAACGGCACGGATACGCCGGGCAGGATCTGGGACGCGATCGAGGCGCGGCTGCAGCACCGTTAGGGAACCCGGATAATGCATGAGTGGATTCTCCGCCTGATCGAGCAGGGCGGATATTGGGGCATCGCTCTGCTGATGTTCCTGGAGAACATTTTCCCGCCGATCCCGTCAGAGGTCATTATGGGTCTGGGCGGCGTCGGCGTGGCGCGGGGCACATTTGCCTTCTGGCCGCTGCTGCTGATCGGTACGATTGGCTCGACTCTGGGCAATTACGTCTGGTTCCTGCTGGGTGACCGGCTGTCCTACAAACGGCTTGAGCCTTTCGTGGTTCGCTGGGGGCGCTGGCTTACGGTGGAGTGGGACGATATCGAGAAGGGCACCGAATTCTTCCGGCGACACGGCCAGTGGGTTGTCTTCTTCCTGCGTTTTTCACCTTTGCTGCGGACCGTCGTTTCCTTGCCCGCCGGCCTGGCCCATATGAGCCATATCCGGTTTCTGGTGTTTACCTTTGCCGGCGCTGCGATCTGGAACACCGCCCTGATCCTGGGCGGGCAATGGCTGGCTACCCAGCAAGACCTGATCGGCCCGGCGGTGACCGGAACGATGGGATTGGCGGTCGCGGCCTATCTCTGGCGCGTGATTACCTGGAAGCCAAAGGGTTAACCGACCTCGCGCGGGTGCGCGTGGCGATAGATATCCAACAGCACAGCCGCATCGACTTTGGTGTAGATTTGGGTTGACCCCAGGCTGGCGTGGCCGAGTAGTTCCTGTAAACTGCGCAGGTCAGCCCCCGCGCTAAGCAGATGGGTTGCGAAGGAGTGGCGCAGCGCATGCGGCGTGGCGGTGGGCGGCAGGCCCAGCGCCTTGCGCGCACCCGCCATCGCCTTTTGCACCATGCCTTGCGACAGTGGCCCGCCGCGTGCGCCCAGGAATAGCGGCTTGTCGCGTTCCAGCGACCACGGGCACTTGGCCGCATAGTCGGCAATGGCTTCGGCAACCAGCGGCAAGACTGGCACGGCGCGCTGCTTGCCGCCTTTGCCGGTAACGGTCAGAACATCGCCCAGCGGCAATGCTCCGCCGGTGAGCGAGAGCGCCTCGGCGATACGTAGGCCTGCGCCGTACAGCAGCAGCAGGACGGCCCGATCACGTGCCCCGATCCATTCGATCGCGGCGTTCTCCTCGACCCCAGCTGCCAGATTTATCGCCTCGTCCGGCGTGACCGGACGCGGCAGGCCTTTTTTGACGCGAGGGCCGCGCATGCGTGGGGCGGTAGGGTCCGTCATCCCCGCCTGAGCCCGGGCAAAAGCGACAAAGCCCTTGAGGGCCGAAAGTTCACGCGCGGTCGAGGCATTGCCAATCCCCTCGGCCCGGCGGCGGGCGAGTTGCTGACGCAGGGCGGCGGCATCAATCCGGGCGAGGGCTGGCCAGTCGGTCAGACCGGTCGCCTCGATCAACCGCTCGGCCGTGGCGACATAGGCTCGCACCGTGTGGGGCGAACGGCGGCGGCTTTGGCTCAGGTGATCGTGCCAGGCATTGAGAATGGTGCTGGCGCTCATGCGTCGACCAGTTCCGCGGGGACCAGTTCACCGAGCAGGGCGTCGAGCAGCGGCATTCCCGCTTCGGTCACGCCGGCTTTCGCGCCATTCTGCCAGACCAGGCCTTGCTGCTGGTAGAGCTCAGCCTTGGCGGGAACGAGCAGGGCAGTCTCGGCCAGCCCGAACCGTGCAGACATGGCTGCCAGATCGATCCCTTCGCGCAGCCGCAGGCCCATCAGCATGGCTTCGGCGGCTTGCTCATTATCCCCCAAAACCCGGCTTTCGGCAATGCCATGGCCATTGGCTGCGACGGCGTTAAGCCAGTTTTCCGGCTTCTTGTGCCGCACGGTTGCTGTCCCGTTGCGGCGGCCGTGCGCCCCGGGGCCGATCCCAACGTAATCCTGATAACGCCAATAGGTCAGGTTATGGCGGCTCTCGTCACCCAGACGCGCATGGTTGCTGATTTCGTAGGCCGGCAGACCGGAAGCAGCGGTTATTTGACGGGTCAGGGAAAACAGATCGGCGCAACTATCGTCATCCAACGGCGCAAATTCGCCTCGGCGGACCATGCTTTCAAACCGCGTTCCCGGCTCGATCGTCAGTTGATAAAGCGAGAGGTGGCTGGTGCCGAAGCCGAGCGCGCGTTGCAGTTCGGCGGCCCATGCTTCAGCAGTCTGTCCCGGCCGGGCATAGATCAGGTCAAACGAGACGCGGCTGAACGCGCGCTGCGCCGTTTCCAGCGCCCGCAATCCCTCGT
>JACCED012188793.1_pt1 | contig 10117 bp, 10 predicted proteins | sample 7455021 | NCBI WGS metagenome assembly JACCED01 (sample SAMN15323456, study PRJNA562643) | freshwater metagenome | isolation source: river surface water | place: USA:Blue River Watershed | collected 2017-08-19 | reverse complement strand
TTCCATCATTTCACGCATGATTTCCATAGTTTTTGATGGTTCTGCATCAACTCGAATCTCCGTTGGTGTGACACCGATTTCTGCGAGAATACTTTTAGCGAGTACGCAGTATGAACAGTTTTTTGATGTGTAAATGGTAACGTCTTTCATGATATATATATGTGTGAAAGTATATTTTTCACGGTATAGCGCGTTCTGTCAAATTTAGGATAGGAATATGTTTTTTCCAAGTAAGTAACTTAGTGTGGCAACACCTCCTCCAAGTACCATACCCCAAGCGATATCAATGAATACAACTGAAATAGGCCAGTCACGGAGTGTTGCGAGGTTTGTTAAATCGTAGGTGGCGTAGGTAAAGAATCCAAACAAAGCACCAAGTATCAAAGCTTTGGTAAGTGATTGTTCCTGAAGTGCTGGAGCGACTGCAAAAAATATAATTCCTGTAATAAAAATGAGGTAAAAAATAATTGCAGGAGTCCAGAGTACAGGTCCGAGAAAGTCCACAAGCTTTGTTCGATAAAAATCCTTTGCTATGACCCCAAGCCAAAGCATATCGATGATAAAAAATATAGGTACCGTAAGAAGATATAGGTAAATGTATTGTAGTGATGACATAGAAGGTTGTGTGGTGAATTAAACTATTATGCATAGAGTATATCAGCTTTATGGATTTGAGTGGGTGGAAGTGTAATACAAAAGGGCGCGCTGATAGGCGCGCCCTTTTGTATTAATTACCCAAGTCACCCGGTCTGTTGTTATACACAATTGGTATAAGTACGAGTGTAATGGTAACTGAGAATATGAGCCCAAACATCACTGCATACGCGAGAGGTGCCCAGAGATCACCTGCATAGGTGAGTGGTATCATGCCGATTACTGTGGTGAGTGTGGTGAGAAGAATAGGGCGAAGTCTGTTTCCTGCTGAGTCGATTACGATGTCTCTGATAGGTTTTTCTGGGTTAGTTTTTCGCATGCTATTCATCATGTCGATAAGAAGAATAGAGTTGTTTACGACGATTCCAGAGAGGGCAATAAATCCCATAATAGAAGGGAAGGAAAGAGAGTTGCCAGTAATTGCTAGTCCGACCATGATTCCGATAAGTGAGTACGGGAGGATAGAGAGTACATACCGTGTGTGAAGATATGAGTTAAATTGAAGTACGAGGATACCTACCATGAGAAGGATCCCCACTACAAGCGCAAGAAGCATTTCTATAAATGCCTTATTTGATTCGTCGGTTTCACCGCCTCCTGTACTAATCTCCACTCCATCTGGAATTCTAATTTCCTCCTGTATTCTGCGAAGTGCTTCTGTTTGTATTTCACGCGCATTACCTGATGCAGATACATCTGCAGTAAGTGACACAACTCGCTTCTTGTCCTCATGATTGATGACTGAGCTTGATTCACGGAGTGAGAGTGATACAAGAGACGAAAGTGGTACATCACCGGTCGCAGTGGGGATAGAAATGCGACTGAGGGCATCGATAGTAGTCTCATTGGTAGTGTCACTTGAAACAGTGTCGGTATTACCAATATTGAGTTTAACTACCACGTCAATATCATTTTCAAGTGTAGTCAATGAGGTTGCTTCAGATCCAAAGACCGCAGTTCGTGCTATTTGGGAAATAACAAATGGATTAAGTCCAAGAGACGCGGCTTTTGCTCTGTCGAGTTCGAGTACAAATTCAGTATTGTTACTATTCGTGCTTGTGTCGACATTTGTAGCAAATGGAACTGATTTAAGAATACCTGCTGCTTCATCAGCTATGCGAGTGATTTCAGCCAAATCATCACCCAGAAACTTCACTACAATCGCAGCACCAGTAGGTGGTCCGTCACTCGGTTGGTTAACGGATATCTTGATGTCACGAATATCGCTAAATTTAGTTCGAAGTGCCTCAACGATTTCTGTGCTCGTACGTTCTCTGTCTGCTTCAAGTACAATAAATATATTAGCAAGTTTCTCCCCAACACCACCTCCGCCAAATTGGTTTCCGCTTCCCACGGTCACTGTATACGATGCAATCTCAGCTTCCTCATAGAGTATTTCTTCAGCGCGTCGCACTGCAACATCGGTAACTTCTTTAGTAGTACCTTCAGGATTTTCAATTTCAACAATCACGTATTCAACGTTTCCTTGTTCAAAGAACACTACTTTAACAAATCCAAATACAGGAAGAAGAAGTGCAAGTACGAGCGCAATGCGAATGCTCCACATAAACTTTTTTTCAAGGGTATGGTTTCCTATGATTTTTGAAAGCATTCGCTTATACCAAGATTCAAGAATGTGCGCATAATGTACTTGTTTTTCTTCAAATACACTCGTGTTTTTTCGATGAAGAAATCGTGATGCAAGAAGAGGGATGATTGCGAGTGAAACAAACATGGAAGCAAAAAGTAGGAAGATGAGGGTGAATGGAATACTTGCAATAAACTGCCCAGTTACTCCACTTACAATAAAGAGTCCAACAAACATCGATACAGTGGTGAGTGTTCCTGAAATAAGCGGGGCAGAGAATTCTCTAATAGTAAGAATAGCAGCTTCTTTTTTGTCGATTCCAGTATTTTCCTTCATGCGTCTATTGATGCCTTCGACCATAACGATGGCAGAATCCACGAGAATACCAATACCTAGAATGAGTGCAAAAAGACTTAAGAAGTTGATGGTATTGCCTGAGAAGTAGAGTCCAATAAATCCAAAAAGGAATGAAAGAGGGATTGAAAGTCCTGCAAGAAGTCCTTCACGCCATCCAATGGTGAGTACAAGAAGGATGACTACAAGAACGACAGTTTGTAATCCTGAGTTCGTAAGATTAATGAGATCTTTTTCAATTTGTGCACCCGAGTCAAGAATAGTTGCAACAGAAATACCAGAAAGGATTGCACCATCTGACTGAAGCTCATTGAGTCTTTCGTGTACAGAGCGTGTGATTCGTGTGATGTCTCCGCCCGACTGTTTGTACACGTCAAATGAAACAGCGGTTTCTGAAGGTTTACCTCCTATACTCAGTCGTGAGATAGAAGATGCAGGGGAGAGTCCGTCTATTACGGTGGCAACGTCTCGTATAAATACAGGTTGCCCACCGCGTGTAGTAATGCCGATCTGTGCTATCTGTGTTGCATCAGCAATATCTCCTTCAAATGCAACGTTATACGAAACACCATTATACTCAATTTGTCCTATTGGGAAGGCTGTGTTCGCGGTTCGAATAGCATTTGTAATATCAGTAAGTGTGATCCCAAATTGTGTTAGGGCTTTTTGCTCTACCACAACGGTAACCTCATGCTCGCGCACACCGTTTACCGTCACCTTCGATACACCACTAAGGGATTCAATTTCCTGCTCAAGTTTTTCTGCGAGTGCAGTAAATTCAGTATCACGTAAATCAGCAGAGATTGAAAATGAAAGTATTGGTTGATCTACAAAGTTAACCTCAGATACGAATGGATCCTCCGCGTCACTCGGGAGTTCTTGAGCGAGTGTATCAATGCTGTCTTTAAGATCTTGTATTGAAGTGTCGATATCTGCACGTGCATCAAACTCGACCGTAATAGAAGAAACTCCTTCACGTGACACTGAGGCTATTTTTTTGAGATTTTCAAGTGAGGTAAGTCCACGTTCAAGAGTATTAGTAACAAGGGACTCAACATCAGATGCTGGAGCACCAGGAAGAATGGTAGTTACAATTCCGACAGGAATTACTACTTCAGGTGCTGATTCTCGTGGAATAGCAATGATTGTATAGAGACCGAGTGTAGTAAGTGCGACGAGGAAAAGGTTTGCGAATTTCCCATTTCGAATAAAGAATTCCCACATACTTATTTTTGAATTGCTTCTACTACTTCACCCTCTCTTAATCCTCGCGCATCAAGAACGAACTCGGTTGTATAATCTATTCCTTCAGTGATGGTAACGTACGAGCCTAAAATTTTTCCAATCGATACTGGCTTGGAAACAAGTTTTCCATCTTCAACTACAAAGATAGAACCATCTGTTGCCTTGAATTTGATTGCGGTGATTGGAACTGAGAGTGGTGTTGACTGTATGTCTGTGATCGATGTTGTATCAATACGAACTGTCGCCGTACTTCCATTCGTGAGTGTTTTTGATTCGGTAGCAATTTTTATTTCTGTTTTTTGTGTATCTGAATCAATGGCGGGAGCAATACTTGTAATGACACCCTGGGTGGATTCATTGATGGTCACCGTTCCTCCTAGTATAAATCGTGGAAGGTCCGACTCACCAGCATAAATTGATATTTGAAGTGCATCGTTATTTGCAACTTCACTTATTTGTGTGAATGCTGAAATGAAATCTCCTGCCTGTACACGCATGCTGTTTACCGTACCTGCTATTGGTGTACGAAACACTGTTTTTTCATAGTTTGCTTGCGCACTTCTTAATGTACCGAGCGCCTGCTTTACCTGCGCATTGGCAAGTGAGACATCAGTATTTTGTGTGCCACCAATTTGCGCTCGTCTCAAATTTTCTCGAGCTGTACTCAATGTTGTCTCTGCACTGGTAAGAGAGCTCAATGCTGTATTGAGCGTTGCACGTGCGGTATTGAGTCCATTTGTATAGCTTGATACGAGTTCACCATCGAGGGAAGCATTGCTGTCAGCGTTGCTAGTTGCTGTAATGAGATGATCGGTTAGCTCAATAAGAAGTGTGATATTTTCCTGCGCGCGTGCAAGAGGAGAGTCAAGCTCTGAGCTCGGAGAAAGAGAAGTGCTCGTTGTTTGCCATGTGCTCAGTATGGTGCGCAAAGCAACTCGTGTGCTGTTTAAGTATTCTGTGTTTGCTCCAGAAATGCGAACACCAGGAACAAGTGTTGAATTTGGATCGCCATAAAATGTATCAATCGTATTAAGAAGTACAGTATTTGCGGTCGTGTATGCATCGCGGTATGTACTCACTGCGTTGTTTTGTGCGGCAAGAAGAACGTTTTTGGCATCGTCTACCGACACCTCACTTTGCGCCGCATTTGCAAGCGCAGCTTCGTATGCGCCCTCAGCTTGAAGTAACGACGCTTGCTGTGTGGTATTTTCAAGTGAGGCAAGTATGGTGCCAGCACTTACAATGTCACCAGGTTTTACATATACTCCCGTCACTCTACCTCCAATTTCTGATTGGATTTGAGCTTCACTTACCGAGCGCACTGTACCGACGAAAGAGACATTCTCTTGTTCAAGAACATCCGTGACCGTTCCCGTGTATACGATAGGTGGAAGTTGGGTGGGGGTTTCTGTAATATTCGAATCTGAATTAGAGAGTGTAAAAACGAGGAAGACTACTATTCCTAGCGCTCCAATTCTCACAATTCTCTGTTTGGTGCTTTCGGGGAAGAAGAACATAAACACTCTATTCGCAAGCCTTTTAACCTTCTGTATCATGGTTATTTAATTTAAATAAAATAAGTAATATTCCACTGCATAGTACACTATATGGCCTTTTTATTAAACATATTACGGTAATATAGTCCTGTGTCTCTTAAACATAGAAAAACCAGACGATAAGTCTGGTTTTTGTAAGTCATTAAAGAATGACCCTTCCTTCGTATTTACATGTAGTTTAGATAAGCTCTTCAATTTTGCAGACGTAGCCAGCGTCGCACTCAAAGAAAGTAATCCAACTCATGAGTTCGTCTGCATCAAGAGTGGCAGAAAAATATCCACGACCGGTGCTCGACATCATTGAATAAAACTTACGCTGCTCAAGTAGCGGAAACTCTCCGGATGTTACACTCTCACAGATATGTTTAAAAGATCGCGGTGCACCTTTGGAAAATACACCCGCTACCAATACGGAGTACTCATCCTCAATGGAACCAATCGTTACTCGATTTGTCCTCAGATTCAAGTAATGGGTGTACCCTTGCTCTTTCAGTTGCTTGCAGTAGGTGCTTGTGTCAGGACACTCGCTGAATTTATTGATAAAGTCAGGTATTTCTTGCGTTTTTTCTGTACTTTCGACCACGCTCGCCATCTTGGTAACCTCATGTTTTTGATTGGAACAAGGTAAAACTAAAAATAAAGTATCATAATATATTTACTATGTCAATATTTATTACCTGTTGACTAACTATCTTAGAAAAAATGCCATAATTTAAATGGAACATGAATAATTATCTATAATGGCTGGAATTTTAGGACAATATTCTGATGGTAATTATATTGGAAAATAAGCGAACTAAGTCTTTTTCATAAAAAAAACACCCAAGAGAGTATTTCTCTTGGGTGGAATTTACGTTATTTACACCAATCACTTTTATTAAGAGTGAAGATTAAAGTATGATGCTCACTATTGTTTCGTATGAGCTTTGTTTCAGCTTTTTCACACTTACTGAAACCTAGTCTTTTGGGGATGGCAGCGCTTTTGGCGTTTCCTTCGGCGCATTTGATTATAATCTTTTTCAGATTAAGTATTTTAAATCCGTACTCGATGCATGCTTTTACATAAGTTGTCATAAGACCACGACCACCAAAATTTGAAAGTAACCAATATCCAATTTCTCCCTCGCCATCAATTATGCTAACGAAGCCAACAGATGCAACAAACTCGCCGTTCCAAGTTCCGTAGAATGATGCCTGTTTCTTTTGTTTGAAACTCTCAATTCTCTCAATGAGATTTTTGCGAGTATCTTCAATTGAGGTAGTAGAATCTACCCAAGGAAGCCAGGTCCGTAAATGGTCTCTGTCTTTATCAATGAGATTAAAGATGATTGATGCTGATTCTGGGTGTGGCATGACAAGCGACAGCGAGTCATCGATTTTAATTTTAAAAATAACTGATTTCATTCTCTTCTCCTCGAGCAGTGAGAAACTTAATTTATTATGTGATATTATTTTTTATAAGTCAATCCATGCAATTTTCAGATTTAATCTGAATTGTTTGATTAAGTTTGAAATTAGAATTCGGATATAAAAGACGTAAGATAGTTGAGTATTTTAAGTTCACTCTGCTTGCCTGAGGTTTTTGTAATATTGAATCTGTATTAGTGAGTGTAAAAACGAGGAAGACTACTATTCCTAAACCTATAATTCCCCGCAATCCTCTGTTTAGTGCTTTTGGTTAGGAAGAACACAAACGCTCATATATTAAATATGCGATAAATTTAAAAATAGCTCAGACAGAAGACAGTTCGTCTTCTGTCTGAGCTATGAATACTACCTGAGTCTAATTACCCCTTGATCTACTAGTTTATCAAAGAGTTCTTTGTTTAGTATTGTGAACTTACCACTCCAGCCAATGATTTTAATGGTTCCATTGTTGTCACCAACGGCAAGTATGTCAGAAACTTTTACAGTTTCATTCAAACTCTTGTATCCGTACAAAAAAATAAAATCAAGACTATTGTCTGAAATAATATGTGGTGTTTCAACAATTACTTCATTAGGTTCACCACCGTGGTAATTAAAACCGAACATGTAGTGTTTTCTCTTTGAAAAAGTATGTTCTGTAACAATATCATTACGTACGTGCACTTGCTTTTGCATGCGTAGTTCTCCTTTAATTAAATTCAGAAAATTTTCAAGAGAAGGAATACAATAACTACTGTACCATACGAAAAACAAATATGGTTGTCAATTGTGAAGCTAATTACTCCGCAAGGAAGATCTATGTAGTGTTTGAGATGTGTTTTTCGATTTGCTCCCCGGGCAGGATTCGAACCTGCGACCAATCGATTAACAGTCGACTGCTCTACCGCTGAGCTACCGAGGAATATTTATTTTTCTACTTCTTCAGAAGTTAGTTGTAAGTGATTATCCTGTGAGCAGTCGACTGATCGTCGCCTCCTTACAGGAGCTGTACACCTCTCACAGAAATTGTTCGAGGTCTTGCGAAATGGGTCCCGTCCCATTTCTCACTCTACCGCTGAGCTACCGAGGAATGATTTACTGTTGCTCAATGAGCCTGTGCATTGTACCTAAAAAACCATATTTCGCAAATGGTATACTGGTGAGTATGAGGCACGCATTTATACTTCTCGGTATACTGAGCGCTATTGTCTATATCGGGGCATATATTGCATTCATGCAACATTCCCAAGAATCTGATATAGAAACCTCGTTATATCAAAATAATTCATCATATAATTGAATCTATGATTACACTGTATCTTAAGACTGGTTGCCCATTTTCTGCACGCGTGCTTGCGGTTGTTGACGCGCACCAAATTCCATTCTTAGAAAAGAATATTGCTACTGAAGGTATATTTGAAGAACTTGAGTCTATTGGTGGAAGACACAAGGTACCTTTTATGATTGATGGAGATATTATGATGTATGAGTCTGATGCAATCGTTGAGTATCTTGAAAACAAGTATAAAAAAGAAGGTGCGGTGGTAAAGCCACGTATTCATTACACGAGTGGTGTTGATATGTGCCGGCTTGATTAATGGTATGTATATTCGAGTCCATGCTATACCAAAAGCGCGGAAAGAACAGGTTATGAAAGAGGGTGAAAGTACCTATTACATATCGGTAAAAGAACCTGCAGAACAAAATATGGCAAACAAACGCATACGGACTATCCTTGCAGAACAATTAGGTGTTTCTGAAGGCAGGGTTAGACTACTGACAGGTCATCATTCTTCGTCTAAAATGTATAGTGTAGATGTGTAGTGTATAAGTTTAATCATACGACATATGACATTTCCACAAATTAGTATCAAAGCTTCAAATTATACTGTTACGCCAGAGATGGAAGCGTTGCTTGATCAAAAGTTTGGACCGCTTGGGAAGTTCTTAGAAGGTAAGTCGGACGTGCATTGTCAGGTTGAGCTTGAAAAGATTGGAAGTCATCATTCAGGAAAAATCATTAGAGCAGAAATTAATTTGTACGTTGAGGGAAAAATGTTTCGTGCCGACTCAACACAAGAGCAGATGGAGTTTGCTATTGATGTGATTCGGGATGATGTAAAGCGAGAGTTGCAACGAGCACAGGGAAAAAAGTTAAGTCTTCTTAAGCGGGGAAGGCAGGCGATTAAGAATATGTTGCGGTTTGGGAATTAGAGAAGGAAAACCCCCGCGCGCCTACGGCGCGCGGGGGTTTTCTATCCTCGTATAAAATCTTCGTATCCCATTTCTTTTTTTCCTTCAGGAATCACTCGAGTAATCGTAAGTGAGCCATTCTTGTATTCTGCGTCGAGTATCTTGACTCGAATGCGTTTATCGTTTTTTTTATGGAAATAAAACGTTCCTGGAGATCCATCGAGTGCACGAATTTTAAGAAGATTGGTGTATGGGTTTTCGGTAAAATCAATTTCTCCCATGTCTTTTGTTATCTTTTTTGAATACGTTGCTTTTTGGTGTTCTTGCTCACGAGCTTTTAGTGTGCCGTTAATCCAGTCGGGAAGTACCTTAATAAGAAGTTCAGCACCCTTTTGGGCGAGTATTTCATCGAGAAGTGTACCGCGCATTGGCCAGTGCTCTATAGGAATGAATACTTCCTCTTGAGCAATGATTGGTCCTTCATCCATACCAGCAGTGAGTACCATAATGGATACACCTGTTGGATTTCTATCTTCAAGGATGGCAGTGCGAATAGGACTTGGTCCGCGGAGGATGGGGAGGAGTGAGGGGTGAATGTTGATTGTCTTATGTTTTGGAATATCAAGAATTGCTTGTGGAATCATCTTTCCGTATGCAGCAACAATAAAAAGTTCACATTCAGAATTCTTGAGTGTTTCATATATTGACACATCTTTAAGCGATGTGGGTTTGTGCACTGTAATACCATGCGCATCGCCCCACTCTGCAACAGGGGAAGGTGTAAGTAGCATCTTTCGTCCTTGGGGAGCATCAGGATTGGTGATGATATACGAAGGAAGAATACCGTGAGCTTTAAGTGTATCAAGTACGTATACACCAATATCGGGTGTTCCAAAAAATGCAATGCGAGGAAGGTTTTCCATAGGTATTATTGTGATCCTGCTTCATGAAGTCGTTTTGCATGCTCGTCGTCTTTATTCCAAACCTTTTTTGCTCGGTCAATAAATAATATTCCGTCGAGGTGGTCACATTCGTGCTGAAATATTTGGGCAAGAAATCCACCTGCACCACGTACGTATTCTTTACCGTATTCGTCATATGCGCGAATGGTTGCGTTGGT
>JACCED011789368.1_pt1 | contig 10117 bp, 6 predicted proteins | sample 7455021 | NCBI WGS metagenome assembly JACCED01 (sample SAMN15323456, study PRJNA562643) | freshwater metagenome | isolation source: river surface water | place: USA:Blue River Watershed | collected 2017-08-19 | reverse complement strand
AATCACTTAATTTTTTTAATAATAAATATTTTTTTTTATATTTATTATATTTTTCTTTAAAATTCATTTGTATATAAAAAATATAATAAAATAATTTTATAATTAATTATTTTATTTTATATAAATTAAATTTTTCTTTAGAGTTATTGATATAATTATTTTTAGTTCTTTCTAAATTATATAAATAAAGAAACTATCTTAGTATTGTATAACAGTAACTACCATCCGTATCCCTCTCGTCGCAAGTTTCTTTGAGCACCAGCATGCCCTTGTCGTGCAGCACGTTGAAAAAGGCGCATTGCCATATTTATATTTTTATCCACACCATATCCTTTCATATACATAAAGCCTAAATTAGCCAGAGCACTTGCATTTTCTTGTGTTACTGCAATGCTATACCAATGCACTGCTCTTCCTAAATTTTGGTGAACACCATCACCATGCTCATACATGTAGCCTAGGTTTGATTGAGCACCTGCATGTCCCTGTGCAGCAGCAAGCTCATAGTAATGTACAGCCATGTCGTAATCTTGATTAACACCTCGTCCATTTTTACATGCATTTGCAAAGTTAAACTGACCATATACATTACCCTGTTGAGCTGCAAGACGATATAATCTAGCAGCTTCTCTATAATTTTCCTGAACACCTGTACCATTCTCAAACATTTTACCCAAGTTATTCTGAGCATCAGCATTCCCCTGTTCAGCAGAAAGACGATATAATCTTATAGCTTCTGCAAGATTTTGTTGTACACCATTACCTTTATTATATTTCCAACCTAAGTATACCTGAGCTTCTGCATTACCCTGTGCAACAGCAAGTTTGTATAATCGTACTGCTTCTGCATCATTTTTAGAAGCACCTATACCATTCTCAAACATTTTTGCCAAATTTACCTGTGCATCAGCATTATCTTGTTCAGCTGCAAGTTTGTACAGTCGCATGGCTTCAGCTTCATTCTTGGGAACACCTAAACCTTTTTCAAACATCACACCTAAAGCATATTGAGATTGAGCATGACCATGTTCAACTGCATCTTTTAAAATATTAACTGCATCATTATAGTCTTTTTTATTAAATAATTCAATTCCTTTTTTATAAAAATTATCTTTAAAAATGGATGATTGTAAATATTCTCTAGATGAAAGACAATTTTTACTAGATAATTTAATTAATTCTAATCCTTTTGGTACATTTTTAACTACTAAACCTTCACCATTATAATATTTTAAACCTAATTGATATTGTGCACAACAATCATCAGATTTTGCTAGGCATTCTAAATCACCTATTTCTTTATTTAATTCAATTTTATAAATTTCATTTTTATATTCTTCAATAGCAGCCCTTAATGCATGATTTGGTGTAATATTTTTATTTTTTAATGGTGCACCTGTCCTAGGTGATGTATTATTTACATTTAACCACGCTGTAACATTAAGACGTTCATATGAATATCCATCACTTAATACAACAGGATCTCTAAATATTTCAAATGAAATAGAACAAACAAAATCATTTAGAATATCTGCAGTAACATTTTTTTCATTAACTTGAAATGTTTGTGTATCCAAACTATCCATTGGTATATTTAACCTTTTTTTATGAATTATTTCTTTATACTGATCTATAGCAGCTTTCAATGTATGATTAGGTATTATATCTTTGTTTGGTAATAATTTTCTTGTTGTTGGTGATGTATCATGTCCATTTAACCAAGACTCAGCATGATTACGTTCATATGATAGTCCATCACTTAGTATAACTGGATTATTCATTACTTCAAGTGTTAAAGGACATAAAAAATTAGATAGAACTTCTGTAGTAATACTGTTATCATTAATGTCAAACGTTCGTGTATGCATACCACCAACTTGTTTTTTAATACTATTATATTTATTTTTATATTTTTGATATTTTTCTTTAAAATTCATAATATATATAATATATAAAATATTTTTTAAAATTTTATAAAAAATATTTTAATTTTTAATCAATTAATATAGACCATTTTTTATTATCTTTTGTTTCCCAGCCTTCATCGATTAATTTTTTAATATCATTTTTTGAAATTTTATTATCATTAGTAAAAGATAAATTAATACTATTTTTATTTTCTTTTACAATAAATTTTATATTTGAAGCAAATAATTGATTAATTTTATTTTGTAAATAAACAACTCTATCTTCCAAGTTTAAAGGAAATTTTAATGTTTTATGATTATTAGGTATCATAATATATGTCATTTTATCTTTACCTTTTGAATATTTTTCATTTTCAATTAATTTACCTTTAATTTCTTCGCATAAATCATGTCTTGTAATATCTTTATTTTTTATAGTAATACCCAAACTTTTTGCAATATCTTCAAGATATTCTTTTTGTTTAGATGTTGCACAAACAGCTCCTTTGAGTGAAGGAATACCTGTACCTCTTTTTTTTTCTAAAATTTTATCTCTCTTTTCTCTAATTTTAAAAACATCTTGAATTTCATCAGGTCTTTTAGTTTTTCCTCTATTAATTTCTTTATCAATAATACCAATGAACTTAAATTCCTTTCTATTATCATAATAATCGATAACATCATCAAAATTATAAATATTTTCATTAGTATTAAGTTCACTAGTAGTATTAATATCAAACCCAATATTTTTTTTTTCATTTTGAATATAATTATAAAGACTAAGTTTAGATAATAAATTATATTGATTATGAGTTCTATAATACATAGGAACATTTTCATTTTCATCGAATGGTTGATAAATATAATAACCATCTAAATATATTAAATAACCAGATCTATGAGATTTATCATAAATAATATCTTTGTAATTATTGAAATCATTTTCAGTAACTGGAATCAATTCATCTAATGCTTTTTCTACAAAAAAATTATCAAATAAATCTTTTTTATCATCATTATATGATTCTTTAACATAATCAATTATAGCATCTAAATTATAAACATAACCTGTCATATATAATTCTTTAATTTTATTTTTAGAATATTCTATTTCATTTTTAGCTAAATTATTCGTAAATGTTGAATAATCCAAATCATTTTTAAATAATTTTTTATATATATTTCTTTCTGGATCATAATATTTTGTAATTAATAATTTATCATCACATTTATATTCACATTCAGTAAAATCACATTTACCTGGACAGATATTATATTTATTATCATTTTCTTTAATAACAACATCTAACAAACTATCATTAGGCTTAATACATTTATTAAATTCTTTTACTTCATCTGGAAATATATTGCCTTCTTTAAATAATGCACAATCTATAGCTACTTCTTTTAAACCACGTTCTACTTTTTTAATGAGTAAATATTTTTGTTCAGCTTTATAATATAAATTTTCTTCAGTAGATAATTCATTATTACCTAATGTAATTGCATATTTATATAATTTAACTTCAGGATACATATTATCTTTATTCATAAGAGAATAATGAGAACACCAACGTATAGCTCTAGCAACAACTTGATCTACTCTACCAAAATTAAAATATACATCAAGTATATGAACTGATTTAACATTTTTTAAAGAGATACCTTCATTCATAACTTTAGAACCTAATACAACTTTTATAATATTTCCTTCTTTATTATTAATATTATTAAAAACGGTACTTAGTATTTTTTGTTTATTTTCTGGAATAATTTCAGCAGTTTCTTCATTAGAATTACCAGTTACAACAACAAATGTTGCTGGTGAAAATTCATGTTTTGGAATATTTTTATCAATATCATTATGATTACCAAAAGTATTACCACAAAAATAACAAATACTATTATCTTTAATTTGATAATTTGATTTAGTTTCATTATATTCGAACCATCCATTTTGTATTAATATTTCTTGATATAATTCGATACCAATTTTAACAAGATTTGAATAAATAAATGCTGTTCTTGATTCATTATTATTTTTATTATAAAATACATTTTCTTCTAAATCAATATATGCTCTATGAAATTTTGTAGAAAATTTACTTAAATATTCCTTTTTTAGAATTGCACCAGTAATATTTTTTGTTTGTTCATTAAAATTTATAAATTCATGAGTATATTTATCTAATCCAAATATATCTTTTGCAATTAAATTATTTATTTTTTCATGATGATTTTTTAATTGATTTTTTAAAGTATTTAAACCCTCTCTACCATAAAGACCTATTAATTTTTTTTTATCTTCATCTAATCCAGGAAATACAAAATTTGCTACAGCTTCAGATTTACGATCTAAACTGTCATCAATAAATTTTAATGATTCTAAATATGTTTCTTTTTGAAAGTTATCCATAGTACATTGAATAATTTTTGTAAATAATAAACCTTTTGGCTTAATGCCCATTTCTTTTTTATTAGCAAATGTAATAGGATCACCTCCACGTAAATGACTTACATAACCTCTAGACATATTTTTTAAATAATCCAAGCCCCCTGGTTTAAAAGCCATTAAATGATTTTTTTGAGTATTAAATATCATATCTCTTTCAATTTGTGAATCTATTGGTCGAATAAAATTTAAAAGTTCAATTATTTCATCTGCAGAATTTTTCATAGGTGTTGCTGTCAATAATATAATTTTAAGATTTGTTGAATTTGCTATAATTTTTTTAACAGCATCACCATATGAATTACCAGTTAAGTTATGTGCTTCATCTATGATTAATAAACTATTATTTAAATGAAGTAATCTATCAATTGAAATATCTCTTTCATATTCACCTTCATCAGTTTTTTTATAAGATATTTTTATTTTACTATTTTCGATAACTTTTTTATCAACAATTTTTTCACCCAATACTTTTCTATAAAAACTCCTATAACTCATAATTTTATAAAATTGTAATGCATTTTGTATAGCTAATCTTTTATTTTTTTCTTTTTCTTCATCATTTATATAAAATAATTTTTCAGTTTGTTTTGTATAAGTAGAACCAGTACATATAATAAACGATTCTTTCCAATTTTCTTTAAGTACTGGACCTGGAACTAAAATATGTATTTGTGTACCATATCTTTGAACTAGTGGTTTAAATTTTTCAGCAATTGCAATAGCTGCACATGTGTTATGACATAAAATACCTTCACAAACGTAATTATGAAATTCATCAATTTCAAAATCATAAACATAATCATTGTGTTCAATAATTTCAATATTTACAATTTTAATAAATACAAGATCACTAATAAAATTATGAATAGGATCAACTATATTTTTAATTAGATTAAATTTTAATGTATTTGCATATAAATTATCTTTAATTAATTCTTGTATAAATGGATTTTTTATACTTAAAAAATATTTATTATTATCATATTTTGTATAATATATAACTATACCAATAATTCTAAACAATATTTCTAATTTCTTTATGTTGATATAATCTAAATTATTAATAATAATTTCTTTATTATTTTTATTAACATATGCTTTTTTCTCAATAATACCACTTAAATAACTTTTAATATTTTCTTTATTCATATGTAAAATTTTATTTTCAATTGAATTATATTTATTAGTATAACTTAAACCTAAATTATACGTTTCATTTATTTTATAATAATTAATTTTACTTTTATTATAAATTATTCTAGGTATTGCTATTTCATCATTAATTTCTAAATTATTTGTCCACCCATTTTGTGTATATAATTTATGATCAAATGTAATACCTATTTTAGATCCATTTTCAAAAGTAATTTCACGTATCCTAGAATTTATGTATTCTCTGTACAATCTTTTTATTGGTTTAATAATAATTTTATTATTATCATAACAATTTATATTTAAGTCTTCTGAAGGAATTGACCATTCACCAAAAGTATTATCTGTTTTTTCAATTATTATTTTTGAACTATATTTTTTCCATACATCTTGAGCTTTTATTAAATTTCCATTAACATATTCATAATCAGTTCCTCTTTTACATTTACCAGTACCTGTACCATGAAAAATTAATAATCCTTTATAAGGAGTATCAGGATTAATAAAATTACTTAATAAAGATTGATGTTCTAATAGGGTTCCACTAGGAGGTACGCAAATTTTTTTTCTATATTCTTCGATTTCTTTATAATTAGATAAATCAGGTCGATCAGGTAGTTTATAATAATAAAATTCTCTTTTTGCATAAATTTTTGCTTGTAAATTAGGATCATCTATTTTTGGATATCCATAATTTGAATTAGTTTTTATAGCTTTATTTAATTTATTATCTTTTTTATTATCTAAATCATTTAATTCATTATCTATTTCTTCAATATCATTTGAAATTTCTTCTAGTTCATCATTTATTTCATTATCATTATTTATTTCATCATCATTATTTATTTCATCATCATTATTTAATATATTTTTTTTTATATTATATTTTTTTTTTCCATTATTAGTTTTATTAACCATAGTTATATATTAATTATAATAGAATTTAAATTTAAAAAAAAAATGAAATTTAATATAAATATTATTATTGTATATTAAATATTATAAAATGGATACTAAATTAATAGATATGAATTCTTCAGATTTTTATGATTTTTTACTTGATAATATTTTTGAACAATTTGAAAATGATGAACAGTTTAAAAAATATAGTGATGAGCCTAAAATTTCAAAACCAAACATTAGTTATGATTTTAAAATTAGAAGAACAGTTTGGTCTAATTTTACTAAAAATTGTGGAGAACTTAATAGAGACATAAATGATATAAAATTATTTATAGAAAAAGAATTAACGAATATTTCATCAATAAATGGTAATAATGAATTATTAATTAAAGGAAAATATAATTCAAATATGATTATGAGTATATTTAAAAAATATATAAAAACATATGTTCAATGTACCTGTTGTTCCTCAATTAGAACAGAAATTTCTAGAAATAATTCAACTAAATTAGATGTATTAAATTGTAATAAATGTAGAGCAGAAAGAACAATAAAATAAATTAATGAAAACAATATTTTTATAAAAAAATGAATTTATATAAATATGAATATATAATAATATATATAAATGGATCATTATAATATTAATTTGAATAAACAACCATTAGTTATAATTTCAACTCAAGGAAGTGTAGCTAATGGGAAAACATCAATTATTAAATGTTTAACCAAAAAATCTTTAATGAAATTTAAAAAAGAAGCTGAAAATAATATGACAATAAAATTAGGTTATACTAATGCCAAAATTATGAAATGTTTAAAATGTCCAGAACCATTTTGTTATCAAATAAATAATTTAAAATGTAGTCAATGTGAAGAAGATACTGAATTAAAATTAAATTTATCATTTGTTGATTCACCAGGACACAATGATTTACAAGCTACAGCATTAAGTGGTGCTAATACAATGGATTATTGTTTATTACTTGTATCAACTGATAATGAATTAGAAAATGAAGGTAGTGAATATATAAATGAGCATTATAAATCAATAAAGTTTTTAGATTTACTAGATAAAACAATAATTTTGCAAAATAAGATAGATTTAGTAACTAAGGATAAAGCATTAGAACAATTTAAAATTATAAGTAAAAAATACGAAATTAAAAATATTATTCCAATTAGTGCACAATTTGAATACAATGTTAATTATCTTTTACAATTTTTAGTAGAGAAAATACCATATCCAATTAATAATAATTTATTAGAAAAAATAAAATTACCATTAAAAGGAACAATAATAAGAAGTTTTGATGTTAATAAAAAAGGTATATTAGTTGAGGATATAAATGGTGCTGTTATAGGTGGAACTATTAAAAGAGGTATGATAAAAATAGGTGATGAAATTAAATTATTACCAGGAATAATTAAAAATAATAAAACTATTCCTCTAACAGCTAAAGTAATTTCATTAAAAACAGATGAAATAGATTTAGAAGAAGCTTTTCCTGGTGGATTAATTGGTATAGGATTATCATTAGATCCAAATTTATCAAAAGAAGATAGATTAGTTGGTAATATAATAATAGGAGTGAATGATAATTTAAATAATTTATTTACAAAAGCAACAGTAGAATACAAAATATATGATGAAAATATAGCATTAAAAGAAAATGATAATTGTATATTAATGTTATATTCTACTAGAAGAAATATAAAAATAATTAATTTAGATCAAAAAAAAAATTTATTAACATTTGAAAGTACATTAAATTTAGCTGGAGAATTAAATGATAATATTGTTATTCTAAAAAATAATAAAATTAGTGTATTTGGAAAAATAATTAATTTTTTATAAAAATATAAATTTATGTATTTTTGTAATTAAAAATCATATTTTTTTCATTTGAACGTTTACTTATTTCATCAATTAAATTTTCTTCTAATTTATCAATATTATAATCTTGATTTTTTATAACAAAGTCATTTTGTTTAATTAAAATTTTATATTCTGAATTTGTATCATAAATAATAGAAATTGTGTAATCATCTGATATCATTGAATAAAAATAATAGTTTTTATAATCAAGAGCATATTTTAAATCATAAACACCATTTAATTCTAGACTATATAAATTAAAAATAATTTCTTTAGAAGGTTTAACTAAAACTACTTTTGTTTGAATATATTCATTTACAACATTTTTTAATTTATCAATATCTAGAATATTAAATTCATTTGTTAAATTAAGTAACTCCATTATTGTATCACTATTTGTGATTTTATTTAGAATTATTTCATTATCATAAATTTCTTGATATTTCCATAAAGTAATATCTAGAAAATTTTCAAATTCTTTTTCATTAGAAATACTTTTAATCTGTTGATATCTAAAATAAAAATATTTAAATATTGAATATAAATGCATATATTTTTTATATTTTTCATCAAAGAGTATTGTTTCTTCATCATTAATAGTTCTTTTTGATAAGTCAATATATCCTTTTACTGTATCAACATTAATTACGATAAGATGAATATCTTTACCAACATTAAAAATTTTATTAATATTAAATTTTTTTTTTCTTGAAACTTCAGAATATGAAATATATCCTTTAATATTATTATATTCTACAAGAGAAACATCAATGCCTAACTCAGTTATTTTTTCTATTTTTGCAATAACAATTTCATCAACATTTGGGATTTTTTTTTTATAAAGATAAACCATATTTATATATTATTAATATAATATATATATAAATCAATTTTTTATTGATTTTGATTATAATTAATATATTCTTCATATTTTTTTCTTTTTAATAATGTTTTTTCTTTATTAGAAAGATTATTTTGTAATAATATTTCTTTCTTATTATCAACTGTAGTTTTAATATCAGAAATATTAATTATATCAGATATTTCTGAATTGTTATTTTTATAATATATTTTATAAATGTAATTAACATAAACATCTAATTTTTCATAAGTCTCATCAGATAAATTATGAAAGAAAATAAATATACCATTATTATTTTCTGAAAAATCTTTAGTATCTTTAGTTATAATTTTAAAGATATTTATAAGATAATCTTTTTTTTTTATTTTATTAATTTTTTTTACTAAAATCATTTTTTTAGAATAATTATATTTAGATTCTGATTTTTTATTTTTTGGTTTTAATATAATTTCAGTTTCATCATTATTAGATAAAATATCATTAATATTCATATTTTTATTATCATAATTTTCATTAATTTGTATATCATTATCATTATTTTGTTTAATATTTTCATTAGTTTGTTTACTATTATCGATAGTATCTTTGTAAATTGTTTTTTTTTCTAATTTCATTATTATTAATGATTATAATATATATAATTAAAATAATTATACATATTTTACACACCAAAATATAAAAAAATTGATTTATAATTTATTAGATTATATATAATATACAAAATGAGTAAAAATATTTATTTAGATAATCTAGTTAATTTCTCCTCTACTACTTATTCAAATTACTATGATAAATTTATTAATTTGGCTAAAATTGATATTTATAACGAAATTAACAAATTGAAGAGCAATAATTCAATTAATGAGAAAGGAGTATTTTTACCATATAATTATTTAGAGTTATCATCATTAATGGATATAGAACAAAATGAATTAGTTTTAATTTATCCTGTATGTTTT
>JACCED011114789.1_pt1 | contig 10117 bp, 6 predicted proteins | sample 7455021 | NCBI WGS metagenome assembly JACCED01 (sample SAMN15323456, study PRJNA562643) | freshwater metagenome | isolation source: river surface water | place: USA:Blue River Watershed | collected 2017-08-19 | reverse complement strand
GGCTGTCCTTCCTGGGCGTTCCGCTCCGTCGCGTTGATGCTCTGCTCAACACCGAAGCGGCCATTTCTTAATTGCTCAACTTAACCCTGAAAGGATCAAACCATGATTACCGATAAATTGCTCCGCGTCTCTGACGCACAGGCCGTTACTACCACCGCTGTGTCGACTGATACTGTCGACCTGTCTGTCGCTCGCGACATGGGTGAAGGTGGCGACCTTTATATGAACTTCGCTGTGACTGAAGCCTTCGCTGGTGGTACTTCTACCAACTTCGAAGTGATCATCGCTGACAATGCCGCTCTGTCGAGCAATGTCGTGGTGATTGGCGCTTCCGGTGCGATTGTGACTGCTGGTCTTCCGCTCGGCACTAATGTTGCTGTGCGTTTGAACCCGCAAATTGCTTCGCTCGGCAAGCGTTACTTGGGCGCTCGCTACACTGTGTCTGGCACGAACTCGGCTGGTAAAGTTACCGCTGACATCGTGATGGATGTTCAGGACGGCAAGAAGTTCTACGCTTCTGGCTTCACTGTGGTCTGATAAGGAGAATTACACATGCCTAAATACCGAGTAATCGCGCCCTGCTTCGTCAATAATGGTCTTCGTAACGATGGCGACATCGTTGACTATGACGGCCCTCCTGGTGCCGCTCTAGTGCCTGTCGACGATGAAGGCAATGAGGTCAAGGCTGACGCTTCTGACAAAAAGAAGTGGACACCGAAGGCCAAGCGCGAGTCGGTCGAAGGCTCCGTGTAATCCTTCCTGATTGGAAGCCGTAAGTCACGGGGGGCCGTTGGGAAACCACGGTCCCCTTTTTACATTTAGGAGGCCATGATGGCATCAGTTGTCGACATTTGTAACCTTGCGCTGGCGCACCTCGGCGACAACGCCACCATCGCAAGCATTGACCCACCAGAAGGATCTGCGCAAGCAGAACACTGCCAACGCTTTTACCCGATCGCACGAGACACTTTGCTCGAGATGCATAGTTGGTCATTTGCGACCAAACGCGCATACGGCGCAGAGGTCGAGAACACCTGGCCAATGTGGCAGTACGCGTATGCTATGCCTGGTGATGCGCACGACATCATCGCCGTGTTGCCGCATGAAGCACGCGACGATTACAGCACCACATTCACACCTGAAAACTATCCAGACTTTTACACCAACTACTCTCCATCCGTAGCCGCTGGTCAGTATGTGCCGCAGAAGTTTGCAGTCGAGGTGGCCGCTGATGGATCAGAAATTATTCTGACCAACCAAAAGCAGGCTGTACTTCGATACCATGCAAAGATCACAGACCCTACTAAGTTTTCCCCATTGTTCACAATCACGCTATCTTGGCACCTGGCATCGATGTTGGCTGGCCCGGTGATCAAAGGTGACCAGGGCGCGGCAGAAGGTAAGCGATGCATTGCTATGACTACGCTGTATTTGGGCAAAGCAATGGAGGCTGATTCCAACGCACGCAAAATTCAGCCAGAACAAATTGTGCCTTGGATCGCAGGGAGATAAGCATGCCGAATGTACGCACACTACAACGCTCGTTTGCTGGCGGCGAAATGTCGCCAGAGATGTTTGGCCGCATCGATGATGTGAAATATCAAACCGGCGCGGCAACGATGAAGAACTTCATCGCAACGCCGCAAGGCCCAGCCGAGAACCGGCCAGGCACAGCGTTTGTGCGTGCAGTCAAAGACAGCACCAAGCGCACACGATTGATCCCGTTCACCTACTCGACCACGCAAACTATGGTGATCGAACTAGGTGCTGGCTACATCCGCTTCCATACACAAGGCGCGACTCTGATGTCTGGCGGATCGCCGTATGAGATTGCAAACCCTTACGCAGAAGCGGACCTGTTTGACATTCACTATGTGCAGTCTGCCGATGTGATGACGCTGGTGCATCCAAACTATGCGCCGCGTGAACTGCGCCGACTTGGCGCAACTAATTGGACGCTAACCACAATCAACTTTGGCGCACCTATTTCTGCTCCAACCGGTGTGACAGCAACTCGATACATTCCAGCATCAGCGTCAGTCAATGCCGACACTTACGAAACGATGAGTTATGTGGTGACGGCGATCACCGCTGATGAGGTGGGCGAATCGGTATCGTCTTCTGTTGCATCTGTGACCAATAACATTTATGTGACAGGCGCAACAAATACAATTTCATGGACTGCTGTCGCAGGTGCCGCACGCTATCGAGTCTACAAACTGTTGGGTGGTCTGTATGGTTATATCGGGAGCACGACGGGTACAAGCATTGTCGACAACAACATCGCACCAGATCTGTCGACTACTCCTCCCATCTATGACAACGAATTCACAAGCGCAAGCAACTACCCTGGCGCAGTCTCGTACTTTGAACAGCGTCGCTGTTTTGCTGGCACCATCAATGAGCCACAAAAAATCTGGATGACTAAGTCTGGCACCGAGTCCAATTTGAGTTATGGCTTGCCAATTCGCGACGATGACCGCATCGAGTTCCGGGTAGCCGCACGAGAAGCCAACACAATTCGACACATCGTGCCGCTGACCCAGTTGCTGTTGCTGACTGGTTCTGCTGAGTGGCGCGTGTCATCGCTCAACCGCGACGAGATCACGCCGACCACAATTTCCGTTCGACCACAGTCGTACATCGGTTCATCGAATGTTCAACCAGTGATCATCAACAACGCACTGCTGTACTGCGCCGCACGCGGTGGCCATGTGCGCGAACTGGGCTACAACTGGCAGGCCAACGGCTTTATCACCAACGACATGTCAATTCGTTCGGCTCACCTGTTTGACAACTTTGAGATCTCGGACATGGCATTTGCCAAGGCTCCAATTCAGATGATCTGGTTTGTGTCGACCTCTGGCATGTTGCTGGGCTTGACCTATGTTCCAGAGCAACAGATCGGTGCCTGGCATAAGCACGAAACCGATGGTGTGTTTGAGTCTTGCACGGTTGTGGCAGAAGGCAACGAAGACCGCTTGTATGTGATTGTGCGCCGGGTGGTCAACGGCAACACTGTGCGCTACATCGAGCGCATGGCCAGCCGCCATTTCCAGAATCTTCAAGACGCATTCTTTGTTGACTCAGGCGCAACATATGACGGCACAAACACCACGGCCACAACGGTGACGGTGAGCGGCGGCACAACCTGGGGTCCGGCTGATGTGCTGACTATTACAGCCTCGACAGCCATATTCACATTCCCAGGCACTGGTGATGTCGGCGACGCCATTGTGTTGACTGATGCCGCTGGAAACAAATACCGCCTCACGATCCGCTCCACGACCTCCACAACGGTCGCAACGGCTCGAGTTGATGTCACCCTACCTACGGCGCTTAGAAACACCGCCACGACCCGCTATTCGTTTGCACGCAACACCATCAGCGGCCTATCCTGGCTCGAAGGGAAAACCGTCTCGATCTTGGCCGACGGCGCAGTGCAACCGCGCAAGGTGGTGACCAGTGGCACGATCACAATCGACCGGGCCGCAAGCATCATCCACATTGGCCTGCCAATCCAGGCGGATCTGCAAAGCCTGCCATTGGCTATGGGCATCGACAATGGCATGGGTCAAGGCCGGTACAAGAATGTCAACAAGGCTTGGCTTCGCGTGTACCAGTCCTCCGGTATTTTCATTGGACCAGATGCAGACAACTTGGTCGAGGCCAAACAGCGAACCACTGAGCCATACGGCACGCCGCCTGAACTCAAGACGCAGGAGATCCAGATCATACTGACCCCGTCTTGGCTGGACAGTGGCCAGGTGTTCATCCGGCAAAGCGATCCACTACCGCTGACGATTGTCGGCATGACGCTCGAGGTTGCGATCGGTGGGTAAAGGTACCCGTAAGATCCAGCGGCCTCGTTAATGTTCAACCATGCAATAGCCTGGTGCTGTGGAGGTAAGGTCAACACATCCCACATAGCCCAGGTCAAACAGGAGAATTGATCTATGACTACCCTTTTGACGCCCCAACAGGCGAGCGATGTCGGCGGTGTATTTGCAGTTGCCGGTGCCATACAGGGTGCAATAGGCTCATACTACAGCGCCAAAAGCCAGGCATTACAACTCGAGTCACAGTCTTCAAGCCTGGCATTCCAGGCTGACATTTCACGCTTAAACGCAGTGCAGGCCGAATTCACGGCCCAGCAGATCATGCGTGCTGGCAACCTTAAGCAGGGCCAGGTAAGCCTGCGTGCTGGCAAGATCAAGAGTTCACAGCGTGCTTCGTTGGCCGCTCGCGGCATCGACCTTAGTGTCGGCAGTGCTGTTGAGACGATTGCAACAACCGACCTCATGAAAGAGATCGACATGCTGACTGTCAACTCGGAAACTGTTCGCAGTGCCGAGGCCGCACGACTTCAGCGCCAAAACTATTTGACCCAGTCTGCGATCCAGGATGTGTCTGCTGAGAATGTCATGGCATCGTCTCGCACGATTAGCCCATTTATGTCGGCAACATCTAGTTTGCTGGGTAGTGCTGGTGCAGTAGCAAGCACCTGGTACCAAGATCGCAAACTCGCCGCTATCGCAGAAAAACTTGGGGTACCCAAATAAGAAGGACGAATCATGGCAACAGTACCTATTTACGATCTACCAACCCAAGAAGCAAATGTAGGCAACATGCCTGCGTTCCAGGCTCCAACTGTGGAGCCAATGCGCGACTTTACTGGCGAGCAAATTCAACGAACCGGCCAAGCCACACAGTCACTAGGTGTGACTGTCATGAGGATTGCCGAGCGTTTGCAAGATCAACTTGATGATGCAGAAACCAAGCGACTGTATAACGATTTCGCAGTTCAAGCCGACAAGATTGAAACCGAATACATCGTTACAAAAGGTAAAGACGCCATCGATGGCGCAATGAAAGTTCGCAATGATTTGAAAGCGGCTTTCACTGATGTGGTTGGGAAGGCACAAAACAGTGTCCAAAAAACGATGTTGCAAAACGCCGCGAATGTGCGTTTGAGAAGTGCAGAAAGCGCGATCGTTAAACACTCGATTGTTGAACAGCGCGAATACGACATCAAAGAAACTGGTGCCAAGGTCGACACTTTTGTGAATGATGCTGTGCGTTATTCTGCTGGGTTCAGAAATCCAGACGGCGACTTTGCGATCTACTACAACTCAGCAAAAAAAGAAGCCAACATCCTGGCTGACAAACTTGGATACAGGCAGGACAGTTCACAGCGCCAGCAATTGATTCTTAAGGCGACCAACTCAATTCATGGCCAAGCAGTGCAGGCCGCAATCGATGGCCAGAACCTGGACAACGCACGCGACTACCTGCAACGCTACGGCAACGAGATGAATCCAGAAACTTTCCAGCGTGCTACTAAGGCGCTGGAGATCGGCACAGCAGACAAGCGTGAACAAGGTCTTGCAGATGGAATTTGGTCTGAGTCTGGAAACAACATTGCTGTTGCGCTTAACTTGGCTAGATCAAGACTTTCTGGAAAAGATGAAGATCAAGTTGTTCAGCGTCTCAAGATTTTTGATACAGAAAAGAACACCATCATTCAGCGTGCTCAAGGCGAAGCAAAAGACCAGGCTTGGCGCTCATATGCAACCACCGGAAATTTCAACAAGATTCCAGCAACAGTTCTTGCTGGTATGGATGGCGCTGATCTTGCGGCTTTGAAGCGAACAGCAAAGGCTGACGCCGAAGCAAACATGAAAGGCACTGAGGTTAAAACAGATTCAAATGTTTATTGGCAACTGACTCAGGAAGCAAGGCTTAATCCTGATTTCAAAGACCCAGCCAAGTTTGACCTACGCAGATACTTTGACAAATTGTCGCCTGGCGATCGCAATCACTTCATAAATCTGCAACGCACGATTGGCACAAAGAACGAAGCACCTGAGGCAGTCACAACTCAACAGCAAATTAGTGCGATGACCAAACAACTTGGTCTGAAAAATGAACGGGCTGGAATGTTTGCATCCGAAGCCAACAAAGCATTGTTTGCGGCACAAGTTGAAAAAGGCGGCAAGTTGAATCAAACAGAAAGACAAAAGGTTCTTGATGGTCTTGTGCTTGAGGGCGAGGTGCTTACTGGTTCTTGGTACAGACCTGATCCAAATATGCTTCGCTTTGAGGCTCGCGCTCGCGGTGATGAGTCAAAGTTCAAGCCATCGTTTACTGACGCACAACGCGCCAAAGCAAGAGAAACAATTATCAACAACACCAAAAATAAAAATCCGACCAAGAAAGATGTTGAGGATTTGCTGAACGACATATACGGCATTCAACAGAAGTAATAGGACGATACAACATGATGCAAGTACCAGAAGACGAATTCAGTGTAGCCGCGAAAAAAAGGTTTGGTTCTGCAACAGAGCCAGACATAAATGCGGCGGCAGTTCGACTTGAGGAACAAAAGCAAGTACGGCTTCGTACCAGTTTGTATCAGTCTATTGACACAAATCCTGATGAAGCCGCACGCGCAAAAAATCTATCAAACAAGTCAGGCATTCCAGTTGATGTTGTTCAACGCAACTTCCCGCAAGTCAATCGCAATGTAAGACTCAATGAGTTTGATGATGCATTGCTTAAATCTCCGGTGCTTGGTAGGTGGATGAGCGAGCCAAACAACGCCAAGATTTCGCACGACGATGCACCTAACCTGGCTGGCATCGAGCGCGAATACGGCACGATCAAGCCGATCGAGCGATCCTTCCTGGAAGAAATAACTGAGCCGTTTCAGCAAGGTTACGCACGAGCAAAAAAGAACATCGGCATGTTTGTCGAAGGCACGGCAATGATGAAAGGCTTACGCTCACGCCAACAGGCGGCGGCTGAAGCCAATGGCATTTCGTACGATCCAAAGATTCAGCAAAAAATCAACCTGCAAAATTATCAGCGCAATGTTGAAAAGTTTCCAACGCCGCCAGAAATTCAAAGGGGCATCACTGAACTGTCTGAGTCTGAAACTATCGGCGAATTTGCTTCTGCTGTTTGGCGCAATCCAATGGCGCTTAAAGAAGTTGCGCTTCAGTCACTTGGTGTTGCGACTCCAGGTCTTGCTGTAACTGCCGCCGCCAGTGTGACTGGCCCTGTTGGTGCATCTACCCTAGTTCCGTTTTTGTCTCAGCAAGCAATTCGTCGAGCAACGGCAATTTTTGGCACATCGTATTTCAACGAGTATTTTTCTACAATTGACGAAGTCGTCACATCAAAAGCCGAAAAGTTAAATTCAACTGATGCACTCTACAAAGTGATAACAGATGAAGAGGCAATGAAAGAGGCTAGAGACAAGGCGGTTGGTCGCGGCGTGCCCATTGCGTTTTTTGATGCATTGACGGCAGGTCTTGCTGGGAAACTTTTGGCTGGAGCAAAGCCTACTGTTGGTAGTGTTGCATCAAGAGTATTGGGCGAATCAACATTGCAAGCGACTGGCGGTGCCGCTGGTGAAGCAACCGCGCAGATTGTCACTGAAGGAAAAATCAAACTTGGCGAAGTGTTGCTTGAGGCGGTGCTTGAATTGCCAACCGCTTTGGTTGAGATACCAGGAAACTACAAAAACACCATGTTGCAGGCTGAGTCTGCCGAACGCAGTGCAAAAGCATTTGAGAAGGTCCAAGAGTTTTCACGCGCCAGCAAAGTTCGCGCACGCAGTGCTGAAACTTTTGGTGATTGGATCAATCAAGTAACAGAAGAGACTGATGTCACGACCGTTTACATCAGCGGCGAAACACTCAAGCAATCTGGCTTGGCAGAGCGCGTGGCCGAGGTATCGCCATCAGTGCGCGATCAACTTGATACAGCCATTGCAACTGGTGGTGACATTGCCATCCCAGTGACTGAATATCAAACCAACATCGCACCGACTGAGTTCAGCACTGCGCTGATCGATGACTTGCGCATTGAAGGCGAGATGATGACGCGTCGCGAGGCACGCGAGTTTATCGACAACCAGGCTGAGATCATGAAGACTCAGATGGAGGCTAACGCCAAAGTTGAGATGACCAACAAAGAATTTGTGAAGTCGGCACGACAAGTCGAAACCACAATGTTCCAACAACTGAAGGCGACCAAACAATACACTGACAACGCGGCACGCATCAATGCGCAATTGGTGCGCGACTTTGTTGTGACGCAGGCGGCATCGTTAAAAATCATGCCGACTGAGTTCTACGACCGCTACATGTACCGCGTCGAACGAGCAGAAGGCCAGGTTGGCGGCATGGCTCTGTTCAATCAGAACCAGCAGGTCAATACCGAAAGCGATGCATTCCGCAATTGGTTTGGCTCGTCTATTTTCCAAGACGAAACAGGCGCACCACAAACTCTGTATCACGGTACCGCAGACGATGTGACTGCATTTGACCTTGACAATCCAAACCGCAAAGACAGCGGCTGGCTTGGCACTGGTGTTTACTTAACAGACAGCGTTGACATGGCCGAGGTTTACGCCATGCAGAAACGCCGCACTGGCACTGCTGGTGAAAATGTCATGCCGCTGTATGCGCGTCTTGAAAACCCTTACATGGCTACCATGGAAGACAAGACTCGTATTCGTGCCGGTGGTCGCGAAGCCGCTGATGCATTCACTGCCGAATTGCAGGCACAAGGTTATGACGGCGTGATCATGGAGATCGCACCTGATGCACGCGAGATCGTCGTGTTTGACAACGCCGCAGTCAAGTCGCTATTTAACGATGGCACATGGTCGCGTGAAAATGCAGACATCCTGCGCCAAGGTGGCCAGGAGCCTGTACAGCAAACCGAATCGCTGACTGACTCCGACATTGTCAACAGCGAAGAAGACGCCGTGGCTGATGATGTAGCCGCAATCGAAGCGCAAGCCGACATTCCCGAAACTGTCGACGACCAGGCAGAATTGAAGTCTGCGCTTGAAGTGGCCAAGAGCCAGGTGTGGAACAAAGGCCGCGACCTGAAGTTGGCTATCCAGAAAGCGGTGCAAGAAGCCGCTGGTGCCGCTGGTGTCGATGTCTCTGTGCCATCACCTCAGACCACTGATTACCTGGTGCGCGTCGGCCTCAAGGATGCATTGTTTGCCCTAGAGCAAAACCCGAATGCGATCGGCTGGTACGACGAGAAAACCCGCCAGGCACTGGCCGTTATGGCGCTGGTCCATCCTGAGATTGCGACCAACGAAGACGCACGCTTTGCATTTACCTGGGCGCTGGCTGTTACATCCAACGGTTTGAAGGTCGACAAAAACTTTGAGTTGGCCGAGAAGGCCTACAGTTACTACAAGCAAAACAAGGTCATGCCTACCAACATTAAGGGTGGGCAGGCACAGGGAGCGATCAATGATTCGTTGGCTTTGTTCAACGAACTGGTCAAAGGCTGGGGCATCAAGAACCTGCGCCAGTTCATGCAGACCAACTTCACGGTCGGCGAGATCAGCGCAATCAGCAAAGACCTGAAGCCAGGCGGCGAGCATGCCGATACCGTGGTCAAAGGCTCGGCCATCATTGGGCCAAAGATCGGCAACGGGTTTTTCTCGAACCTTTATGGCGACTTTACATCGTTGACCATGGACCGCTGGTTGATTCGTACCTGGGGTCGATGGACCGGTACCCTGATCAAGAGCCAGCCAAAGCATGTCGAGACGGCCACGGCCCGCCTGGACGCCGCTGTGCGTAGCGCCACGCCAGATCAAGCCAAGAAACTGTCTGAGGTCATTGGGCTGGACATTGCCAACACCGAAATCAATCGCCTCGCTGAAGCCATCCAGAAGGCCTCCATGGACCCGAAACTGCGCGAGCAGATGAACGAATCCAAGGTTGGTGAGGAGATCCGCAAGGCTGGCAATAGCCTGGCCAAGTACAACGACGGCCAAAAGGAAGCCCCGGCTGGCCCGCATGAGCGCACCTACATTCGCTCTGTCTTTGCCCAGATCCTGGCTGAGTTGCAGGCCGATCCGGCCTATGCTGACCTGACCATGGCCGATTTGCAGGCTGTGCTCTGGTATGCAGAAAAACGACTGTACGAATCAGCCAAAGACAATAATGTTGACCAAGAGTCAACAGATGGGTATAGTGATGAAGATGCCCCAGACTACGCCAATGCCGCCGCAGGTGTTGCGCGTGATCTCGGCATTTCCGATCGGAAGATCAACAACGCATTGAAGAAGGAGTCT
>JACCED011673933.1_pt1 | contig 10119 bp, 23 predicted proteins | sample 7455021 | NCBI WGS metagenome assembly JACCED01 (sample SAMN15323456, study PRJNA562643) | freshwater metagenome | isolation source: river surface water | place: USA:Blue River Watershed | collected 2017-08-19 | reverse complement strand
TAATCATATTTTGTAGAACACCAGCGCCATACGCATTGCTACCATAACTTGATTTGTGACAAGTGTAAGTAGATCCACTACTTCCATCAAACATAAAACAATTTCCATCTTCATATGCTCTTGTAATTCCACTATTCAGTTTCCATGAATCAGAGCCAGCCCAGCCACCATACCAACAAGCAAATACTTTATAGACAGGCGCAAATTTGTCGCTGGTAATTTTTACCACTACCCATTTGTCTGGTGTATACTCACTCATCATTCCCACCTTTCATACAATCACATTCACGACCTTGCTTACAATTACCAGTGCAAGAAGATTCAAAACTAGAGATTGCCCATAGCATGGCAGCAAGACAAACAACACCCAAGATAATGAATCCCCAAAGCATATTATACCTCAACGTATTTTAAAAAGAAATTATCTGCAAGTTCCTCATAGCCAATATATCCACGTGGATTGCAAACAATACGACAACCACCAATCAAGTAATCAAACACTTCATGTGTATGACCATGTGTCCACAAGGTGATTCTTGGACGATCCAAAATAAACTCAGACAAGTCACTATGGTAACCACCATTCATAACCTGATCGTCTTTATATCTTGGATGACAAGAAGCATGTGATGGAGTGTGGTGTCCAACAACAACCATCTTCTTTTCCGCTGGAAGATTTTCATAAACAACACGAATATAATCCAACGTCTTCTTATGTTCTTCAACAGCATCCTGCGGTGAGAAGCGTGCAGCTCTAGTTCTAAAGGTTGGCTTCTCTGGATTCTCAGGATCGTCATATGTTTTAAAAGTAACTTCTCGATTGCCATTATCAACACAACGGAAGTCATTCATCATACGTGTCATCATATGAAGTGTTATCGGGTCTTCCTTGTTCATATCAGTCCAAAGAGTACCACCAACAAACACAACATCATCCAACTCAAACACTTCTTTATCAAGGATGTGTAAGTTCTTAAGATACCCAAGTCGTTTCTTTAAAACAGATACGGTATATTTAAAGTCTCCATGATAGTGCTCATGATTGCCAGCAATGTAAATCACATGCGGGAATTTTGCGCAGCATTCCTGGAAGAATTGGTGGTACCTCGCAGACTTACCAAAGTCAACGATACCGTGAGGATCGTGTTCCATAAGGTCACGAGCAACACAGATATCTCCAGAAAGAATCAGAACGTCCGCATTGTCAGTGTTATCTAACGACAACTGACCAAACTCTAAGTGAACGTCTGAGGTTACAGCAACTTTCATTTATATTCTCCATCGACTGGACGTGTTGCGTCCAAGTCATAAGTCCATTCAAGGATCTTCATCATTTTATGTTTCACACGAAGATTAGGCTGACGATACTTTTCGCAATCGTTAAATCCCATCATCGTGGCAACTTCGACCACAGCACCAGAACGACAGATACCTGCCATACAATGAACGATAACATTCATGTGTTTGTCTAGTGCGTGTTGTAACAGTTCAACAAGTTTCTGCGCTTGCTCATCACTGATTTTCGCTTCGTCAGGAAAACCATCTTCGTCTTCAGCATCAAGAAACTCGAAGTCGTGTCTTTCTTTAAAATTAAATTTTGGGGTTGGACGCCACCCAGCAGGATCAGTAATACTGATTAGCATGGAGTTCGGTCCTGGATCCATGTGATGTCCGTTTGTAACATCAACAGCAGCAACATTCTCAATAAAACGAACAGCACTCATGTTATTTCCTTACATAATCATACGTATCAAACCAAATGTGTCAATAGCAGTTAACAAGATGTAGTTAGCAAGCATGCCAAAAGATTTCCTAGTATAAGCAGCCCAAGCATAGATAGCGCAGCCAGTAATCCACACAGGATAAAGAGCCAAGAGGGGAGGGTTTGGTACGGTAAGTGCCATTGTAATGCTACACCCAATACTAATAGCCCAAGCAAGAAGCTCGGCAATAAAGCGAAAAGGATTAGAATTCCAGTCATCACGAATCCAGTCAAAAGTCGGTTTTAATAAATCAGTCATCATAAGTATATTATACACCTTTTTATAATTAAAGTAAATACCCATTTATCCTCTGGGATAGAGCATTGCAAGATTACAAATTCCAATATTTCTTTTCGATCTCCATAACTCCAGTGATACGCCAGTCGTTTCCAAGATTCTTCATATAGTGTTGAGTAAATTCTCCATTGAAAGTTCTAAACTCACCAGTCTTCCAAACTTTCTCCTCGCCATCAAATACTAAACATTGCTTCTCTGGTTCAGGAATATGAATTCCAAAGGAAGTAGTAAACCCTTCCATTTTCATTCCCATCGATTTAGATATCCAGTCCCAAACATATTGATCAGTGTGTACTGGTAGCATTTTTCCAGGACGAATAAAGTTGATGCACATATCAATCATTCCTGGACAATTGAACGCTTGCTCTATTGTCCTTTCCCAACCAGTAGCCCATGGTTGTTGCGCATTACGTGCATCAATAATAGGCAATGCCATAAATCCTCTTGCGTTTTCTGGTGGCATGTAATAACGTGTAGCAGCATCAACTCCATGAGCATCGATGTCATATTTCTGTTTCCACTCAGCATAGTCAAGAAGCATACACTCCATCAACTTCTGAAGTTGTTCATAGTGCTTGTATTGTACTGGGTCACCCAACCACATTTTCCCACTCCGTTTCAGCTAAGTCAATAACACTACTTACTCTCCAAGCATCTGATAAATTCCAAACATAGTGATGTTGCGTTCTACCCTCAAAAGCAATAATTTCTTTGTTGCCATAAGAACGAGTTGCTTGCGCAAATTGTATACCCTGCTTAGAAGAATCTTGTGGTTCTAACATGTCAATACCAATAGCAGCAGTATAACCTTTGGGGTTGGGAAAGTATTGACTGATTCTTTGCCATGAACCATAATCATTATGCCATGGCAGTTTACCACCATTGGGGCGAATAAAGTTGATGATTTGTTGATATAGACCTGGAAGTGTTGAAGTAATTTCTTTTGTCCTCAACCAATGATTGGGATACATTTTATTATCGATCTCACCATCAATGAAGATTGGCACTGCCCACCAATCATCCTTATATTCCATTTCTTCTTCAGTACTAATCTCGGGATACTCAAACTGAAAAACGCAAATGTGTTTCCTTGGATCTGGATGGTCTATAATAAACTCATCGTAATCTAGTTTGAGGGCATCTGCCATCTGCACTAACTTGTCATAGTGCTTGTATTTTTTAGCATCAACGAACATACATACTTTCCTCTCGTGACCAAATGTCATTAAGACGTTCAGAGAATCCTTCTAGATTAAATTCGCTTGCTTGAATATCTACTACTGCAGCAACACGCCAGTTATCAGTAAGATTCCATGCTGTGTGTCTACAGTTCCTACCTTCAAAGATAACCCATCCTCCGTTTACCTGTCCTCTTGACTCGCCATCAAATTCAAGACCACATAACTTTGGATCAGATGAAGGAATGTCAACACCAATAGAAACTGTAAAGCCACGTTGTAGCTTACCTGTCCAACGATCGATACGCTCCCATCCTCCACGGTCATCGTGTATAGGAAGCACACCTCCTGGTTTAATAAAGTTGACCATCATCTGTAACAGTCCTGGAATCTGAGGAACATACTCAGCAGTTGTTTTCCAGTTATCTTTAAAGCGATCAGAAATTTTACCATCTAGATAAATCGCTTCACCATACCAAACTTCTCTTGGGTTAGGTTTATCTTCCCATGCTTCTGGGTGGTGATACTCAGCAGAATTATTCGCAAACTGAAGTTCTGGATAAACATCAGGATACTCAAACTTTAAAATCTGACAAGCAGTCTTAATAGGATCGTGTCCTTGAATGCGTAGAGTGTTAAGGTCGCTACGTAGTCGTCTGGCGAGTTCTTCTAAAACACCTTCGTGTTTATATCGATCTGAATCAATCCACATTTACTACCTTCCTTCTTTCTCCTCTACGCTTTACATCTAACGTGAGGCAATGAATACCACCATCCCAAAAGTGATTGTGGCGTATTGGTGATACGTGGCATGTAATACCACGCTTATCTAGCATTTCTTGTAACTTAGGTTGCTCGTTACTAATAAAGATATTCTTACTGTCTACAACCAGCACATTAAAGTCAAAGGCAACTTCCTGCACATAACCTTTCCACTCGCTCATCCACTGATTCAAATAGTCATAGGAAAACTTACCCTGACTCTGTGTAAACGCATGGTCATAGTTAGCGAAGTCTGGCGTATCAACCAAATCATGTAGGTAGATGACTTCTTTATTTTTAGTCAGCCATGCTGGTGCCCAAAACTCTTTCTCAGCAAATACAGTTTCGTCATCTGTCATAAAGAATCCATGGTCAATGTGCCCAAGGTTATCTTGTACCGTTGTCTTATTAGATAGGATCCTTGCTTCTGGATATTGACGACGCATCCACTCTAGACCCAAATCATTTCCTGGACCACGTGTATTAGTAATCAACGCATCACCACACTTGAACATTGTAGCAGTATGCCAGAGTAGGCGATCCTTCATTACATTATGATAACGACCAACGCTGTCACTATACCAAATGCTATTGTCAGGAAAGTTCTCAAGAAGTGGAGGTGGCATACTATTCCACTCAAACCCTTGTTCAAACAGTTCACGAAAGATGTCATAGTAGGCAAGAGATTCTAACCAACGATCAGGCATCGATGTGTAGGTCTGAACAATCTTCTCGCCATACACAAGGTACTGGTCACGTGGAACAATCGGCGCTACGGGATTCTTAACTTTAAATCCAGCAATGTCAATACCACGTTCAAAGGGTAGATTCTTTGGTCGGTAAACCTTGACACCCATCTTCTCGAGAGAAGCTGAAAGTGTGTCTAGATCCTCACGTGTTTCACGGAGGATCGTTTGAAGTAGCGGAAGGCTACGTTCATCTTGAATTACATTGTCATAGAAGTTTTCTGGTGGGCAGGTGCCAACAATGATTTCTTCTAGTGGATCCCACTCAGTCCAGATTGCCATAATCTTCTCCTAGTATCTCACGCAAATAACTGTCTTCCCAATATGTATAATAGTTTGTTTTACGGAGTGCTGCTCGAGCATCTTTCAGTTTCTGCTTTGGCTGACATAGAAGAATATTGTGCTTACCATTATTAGTCTGGACGCCATTGATGGTTGTATGACGATCCTTATGGTCAGGTAGGAATATTAAATCCGTGTACTTAGCATTTAGATCCACACAGAGATCGTTCATAGACTCAAAGGAAATTTCCGCTGGGAGTAGGTAGATGATAATATCAAAGTTCCTATCCTCAGGTGGAATGATTTCGCCATTGACACGAATCATGGTGAAACGACTGGCAAGTTTCGCAAATGGACAAACTGAGTGTCCACCCAGATTATCCTGCGGTACACCCAGTGCTTCAATCCATTGGTTTAAATCAGATATCTCGTTCAATTATATCATACTCCAGTTGAGCAGGGCTGAAGTAATATTGTATACATCCCAGCACTGCTTCTTCATCAAATTTCTTACAGGAAAAAAGATCCAGAAAGATCTTACCATTATCACAGAAGTGAACAACCAGTGAGGAAGTGGTAATTAACTGAACCAGTGTCCAACCATTCTTCTCTTCCAAGTCTTCGAAGTAGGTGAGTTGTGGTTCACCATGACGAATCATTTGTATATTATCGCATAGATCTCTATTGAAGGCAAGGATGGCTTCCTTGTCTTTACAGTTTGGACTGGCACCAGATATGTTTACAATCATCTGCCAACCCCATGGTGTCTTTCGCATTTTTAATCCTCAAAGAATACTATTTATCGACTGACACGAATCTCTGCTTCAGGATTGTCAAGACAGGCAGAATGGTACTTCTTGACAAACTCAATCAAACCTTCATAGGATCCCCACCCATTAGATGGATTAAAGATCTTATACTTTTCGGGGTATCGCACCAATTCAACCAATCCTTCACTCAATAGTGAAACAATCTCAATCGCCTTGGTATACTCATGTTCGTCAGGTCGCCACAACACATCATAAAGTGTCTTACCATTAGACAACTCTACAGCCATAGCCATCTTGTTTAGATTGTGAGTGATATTACCCGAGTAAACCGAGCAGGGCTGAACCACCATTAAATCAACATCAAGACTCATTTACATCCTCCAAGTACTGCTCCATATACCGTATTGCTTCTTCCGCTTCAGTCGCATCGCACGCATACATATCCATTAAAGTGGCGTTTCTCTCGGGGGCATCGAGTCCTAAGCATTTCACCACAGAATCATAATCCCAGTCATAGGTCTTATCCATAGAATACCATAGACTTAGACAGCCATTTACATTATAGAAGGCATACCAGCAAGAATTACTCCAACGTGCATAGGACATGTCAGTTCAGCTTTCGCTTATCGTCATGGCTGTTCATATATTGATTGAGCAGAATCTCAGCCATTTCAGGATCTTCTTCCATGAGGGAATCAAAGTCCAGAGGCTGTGAATTCTCTATAAACTCACCACTCTCTATAGACTTGGTAATCTCGGCAATCAACTCATCCAGTTCTTCCTGAGTACCTTCGAAGTGATCGAAGCATCCAGGGGCAAATTCAATTTTTAGTTTCTTAGTCATACATTCCCCAATCCAACACGACTATATCCCAGCTCTGATTTAAGTTCTCTCATGTCTACAAAGAAAGGTGTAGAACCAACCATTCTTGTAAACTGAAGATTCTCTGGGAAATTATCCAGTCCAGTCTTGTGAGTTACAAGCCTCACTTTATCTCCACTCTCTAGTCCATAGAAGAAGTATGCATCTTCTCGGGTAGTCTGAGCGATTTGTTCTTTAAAAAGTTCTTGAATGTTCATAGGAATCCTGTTACAAATACCGCAATTGCAAATACAAGAATACCGACCTGAATCATTCTTAGAAGGATGTAGGTTAGTCCGTTACCGATATCCGCTAGAGTACTAAATTTCATTTCTTATCAATCCAGTCAGGATCCAACATATCGCTATGAAGGTCTTTTGTTTCAGTGTTTACTTTGGCTACCTCTACAATAACTGCCGTAGGTTGCTTAGGTGGTTCAAAGAGGGGTGAAGCCTGACTCATTGCAAATAACATTAATACTATATCCATATATGTGAACCTTTTGAAATTAAAAAATTTTTCCAGGATTTTTTTCGAGAATCCCAAAACGATTTGTGTCTAGAATCTGGCTTGTAAAGTCTAGGAAAGAGAAAAATAGACTGGTGTCTAAACCCCCAGTTTCACATGCCGACCCCATTCCAAAATATAAAGTTGAATTTACCGCATGAGCCACCGACCCACTGCTCGCTTCACATCAGTCACCGAACCTACCTTCTGACCATTGAGTCTTATATCGTACATACTACGTATACGCAAAGTTCCCATTTCTGTTTCTATCTCATAGCCATTGGCATCTTTGGTCCAGTCCTTATGGTTCATACCAGAGAAGAACAGTGTTTCCTTCAGTTCTTCCTTGGCTGTTTTCCTGCTAAACCAGATATTCATATGTCATCCTCTACACCGTCCATTATACCCTTTGTCAAGTTTGGAAGCAAATTTATTTTGTTATTTGGATATCGAACACATGCTTCCTCATCTTTCCATCATACAGTGTAACAGTGCTGCCTATACCCTTGGCATTGAACATGTTACTATACAGTTGGAAGATGGCTTCATTTAGATTGCTATTATCACCCACCTCACGACGCTTAATACGAGCCTCTGTAGTGTAGAAAGAAATACCGTTTGCAATAACACGAATCATAGTGGGTCTCCTATTAAGCAGTCAACATGTATGTAGCGAGGTCTTTCCAATCATCGTTTGCAGCACGAACCTTGGAAACAGAGATCAGAGTACGGAGGGAGATTTCCTTCACGTCATCCTTGATTTCACGAATCAGAGCCAACGCATCCTGAACGATGGTCTTATCATACTCAGGCAGAAACTCTTCAGCCATAGCGATGGTCTCCATACGCTCGATCTTCTGATCGGTGTTCATAGACAGGTCAATCATCATAGAACGACTACGGATGGCTTGGTCAATGCGACCTTCGTCTAGGTTAGAAATAAAGATCACACGACCTTCAAAGTTAAAAGAGCGAGGCAGGTCATCTTCACGCATATCAGCATTCCAGCTGATAATACGCTTACCGTAAGAGTCAAGAGCCGACTTCAGAATGTTCAACGCAACAGGGTCTTTCAGAACCGAGTCACAGTCATCAAACACGATGATACCCTTGTTGTTTTCGAACAGAGTACGGTACAGACCCTTCGGTGTAGAGTAACCCTTAACGAAAGTGAAGCATTTACGCATATTGATGATAGAACCGACCTGGAATTCAGCCAAGTCAGAGATGTCTTTATAGCCAGACTTCTCAAGAGTCTTGGTCACGGTATAGGTTTTACCCAAACCACCTTCACCAGTGATCACAGCAGAGGGCTGAACACCAGAAGCAACCATGGTAACCAGTTTTTCAACGAAGTCGAAACGCTGATTGATACCAAATTTCTCAGATTTCGGCTCAGCAGCAATGTTAGAACCCATAATCATGTCGAAGGACTTCTTGATACCAGTCAACTTCTTGTAGTGAAACTCAACCACTTCCTCCAAACCACGACCAGTCTTGCCAGTACGGACAATCTTGTCACCAATGAAGATTTCAGAACGACCAGTACGCTTTTCGGTATTGATTTTAATGGAGATTTGGTTAGACATTTTCTTTTCCTTTACAATTTCTATCACAATAAGACAATTATGCCTGAATTGTGAATTATTGTAAAGACATTTGTGTGAAAAACCCTACATTTCGTAGGGTTTTGGGGTCTCGAGGGCTGGATTTTACTGGATTTCTGGGATTTTTACTCATCTGAGACCCAAAAATCCCCATCCACTACCTCTCCACCATGGTCCACTGGGGGTTTTATATGCCAGTCCAGGTCTCTACCCTTGGCATATTGCTGTAGCATGTACTTATGTTCCTCGCCTTCGTCTGTCAGCATGCGTTTTGCCTGTCCAGATGATAACTTATCTCGGTATGTGTCATCAAATGTGCGCTTATTACCACATGAGCGAGAGCAGTATTGTCCTCTCTTACGGTGTTCTGTGCCACATGTGGGGCAGTTTTTCTTTCTGTAAACGCCAGCCATTTCAGTTACGCATAAATAGCGATTTCCAAGACACGCGATCACTACCCTTCTCTACCAACCCCACACCAAGAATACACGACACTTCTGGGTTCATCTTAAGCAATGTCCATGTTCCCTCGTTATCGTTTACCCATAGACTATACGTAGAGTAGTCATTTATATGGTTACCAGCCCAACTCAGTTCCTCTTTGTAGTCTTCTCTTAGACTATTCATTAATGTTTGTGTATCATCACACGGTACTGTATAGTCATAGTTGAAGGGAGCAGCATGTATGCTTAGACTATATGTAAGCAGGGTAAGGATTAGTAGTTTTTTCATTGAATTATCTCATAGTATTTTTGTAGTGTACCTTCGTGTACTCTATGATTCTTATTACTGGAGCCTTCGTTTATCTTGGTGCTGTTCCAGTGCCCATTGCCATTATGCTTGCTAGTCAGCTTGATTGTGACATTGGATGTTTTAGACTGTAGAATCATTCCCACCTTGTACTTCATTGGTGTCCTCCCACTCACATAGGCAATATTCATATTCAAAACAGGTTTCATCTATGGGTAGAAAGTCAAACTCAGGGCAGTAATGCTTATACTTACCGTGTAGTGTTTTACCGTAGATTTGTAGGCAGTCTTCGTCAAACTCAGTCATTCAGCATGCCCCTTAGTTTCTTCACCTCTGCTTTGAGACCACGATTCTCATAATCAAGCCACCCAGCCTTCTTCTGCAACTCGTGAAATTGCTTGGCAAAATCTCGGTCTGTTGATGTTAGGTCTTCCTCGGGTCGAAGAATGAATTTTCCCTGTTCCCAGTCGAATCCATTAGATGCAGTCTTTACAGCAATCATAGGGATTGCACCAATAGTTGTATAGGGTAGTTTAATTGCAATCATTACCTCAGAATCATCTTTGGTGTGTTCAAGAATACGCTTTAGTTCACT
>JACCED011229511.1_pt1 | contig 10119 bp, 8 predicted proteins | sample 7455021 | NCBI WGS metagenome assembly JACCED01 (sample SAMN15323456, study PRJNA562643) | freshwater metagenome | isolation source: river surface water | place: USA:Blue River Watershed | collected 2017-08-19 | reverse complement strand
GAGGTACTGAATATTTCATCTCATATGAAAATACTGCTCGTACTGTACTTTACGGAATGATTCGTCTTCGTATTAATAAAGAAAACGATATGATGATGCGATTTCTAAACAATTCTGCTCTTATTCGAGAACTTCATGTTTATGGCAATCATTCAGAACTCGGTGCAGCTGCGAGTGGAGTACAAACACAACATAAGGGTCTTGGTAAAAAGCTTATTCGTGCTGCTGAAGATATTGCTTATCATCACGGGTGTGAAACAATCATTGTGATTTCTGGTGTAGGAGTTCGTGAATATTATCGTAAGCTTGGATTTACTGACTTTTATACTTATTTAGTTAAGATTGTAGACGCCCCTCATCTTTACACAGTTGTTTCGGTAACATTCTTTAGTATTATTATTATTTTGTATTTTATCTTGGTGATTTACACACTCTTTTTATAAAGTTAATTAATAAAGAAAGTTAGTTAATATTGTTGTACTGGTAATACATTTTGTTTATTTAGTTCCATATTATCAAAATTAAAAATATATGAATTAATTTTTGTACCAATAATATTTAGTTCAATATATCCATTAGTATAAAAACTTAAACGATAAAATGGTTGATTATTAATTAATTGAGAACGAATAACTAATTGAGAATTTTGTGGTGAACCATCTATAACAAGAAATTCATAACATGGTGGATCAAAAAGTAATTCAGATTTATTTATACTTTCATAACGAACATAATGGAAATTAAATTTATTTTCTATATCATCATCGTAACACTCTTCGTCACTAAATTCTTGTTCATCTTGATTATAATATTTATACTCTGGATTATGAACAAATTCATTATAAGTATCAGCGATATCTTGAATTTGTGATTCATCATAATCTTCTAAATCATTTTTATCAATTTCATTAATAGCTTCATTCATACTTTTCATATGTAATTTATTTTCTTTTTGAGATTTTTTTAATTTACTTTCAATATTAGAAATATTATCATAATTTTTAATTGTATTATTATCTTTATTAATAATTTTTTCTAAAAATAGATCATCGACAGAATTAATACAAATCATATAAATCTCATCATTTTTTTTAACATAGAGATTACCATTTTGATCAAACTCAATAATATTTAATTCTAGAGGCATTATAATTTTATTTAATAATTATTTATTAATCATTAAATTTAATTTAATATTATTTCAACTTTTTTCAATATTATAAGATCCACTCTGTAATAAATTAAGTTTTTCTTTTAATTTATCAACTATTTCTGAAGGTGTTATATCTTTTCTAAATTCTTTTAATTGTTGTTTTTTTATTCCTTCTGATTCACGTATTATTTTAACTCTTTCATTTATGTTTGTTATATTTGATAAAGTATCACGTTTTATTTTAATATCTTCTAATTCAGAAGCTATAGATTTATTAATAATATCTATTAGTTCTTCACATTCTTTAATTTTTTCCCCATATTTACGTATATAATTATCTAGATGTATTTTTTGAAAATCAGCAATTTTTTGTTTTTGTACTATTTTATTTATTTTTGTTTGTAAATTAAGATATTTTTCATTATAATATGTTATAAATTCTTTACAATCATTGAAAATATCTAATATAAAAGTTATTTTTGAAATATTTTCTTTACAATTTCTTCTAGTTTCTTCATTTAATTCACATATAAAACCATTATATGTAGTAAATATATCATTATTAATTAATTTAAGCATATCATGAATAATATCTAAATTTCTAATAAAAATAGATGACATATTAATATGTTGGCTTTGTAATATTCCATTAATTTTTTTAATTGAATTTAAAATATTTTCAAACTTATGTTGTTCATTTTCAACTATATCAAATCTTAATAATGCAAATGAATCTGAATTTAAATGTCTACCAGCATCAGTGTTTGTACTAATTGTTAATACAGGGAAATAATTAAATTTATTTGCTAATTCTTTATTAAGTCTTAATCTTGCAATAGGTCCATTAACTCTATGTTCATATGTTTTAATAGATTTATTATAAAATAAGAATTGATCTACATCAATCATATTTGGATTACCAATAACATCAATATTATTATCATCTTTAATATTTTTAAATAAAATAGAATTACCATAAGAATCTTGATGACCTCTAATTATAAAATTAATATTATGTCTATTTAAAAATTTATTTGTTCCTTTAGCAGTAAACTTAAATATATCGCCACCACGTGACGAATCTACATAATCTTCTTCTCCAGTAGGTTCCTCTCCAAAATCATTCCATTTAATATGTGTAGAATCCGATCCTGTTAAATATATTATTTTATCATCTTTAAAACCATCTAAAAAATTATTTGTTAAATAACTTATTGGAAATCCACCATGAGAACACCAAAATAAATTTCCTTCACAATTAAAAACAACTCCAGCTGGTAATATATTTAAAAAGTGTAAATATGTACTAAAAAAATATAATACACCTCTATCACCTAATTTAATTGTCATTTCATCTGAAAATCCAGATCCCTCAAAAATATTATATACTTCATGATTACCTCTATTATAAATAACTTTTAAATCATCTTCTGTATTATTGATATGAATTAATTTAAAAATAATGTTAATAATATCGAGACAATATCTACCTCTATCAAGTACATCTCCTAAAAATATTATTTTATAATTATCTTTTATTTTAAAAGTATCTAAATCTAATATATCATATTTATGTAATCTACATAATAATCTAAAAAATGTATGAAAGCTTCCATGAAAATCACCAAACATAACTATTTTTGTTTTATTTGTTATATTTACTTGTAGTAATATTGAATCATTAATATTTTTTGTTTTTAAAATATCAAGAGGTATAGTGTTATAATTTGAATTAATATATTTTGTAAATTGTTCACCAGTATCATTGTTTGGTATACGTTTTTTAATATATTCTGTCTGAACTGAAATAGCAGATCTCAGATTTAATAAAATTAAATCTATAGATTTTTTAGTAAGATTATCATGTACTTCATATTTTGCTAAAAATTCTTTATAATTATTATATAAATTTTCAATTTCATATATAGGAAATGGATTTTGAGTATCAAATATTGGTAATGGATTTTTTTTATTTTCAGTTATAAAATGTTTATATCCTCCACTATGTTCAGTTATAACAACTTCATTAGTAATCGGATCACAAGTAGATCTATGTGTATCAGGTTCATCAGTAATTGCTCCTTCTATACCAATTCGTTGGCAAGAGTTTTCATCAGAATCAACAATATTACCAAATTTAAATAATGCATTTTCATCTTTAATAAAACCGTTAAATCTATCAATTGGTTTATATTTATGTATTTGATATTCATAAAATTCTATTATTGGATTTAATTTAGTTGATTGTTCCATCATAATAATATATAATTATATATTATTATTATTAATAGAAATAACTAAATATCAAGTCTAAGTATTTCTTCTACTTCTGGTTTAGTAAGATAACAATTTTTTAAATTTTTTAGTTGGTTTTGTTTTTTAGCATTATAAATAGATACAAAATGAGAAATACTATCATCATAAAAATCACGAATATTTAAATGTTCAAGAGTAGATACTTTATCTCCATTTTGTCCGCATAAATCTCCTGTAAAATATAAATTATTATCTGGAATAATATGTTTAACACCATAATTAATAAGAGTTTGTTTAATCATATCTTTAGAATGTGATGTTCTCGCCGTAACTATATAAACATTATAATTGTGTTCATGATATTTATGTATTAACTTAATAATTTTTTTAAATTTATTTGGAGCAGCTGGTAAATGATTTGGAAATGTAGGGTGTCTATTACCAGATTTTCCTGTTGGTGATACATCAACATGAATTACTCCATCAAAATCAAAAGCAACATTTTTTTTGGTAGTCATTTATAATATATATATTAGTTTATTATATATTAGTTTATTTATTAGTTTATTATTTATTCATTATAATAAGTGTAAATAAATAAAGTAATTGTAAATATTCATCTGCTTTTTCAAGTAATTTCGTATTTATATTTAATATTTCCATAATAAGTTTACTCTTATTTTGATTAGACATACTAGAATTGACTATTTTATTTTTTAGAAATTTTAGTAGATCATTTATATTTATACCATTATTTATTACATTTTTAGTAATAGTATTAATTTCATAAATATTTGCATCCATCATATTAAGCCATATATTTTCTAATATTTGTTTTCCAGTTGTTCCAGTTAATATATCACAATCTTCAATTGTAATATCATTTTTCATTTTAAGAATATATTTACAATTTTGTAAAATCATAATTGCTTTACGACAATCACCTTCACTAATTTCTGCTATTCTATTAATACAATCATTATTAATTTTTAATTTTTCAAATTTACAAATTATATTTAATCTTTCATTTAATACATCAATAGAAAGTGGTTTGAATCGAAATTTAACACAACGAGAAATAATTGGTTGAATTATTTTTTCAATATAATTACAAGTAAAACAAAATCTAGTTATTTTAGATGCAGATTCAATCACCTTTCTAAGGGCTGCTTGTGCATCAAGTGTGATAGCATCGGCTTCATCAAGAATAATTATTTTATAAGGTGGTGATGGATAATTTGGATCTGGATCAGAAATGGATTCTTTTGCAAATTTAATAATTTTATCACGAACAACATTAATACCTCTTTGATCGGAAGCATTTAATTCTAGTACACGCTCATTAATTAATTTTGGACCAAACAATTCATATGCAAGTGCTAATATTGCACTGGTTTTTCCAGTACCAGGCGGTCCATAAAATATAAAATTTGGCAAATTTCCTGTTTCAATAGTATTAAGTAATACCTTTTTAATTTCTTCTTGGTGTGCTATACTACTAATATGACATGGTCTATATTTATCTACCCACGGTATATTATTTGAATTCATTATAATTAAATTATATATAATGTCTAATATTTAATATACTTATTTTTCATTTTTTATTATTTCATTATTTTTATTATTTAATCAAGTATTTAGATTATTTTAACCAACTTATTGCGTACGTTAAAAAGTAATATAAATAATATAAATAATTGTTATAAATGTCTGATTTAAATTTATCATCAAATACTTCTGATGACTTTGAGCCAATTATGAACGCAACACAATTAGGTAATTTTAATTTTCTTAATAATAGCTCAGATGAGGCATCATCTGTTAATGTCGATACACCAAGACCACCACCACAAATACCATCATCCTCATCACAATCACCACAAATACCAAATGCTCCAATGATGCAAAGAAAAATAATACCAGTAAATCAACAATCAGTCCAACAAATGCAACAAGTTCAAAGACCACCACAAGTCCAACAACAAAGACCACCACAAGTACAACAAGTCCAACAAATGCAAAGACCACCACAAGTACAACAAGTCCAACAAATGCAAAGACCACCACAAGTCCAACAAATGCAAAGATCACAACAAGTACCACAAGTACAACAAGTACAACAACAAACACCACCACAAGTACAACAACAAAGACCACCAGTACAACAATTTCAAACTCTGCAAACTCAACCAGTACAAAGAGCACCAGTTCAACAACCTCAAGTCCAAACAGTTGAACCAAATTTAATTCATTCATTTAATATGAATGAACCATCACAACTTCAATATGAAGAGAAATCAGTAACATTTAATGATGTAGTTGAAGAAAAAATAATTACACCAACAGATAATAATAGTTTTACAAATTTATCACAATTAACCTCACCAACAGACAATATAAAAAAAGTAAAAATTGGAAAATTTATGGTCCCAAAAGCAACAGTTATGTTTACAGGAGCTATAATATTGATTAGTATTATTTTATTCTTTGCTACTAAACCAAAAAGTAAAAAACAAAAAAAACAAGAAGATGAACAATAAATTGTTAATTAATAAATAAATTGTTTATTGTTGAGCACATTGTGGTGGTCCACCTTGAGCATTATTATCATCATCGATATCATCATCTCCTGGACGACCACGACGACGATATTTATTTTTCATACTTTCTTTTTTATCTTCATTAACCATTTCTACTTTATAATCATTATAATTTATAAGATTAGAAGAAGATTTTTTAATCTCAACATATGGCTCGTTTGATAGGAGTTTCCATATCTTTGCTTTTTTATCATGTGAAATTTCTACTGATTCTACAGATAATTTAACAATGAGATCACCCTTCTTATGTTCTTCATTAAAATATGGCATACCATATCCTTTCATAACAAAAATATCACCATGACGAACTGTTTCTGACATTGAAAAAGTAAAATGTTTTCCATCAAGATGTGTAAATGTTTTCTCAAATCCACATAATGCTTCTTCGAGAGTAAGTTTAACTTCAATAAGAAGATTATTTTCATTTACTTTTCCAATTTCTTTAATTACAGTTCCACGACTATATTTTTGATGAGATATTTCTGAAATAATAACAATAACATTTGATCTATCGTGATGATCATTACGTTCATTTTGTGGAATTTCATTACCTTCATTTTCTAGAATAATTGGATGCTTTTCAGATGATCCTTTTGGAATCTGAATATTAAGACTATGTTCTTCTTTATAACATCCTACTGCTTTACAAGTTTTGCATTTTGGTGCTTTTGGATCGACACCCTTTCCACCACATCCTCTGCATTGTGATTGAATAATACCAATTGGTGTACGTTGAATTGATGAACCCTTACCATTACACATTTTACAATCTACATTTTCACCCATACAACCCTTTCCTTTACAATCTTTACAAAGAGTATAACGTTCATATTTAACCTTCTTTTTAACACCTGTATAAAGTTCTTCAAGTGTAACACGGACAGTTACTTGAACTTCTGGAATATCATTTTCTTTTTGAAAGAATTCTTTAAACATAGAGAATGGATCAAAACCAAATGGCATACCTTCTCCACCATGACCAGCATCAGCTCCATCAATTCCAGCAAATCCAAAGTTATCATATGTTTTACGTTTCATTGGGTCTTTTAATACACTATATGCTTCAGAGATTTCTCCAAACTTGCGTGTTGCTTCTTCAAGACGATGAGGATTTTTATCAGGGTGCCAAATTTTAGCAAGAGTTTTATAGGCATCTTTAATTTGATCATCTGTCGCTGTTTTTTCAATACCTAATACTTTATAATAATCAGTTTTTGAAGACATATTAATATAATATTATAATAATAAATACTTAAATTGAATTAAGGGAAATCAATTTTTTTTATGAAAATATTAAGTATAACTTAATATTTAAATAAAAAAAAGTAGTCGACCTAAAGCATAATAAACAACATAAGTAAACTAATAAACAAATTTAATTTTACGTTTACTTTCAATTGTTACCCATTCATCACTTTCTTGTCCACAAGTTTTTTGTTCAGATTTAATATATTTTATAGCTGAACTAAAATGAATATAAACATTATTAACTGATTCAATAATGTGTTTAATAATATCAACACGAAATTCTAGAGTATTTAAAAATTTAATTAAATTATCAGTTTGAATTTTTTTCATCTTAATATTAATTAAGGATGGATTAATAATTTCTACATTTTTAAATGTTTCTTTAGTTTGTTTCCATTTCAGAAGAAAATTTTCAGGAACTATGAATACTATTTGTTTGTTATTAATACAATAGATTAATTTTACAAATGTATCGATATCAAAATTAGAAATAACAAATAATTCAAATAATTTATCACGATTTCCTGCAGTAGTTGTTCGAATGCCATTACAATAATCATTTCCCATTATTATTGAAAAATCGATAAAATTATCTTTAGTAACAATTAAATTTGGTCTATTATATTTTTGTGTAATTTCATTTGTTTTATTTTGAAGAAAATTTATAATATCATCGATGCAAATAATTGATACTGTGTTGCGTACAAGATCAAGATCTCGTAATAGATATGGTGCTCCATAAAGAAGAATATCACTATCTTCAGAAAATACACCAGAACAAACATTTGTATAATAATAACCAAGAGCAGCGCATTGTGGATCTGCTTCTCCGATAGAATTTACAAATGGAATTCCACAATAATTTAAAAATTCTTTACATTCAGATATAATTTCATTATTGATGCTAAAACTACGTTTAAAATGTTTAATATATTCATCAGAATCAGTATTTCCAGAATCAACCAATTCACCACATTTTTGTTTAGAAGTTTTAATAAGTTCTTTACGCTTTTCGACTACTTCTTCTTTTAGTAGAGGACTTCTACCATCAAATACAAATACAGGAAGAATATTATTATCGGTAAAATTTTTAATAATTTTAGATAACGCAAATATATGATTAATAACTTTTCCATTTTTTGTAACAACATCTCTACCACTCTTACGAATACCAATAACATATTTATGAATATATAAAATAGTATCTACAATAGCTACTTTATTTTTAACTTCTGATAGAGGAATTTTCTTAACACAATCATTGTAAAATGACCAGAAACCAGTAATACCCATTTTGTATTTTTATTATTGGTATATATATAAAGAATAATATAAGAAATAAAATTTCAATTTTTTTGTAAGAATATTAAGTACAACTTAATATTCAAATAAAAAAATTCATGGCAAATAATTAAAAAATACTTTTTTAATTTTATTGCCGTCAATTTTTATTATTATATAAAAAGCTTACCTTTTGTATTATAATAATATCTCAATAATATCTCAATAATATCTCAATAATATTATATATAACAATATGGACTATAAACAAAAATATTTAAAATATAAACAAAAATATATTGAACTCAAACAACAAATAGGTGGTACAAGAAATTGTTTAAGTATAAATAATCATTTTAAGACCCAATTTTTAAATTATTGTGTTAAATTAAATATAGATAGAAAATATATTAATAAATTATTAGTTAGTTGTAAACAATTAACAAATAGAACAGAATATGAAAAAGAGATAAGTTCTTTTATGGAAGATAAAAAAATACCAAAATCAGACCATGAAAAAATTAAAAATGCAATATTAGTTTTTGCATCTCAATGTTCAGAATTAAATTGTAAATATTTTTCTAATGAATTAGAAGAAGCAGATGCTCTTAATCAATTTATAGAAGATTTCTCTTCACCATTATGTAAAAAAGATCAATTTGTATTAAATAAAATAGACTCAACTTTAAAAGAACAATATAATACATATATGAATTATTGTGAAGATGAAGATCTGACAGAATTAAACGGTGATGCAAAAATTAACTTTTTTAATGCAAAAAAAGAAATTCAAACAAAAATATATCAAGATGCATTATCTAAAGAAAAAAATATCCCAGGTACTTTTAAATTCTTTAATAATTATATCGACGATTGTGTTTTATTAAATAAATTTAAAGAAGATAATCCAAAAAGATTAGATTGTACTGGTTTTCAAAAACCAGAGAAAAAGTAAGTTAATAAAATAACAAACATTTTTAATAAATTTTTATAAATTATCTAATAGAATATTTATAATTACAATGATAAATCCAATATTTTAATATATATATATACAAAAAAACAATATAATAATTTTATATTTTATTATAATATTCTCAATAATATTATATATAACAATATGGACTATAAACAAAAATATTTAAAATATAAACAAAAATACATGTTATTAAAACAACTTGGTGGTGTAGGTGTAGCATGTACAGATCTAGTAAGAAATGTTAAAAAAGAAGTTAAAATAATTAAATTAGCTCTTAAATTTGCAAAAATAGATAGAACAGTTAATAAAGATACATTACAACCAGAAGAACAAGTTAATGAAAAAGATATAGCATTTATGGCAACATTAACATCTTGTGAAATAGATAGAATTTATGAATATGTTATGAAACCTTCTGAAATAAATGAAAAATTAAAGACACATAAATTTGAAGTATCAAAAAAAATTGGAGAGCTTGCTTCAAAATTTGGAGCAGTAAAATCAACAAAATCAAAACCCAAAGTTATAGAACCAGTAAAAGAAATACCAAAAGTAGAAGAACCAATTGTAGAAGAAGTAAAAGTAGAAGAAACACCAGT
>JACCED011990472.1_pt1 | contig 10120 bp, 10 predicted proteins | sample 7455021 | NCBI WGS metagenome assembly JACCED01 (sample SAMN15323456, study PRJNA562643) | freshwater metagenome | isolation source: river surface water | place: USA:Blue River Watershed | collected 2017-08-19 | reverse complement strand
CTGGCCGCCTATCGCCGCTGGGTCCAGATGGAAGAGCCGCATTGGGCGATGCTGAACTATCCGGCGATCGACTATCAAGACCAGTATTACTATGCCAAGCCCAAGAGCATGGCTGAAAAGCCGAAGTAGCTGGATGAGGTGGACCCAAAGCTTCTGGCCACCTACGAAAAGCTGGGCATTCCGCTGAAAGAACAGATGATCCTGGCCGGCGTCGAGGTGCCCGAGGGCGAGCGTCGGGTGGCCGTGGATGCGGTGTTTGATTCTGTGTCGCTGGGCACCACCTTCAAGGCCGAATTGCAAAAGGCGGGCGTGATCTTCTGCTCCATCTCTGAGGCGGTGCGCGAGCATCCAGAGCTGGTGAAGCAATACCTCGGCACGGTCGTGCCGCAGTCGGACAACTTCTTTGCCACGCTGAATTCGGCCGTGTTTTCGGACGGGTCCTTTGTCTACATCCCCAAAGGCACCCGCTGCCCGATGGAACTGTCGACCTATTTCCGCATCAATGCCGAAAACACCGGACAGTTTGAACGCACGCTGATCATTGCCGATGAAGGGTCATACGTCAGCTATCTTGAGGGCTGCACCGCGCCCAAGCGCGACACCCATCAGCTGCATGCGGCTGTGGTGGAACTGGTGATCCTGAAGGATGCCGAGATCAAGTATTCGACGGTGCAAAACTGGTATCCGGGCGACGAGGAAGGCCGGGGCGGCATTTACAACTTTGTCACCAAGCGCGCCGATTGCCGGGGCGACCGGGCCAAGGTGATGTGGACCCAAGTGGAAACCGGGTCGGCGATCACTTGGAAATACCCGTCCTGCATCTTGCGCGGCGACGATTCCCAAGGCGAGTTCTACTCGATCGCCATCGCCAACAATGCCCAGCAGGCCGACACCGGCACCAAGATGGTGCATCTGGGCAAGCGCACCAAGTCGCGCATTGTGTCCAAGGGCATTTCCGCAGGACGCGCGCAGAACACCTATCGGGGGCTTGTCAGCATGCACCCCAAGGCCACCGACAGCCGCAACTATACCCAGTGCGACAGCCTGTTGATCGGCGACAAATGCGGGGCGCATACGGTGCCTTACATTGAAGTCAAGAACAACTCATCCCGGGTGGAGCACGAGGCCACCACCTCGAAGGTGGACGAAGATCAGCTGTTCTATTGCCGCTCGCGCGGGATGGATGAAGAAGAAGCAGTGGCTTTGGTGGTGAACGGGTTCTGCAAAGAGGTGCTTCAGGCCTTGCCGATGGAGTTCGCCATGGAGGCGCAAAGCCTTGTGGCGATCAGCCTTGAAGGGTCGGTGGGGTGAAGGACGGCAAGCCGAAAAACGCGCGGCTTAACAAGCACGCGGCGGCGCCGGTGGCGACAGCGGATCTGGTGGTCAGCCCCGCCGGTCAGGTCGTGCGCGCGGTGATCGACGGCAAACCGGTGTTCTTCACGCTGACCAACACCAAGGATGTCATCCAGAAGGAACATCTGGCCGGCCGGTTCTATGAGACCGAAGAGTTGGAGATCATCCGCGCCCATTGCCCGAAGAACGCGGTCTTCGTCGATATCGGGGCAAATATCGGCAACCACGCGCTGTTTGCGCTGAAAATGCTGGGCGTCAAGCAGGTAATCCCGTTTGAACCGAACCCGGTGGCGATTGCGGTTCTAACCTCAAACCTTGGGCTGAACGGCGAGTTGCCGCGCTGTGATCTGTCGCATCTGGGGCTGGGCCTGTCGGACAAGCCGCAGGACGGTTTGGCGATGGAGGTCGACAAGCCCAACAAGAACCTTGGCGGTGGCCGTCTGGTGGCGGGCGGTGATCTGCGGGTGATTGCCGGCGATCAGGCGCTGGCCAAGGCCAAGGTGGATTTCATCAAGATCGACGTTGAGGGCATGGAAATGCAGGTGCTGGGTGGTCTGGCCCAGACGCTGGAGCGCTGCCGTCCGATGATCTTTATCGAAGTGGACGAGGCAAACCGGGCTGATTTTCTGTCTTGGGTTGAGGCCAACCATTATGACATCGCCGCCACCTTCCGCCGCTATCCGGTGAATGAGAATTTCTTGCTCAAACCCGCCCGCAAGGGCGCTAAGGGCTGAGCAATGAACGCGCTGACCGCCCCCAAGCTGACCCTGCCGCCCGAAGAAGCCGAGGTGCTGCGCGACGCCTACGCGGCGGCGCGGGTGATCTTGGAATATGGCTCGGGTGGCTCGACACTGGTGGCGGGCGAAAACCCCGAGGGAGTGATCTTTTCGGTGGAAAGCGATGCCAATTGGATCGCGATGATGCAGCGCTGGTTTGATGAAAACCCGCCCCATGGGCAGGTTGTGTTGCATCACGCCGACATTGGCGACACCAAGGCTTGGGGCATGCCGGTGAACAATCGCCGCGTTGCGCGTTGGCCGGGTTATCCGATGTCGGTCTGGGACCGCGACGATTTTCAGCAGCCTGATACCGTGTTGATCGACGGGCGGTTCCGGCTGGCCTGCTTCCTGACGGTGCTGTTGCGCACCGCGCGGCCAGTGCGGGTGCTGTGGGACGATTACAGCGACCGCACCGCCTATCACCGCGCCGAAACCCTGTGCCCGGTGCAGCGCCACCATGGGCGGATGGCCGAATTTCACGTGGAACCCCAAATGCTTGCACCCAAGGACCTGCCTGGGGTGGTTGAGGCTTTCGTGACGCCGCATTGAACTTTGCACGCATGTGCAAACCCTGAAACACCGGCCAAACTGGCCAGAAGAACAGACCGAGGACCGCAAGATGCTTGAGATCAAGAACCTTCACGTGAAACTGGCCGAAGAGGACAAGGTCATTCTGCGCGGCCTGGATCTGACCATCGGTGCGGGCGAGGTCCATGCGATCATGGGTCCGAACGGGTCGGGCAAATCGACGCTGAGCTATGTTCTGTCGGGCCGCGATGGCTATGAGGTGACCGAAGGGTCGGCCAAGCTGTTGGGTGAAGAGCTGTTGGGGATGGAGCCCGAAGCGCGCGCGGCGGCGGGCCTCTTTCTGGCCTTCCAGTACCCGGTGGAGATTCCCGGCGTTGGCAACATGACCTTCCTGCGCACCGCGCTGAACGCACAGCGCAAGGCGCGCGGCGAAGAGGAAGTTTCTGCGGGCGATTTCCTGAAACTTGTACGCGAAAAGGCTAAGGCCCTGAAGATCGACGCCGATATGCTGAAGCGCCCGGTCAACGTGGGCTTTTCGGGCGGCGAGAAAAAGCGCAACGAAATCCTGCAGATGGCCATGCTGGAGCCCAAGATGTGCATCTTGGATGAAACCGATTCCGGCTTGGATGTGGATGCGATGAAGCTCGTCTCTGACGGGGTCAACGCGCTGCGCGATGCGGGGCGGTCGTTCCTCGTGATCACCCATTACCAGCGCCTTTTGGACCACATCAAACCCGATGTGGTGCACATCATGGCGGCTGGACGCATTGTGAAAACCGGCGGGCCAGAGCTGGCGCTGGAGGTGGAAAACAATGGTTATGCCGATCTTTTGGCCGAGGTGCAGTGATGGCGCTGATGAAGGCAAAATCTGACGCGCTGGCAGCGCGGCTGGTGGGCCGGGTTGCGGGGCAGGGTGGTTGGCTGGGCGTGGCGCAGACGGCTGCCTTGGACCGGTTGCAGCCGATGGGCCTGCCGGGCAAGCGGGATGAGTACTGGCGCTATACCGACCCGTCCAGCCTGACGGTGCCTTCTGCGCCAAAGGCTGATCTTTTCGACACCAAAGGCGAGCCGCGTCCTTTTTCCGCGATTGATCGGCTGAAAATCGTGTTTGTCGACGGTGTCTTTGACCCGTCACAATCTGACGCGTTGACGCTGGAAGGGCTTGAGATCGCACATCTTTCCGATGCAGCCGCGGATGCGGGCCATTGGGCGGCGGGCGTGTACGGCACGCTTGAGGCGCGCGGGCAGGTTCCGGTGGAACGGCCCTTGGCGGCGCTGAACACCGCGATGGCGCAGTCAGGTGTGTTGATCCGCGTAACGGGAAAGCCATCAAAACCCGTTTCCTTGATTTATCTCCGCACATCAGACACTTCCGACGCAACGCTCCACCATTTTGTGAAGATGGAGCCGGGCTCCGAGATGACGCTCTTGGAAAACGGCCCCGCCGCGGCGCGGCTGAACAAGGTGCTTGAGGTGGACGTGGCCGAAGGCGCGCGCTTTCACCATGTGCGCACCCAAGGCCGTGACCATCAGCGCCGCGCCGCGACCCATGTTTTCGCACGCATCGCCAAGGCTGCACTGTTCAAATCCTTTACCCTGACCGCCAATGGTCGGCTGACCCGCAACGACGCCTATATCGAACTTTTGGGCGATGATGCGGCGGCCCATATTGCCGGAGCCTGCATGGGGGACGGGGAGTTTCACCATGATGACACGGTGTTTGTCACCCACGCCGGGCAGCGCTGCGAAAGCCGTCAGGTGTTCAAGAAAGTGCTGAAGAACGGCGCAGTGGGCGTGTTTCAAGGCAAGATTCTGGTCAAGCCCGGCGCGCAAAAGACCGATGGCTATCAGATCAGCCAGTCGCTTTTGCTCGATGAGGCGAGCCAGTTCCTCGCCAAGCCCGAGTTGGAGATTTACGCTGACGATGTGAAGTGCAGCCACGGCTCCACTTCGGGCGCGATCGATGAGACGGCGCTTTACTATCTGCGCTCGCGCGGGGTTCCGCTAAAAGCCGCGCAGTCGCTTTTGGTGCTGGCCTTCTTGGCCGAGGCGATTGCCGAGATCGAAGATGAAGCGATTGCCGATGATATCCGCGACCGGCTGGAAGGCTGGCTGCATCGCCACGAGCATTAAGATGTCGCTGTTGGTGGACATTATGGACAGCTGGCGCGCCCCACGGCGGGTGGTGCGCCAGCACTTGCAGCGCCCGCGCTCTGAGGCGTTCCTCTTTACCTTTCTGTTCACCTTTTTGTTGGTGTCCTTCATCGCCCAATGGCCAGTGGCCGCTCGGTTAAGCCATATGCAGCCCGAAGTGCCGATCGAACAGCGAATGTTCGGCTTTGCCTTGGGGCTTTTTGCGCTGGTGATGCCCTTGGCCTATGCGCTGGCGGCGCTGTCGCGGTTGGTGGCGGCGGTGATGGGCGGGCAGGGCAGTTGGTATTCGGCGCGGCTGGCGCTCTTTTGGTCTTTGGCCAGCATCACGCCAGCGATGTTGTTGATGGGTTTGGCGCTGGCCTTTTTGGGGCAGGGGCAACAGACCACAGCTTTGGGTGTGGTTGTCGGGGCGGTGTTCGTGATCCGTTGGGTTTTGATGTTGCGAGAAACGGAGCGCGGGGCATGACGCTGGACACTCTTCAAGATCTCTTGCGGCTGACGCTTGTTAACCCGCGCGCAGCGGCGACACGGCTGAAAGCATTGAACCTGCCAGTGCAGACCGGCTGGAGCGCGATGTTGCTGGTGTCTGTCGTCTCGGCCTTTTTGGGCTTCATTGGCTTTCTCGCCTCGCCCATTCAGGGTGATCCGGGTGTGGCGGCCATGTTCGGCAGCCCACTGCGCACCGCGCTGATCCAGTTTACGGTTTTGGCGCTCACCGGGTTTTTGGCCTATTGGGTCGGTGGCCGCTTTGGGGGGACGGGCACGCTGGCGCAAGCGCTGGTGCTGGTGGCCTGGGTGCAGGTCCCGCCGATTGCGCTGCAACTTGTCCAGCTTGTGACGATGGTGCTTGCCCCCGAGCTGGCGCCTTTGGTCGGGATTGTGGGCTTTGCGCTTTATGCAGTGCTGTTGTCGCTGTTCATCGCGGAACTGCATGGGTTCCGTTCAGGTGTGGCAGTGTTTTTCGGCATTCTTGCTGTGAGTTTTCTGGTGGCGCTTGGTGCGGCTTTTCTTTTCGCTTTCCTGATCGGAGTGCCCCAGAATGTATGACGTCGCACACATCCGGGGTGATTTTCCGATCCTGTCCCGCACGGTGAACGGCAAGCCGCTCGTGTACCTCGACAATGGGGCCTCAGCGCAAAAACCGCGCGCGGTGATTGATGCGGTGACCCAAGCCTATTCGATGGAATATGCCAATGTTCACAGGGGCCTGCACTACCTTTCGAACTTTGCCACCGACAAGTATGAGGCGGTGCGCGGCACCATCGCGCGGTTTCTGAAGGCTGGGTCGGAAGACGAGATTGTCTTCACCTCGGGTGCGACGGAGGGGATCAACCTTGTGTCCTATGGCTGGGCCGCACCGCGTTTGCAGCCGGGCGATGAGATCGTGCTGTCGATCATGGAGCATCACGCCAATATTGTGCCTTGGCATTTCTTGCGTGAACGCCAAGGCGTGGTGCTGAAATGGGTCGAGGTGGATGCCAACGGCGATCTGGACCCGCAGGCGGTGATTGATGCGATTGGGCCTAAGACCAAACTTGTCGCAATCACGCATATGTCCAATGTGTTGGGCACTGTTGTTGATGTGAAAGCGATATGCCGCGCCGCCCGTGAAAAGGGCGTGCCAGTGCTGGTCGACGGCTCGCAGGCGGCGGTGCATATGCCGGTGGATGTGGTGGATCTTGGCGCGGATTTTTACGCTTTTACCGGCCACAAGCTTTATGGCCCCTCGGGGTCTGGGGCGATCTATATCCGGGCCGAACGGCAGGCCGAGATGCGCCCCTTCTTGGGCGGCGGTGACATGATCCGCGAGGTCTCGCGCGAGGCTGTCACGTGGAATGATCCGCCGATGAAGTTCGAAGCAGGCACGCCCGGCATCGTGCAGCAGATCGGTCTCGGTGTGGCACTTGAGTATATGATGGGGTTGGGGATGGAGAACATCGCCGCCCATGAACGCAAGCTTCGCGACTATGCACGTGACAAGCTCGCCGGTCTTAACTGGTTGCAGGTGCAGGGCAATTCGGCGGGGAAGGGGGCCATCTTCTCGTTCACGCTGGAAGGTCCGGCACATGCTCATGACATCTCGACCGTGCTCGACAAGCGCGGAATCGCGGTGCGCGCCGGAACCCATTGCGCCATGCCCTTGATGGAGCATCTGGGCGTCGGGGCCACGTGCCGGGCGTCGTTCGGCCTTTACAACACGGTGGAAGAGGTGGATGCCTTGGTCTCGGCGTTGGAGCTGTGCCACGACCTTTTTCAGTGATTTCGCGTTGCAGCCCTGAGCGTGGCGCGCTATAGGGGCTACAGGCACCCATAGCTCAGCTGGATAGAGTGTTGCCCTCCGAAGGCAAAGGTCGCACGTTCGAATCGTGCTGGGTGCGCCAATTCTCTTATGATCGCAACCGCAGCCCCTCGGGGTCGAAGAACGCTTTGCGCCGGACGGTTGCGGGTTGGCCCTGAACGGAAACCTGAGTGTTTTCAATCGCGAAACCCGTTTCAATATGGGCGCTGGCCAGCACCGCACCGACGGAATAGCCTTGGTCAGAATAGGTGATATGGCCGATCTGCCGCCCCTCAGCCATGACCGGTGTTTGCTCTGGGGCAGGGGTGGTGCCTGTCAGATGCAGCCCAACCCATGTGCTGGCCACCCGCTGATCGCGCTGGCGCAACAGTGCGTCTCGCCCGATGAAATCACCTTTGTCAAACTTGATGAAGGCATCGGTTCCGACGTGGAAGGGGGTTATGCTTTCATCCATATCGATGCCATGGGCCGGGTAAAGCTTTTCCAAGCCCAAAGTGAACATCGCCAGCACCCCATAGGGCCGAAGCCCAAGCGCACCACCGGCTGCAAAGAGCGTATTCCAGACATTGGCCGCCTCATCCGCTGGCACGAAAAGCTCAAATCCAAGCTCGCCCGTGACCCCGGTCCGCGAGATCATGACGCGCGTCCCGTTGAGCGTGCCATGGGTGAAACTCCAGCGTTTCAAACTGGTTAGATCGGCATCTTCAATCACTGAACTTAACAGCGCGCGTGCATTCGGGCCTTGGATTGTGGGAAAGGCGATGGCTGCCGTTTGATCGGTGACATAAGCGCGGCGGCTTGTGGCATGGTGTGAGAACCAGTCGCGCATCTTGATCCGGTTGCGCGAGCCTGACACCACCAGAAAATGCTCATCCGCCAGCCGAAACACCGTGAGGTCATCCATGATCCCGCCATCCGGCGTGCAGACGCTGGCATAGCGGGCTTGGCCGGGGCGCATCTGGGCTGCGTTGTTAACGATTAGGTGGTTCACCAAGGCCTCGGCCTCGGGACCTTTGACATCAATTTTTCCCATCGTGGACAGGTCTTGCACGCCGACATGCGCGCGGGTGTTCAGGTGTTCAGCCTGCACATCACCATAGCTGTGCACATTCAGAAACCCGCCGCCGACAGGACCCATCTGCGCGCCCATGGCGCTGGCAAGGGCGTGAAAGGGGGTACGGCGTAGGGTCATGCTGATCTCCGATAGATGATCGGCCCAGAATGTGCAGTTTCTTGGCTGGCGCGCTTTGGTGACCGACAAAGGGTGTCGGATTTGGATGTTCCGATTGTCGCATAATCTATATTATGTAATGTATTTGCAATAATCTAGCGCCACTGATAGCCTAGATCGTCTAGTAACACCTTTAAACCACGTGCTTTTCTGCAAATGGCTTGCCAGCGATCACACGGTCGACCGACAGATCCGACAGATCAAGACTTTGCCAACCACCGGTGAGCAGATGCTCAGCGATGCCGCGTCCAATGGCTGGAGATTGCTGCAGCCCATGGCCGGAGAAGCCATTCATGAACAACAGGTTCGGAACATCTGGATGCGGCCCAAGAATCGCGTTCTGGTCCAGTGTGTTATAGGCGTAATGGCCAACCCAATGGCGCATGACCTTGACGGCATCAAAGCCCGGCGCGCGATGGTAAAGCTGCTCCCAGATCACGTCTTCAAAGAGATGCAGATCAGGCTCGAAGTCATCGGCTGCGCAAGGTCCATCCTCGGCCGGCACGGTTGCCGTGATCCATTGGCCGCCGTGTTCCGGGCGCAGGTAAAAGCCGGTGTCGACCAAAAGCGGCGCATCCGGATGGCGTGCGTTCGGTGCGTCGATGACAAAGACCGTTCGTTTGCGCGGTTCCACCGGCACAGTCAGGCCAGCCCAGCCCGCCACCACAGCGGCGCGGGTTCCGGCGGCGTTCACAGCATGGCCGCAGGCCACGCGCCCGGATTTGCGCAAGGTCACTGCCGTGACGCGACCGCCAGACATCTCAAGCCCCAGCGCCTCGTCGGTGATGAACTGCACGCCTTGCGCCTTGGCGGCGGCGCGGAAACCGGACAGCAGGCCCATATTGTCAAACCAGCCCTCATCGCGCGGTCCAAAGCTGGCGGCGGCGATATCTTCGACGTTCAGCCACGGAAACCGCGCTTGGGTCTGGGCAGGGCTCCACACCTCCGTCGCCGCCCCCTGCCCCCGCTGCATCTGCGCAAGTTCGCTTAGAAGATCGGCGCCTTCCGGGCTGTGGGCCAGGAACAGATAGCCGTTTTCCTTGAAGCCCAAGGTCGGAATGCCCACATCGTGGCCCAAATGATTCTGAAAATTCCGAATAAACTCAATGCCAAAGCGCGAGATTGCGACATTGACGCCGGTGGAAAACTGCGAGCGGATCGAGGCCACCGACAATGCGGTAGAGGCGCGGGCAAAGCTTGGGTCTTGCTCCACCACCAAAACCGACAGGCCCGGCTGCATCTTGGTCAGCCAAAAGGCGCAAGACGCGCCCATAACTGCGCCGCCGATCACCACCACGTCATATGCTGTCTTTGTCATCTGCTATCCCGCGCAACGATGATCCTGTCGCTCTCGACGGCGCATCATGGGCCTTTGGATAGACAACGGCCCGCATAAGAACAAGACAGCCGGAACATTTCGCCGTGCAGCCATATCAGAAAGCCAAAGAAAGCTGCGCCAACCCGGCAAGATTCCCCACGCCTGCGCCGCCTAATGCAAAAGGGCCAGCGTTGCCGCTGGCCCCCTGCCCTGCACATGCGTGCAAAATCTGGTCGGGCTTAGCCCTGAACCATCTTCGCAACTTCCGCTGCGAAATCTTCTTCTTTTTTCTCAACGCCTTCGCCGACCATGACACGGGCATAGCCGGTGATCTCGACGCCCGCTTCTTTGGCAGCAGCCTCAACCGTCAGGTCGGGGTTGATGACGAATGCCTGACCCAGAAGCGTGTTTTCCGACAGGAAGCGCTTCATGCGGCCCGGGATGATGTTGTTGTGAAT
>JACCED012278212.1_pt1 | contig 10125 bp, 5 predicted proteins | sample 7455021 | NCBI WGS metagenome assembly JACCED01 (sample SAMN15323456, study PRJNA562643) | freshwater metagenome | isolation source: river surface water | place: USA:Blue River Watershed | collected 2017-08-19 | reverse complement strand
TCTCTCCTGGTTAACATTTTGTTTTGTAACTAATGGTTTTACACTAGGTAGAGATCTTTTTTCAGCAAAATTTCACTTTATCCAATTTCTAATCAACCTCTTAAACCCGAAGTTCAGGTTATCAAGACAGAGGAGAACTCCAAAAAGCCCTTATCAGGCGAATCGTAGACTACCTACAGCAAGCAAATGATGACTTAACATTTAGAAAAATCTTCTTAAAGACCATCGAAAATGCAGCCAAAACATGCGGAGACAGGGTCGCTCTTTCTATTTTGCATGTGGGAATTGCTTTACGCCTTCACCAGATAAAAGAGATCCATGAACTGAAGCACTTCCTCATCGGAACCCTATGGCCAGTCAAAATGCTCGAAAAGATCGCTTACGAAAAAATTACCAGTTTACCTCTTGCTGATAGGAAAGCAATTGATCAGATCGAAGTCTATCTGGGCTACCCGATCAAGCTCCAGCAAAGGCTTAAGCTAGACATTGCCGTCCAAGCGATGCACTTTTTCTCCTTGAGCAAAATAACGGATGCAGATCTTGAGCTAGCCGTTGAATACGTAGTGCATCAACAAACTAATAAAGATGCCACATGCGCTTTTTTATCCAGCCGAAAAGAATGGAGGAATGTCCTTAAAGCTCAATATCCGAAGGAATGGGAAAAGATCGTTCAAGAGAACTGCAAGGAATTAGAAACTTCCAACGAAGCTCAGGATAACTTTAATCAGCTCAAAATCAATCGGAAAAAGCGTTGGGAATGTTTGACTACTAAGGCATTACGCCAAATGAACCAAGGAGCTTTTGCAGATAAAGAATACAGCTAAGGGATGATTGATCTCACGCAAGTGGCAGTGGACAGCTCCTTTGTAACCTGAAAAATTGGGGATTTGACAAGCAGGTGTCCTAATTTTGAGACAAGCTGCGCTCTTAAGACCAATTCGCGCCCAAGGACGCTTCACTTAGCTCCTCACTGCGAAGGTCCACCGGACCTTCTCGTGTGTCCGCAGCCGAAGTAGCTCAACTTAAATAATTTGCGCGATGCAGGCAGGTTTAAATTTAGCAACTGTCCGATGCTGTCAAAAACCGATTCTTCAGGTCATTTCAGTATATCGGCTTCTAGTCCAACAATTAAATAAATTAATTGTTAAAATAAAATTTACTTCAACGCAAATCAATTAAACAATATTTTACCATTTAATTTATACACCACTTCTGGATAAAATCTTTTTTTAAACATGTGATTTCGCAAAACAAAGCAATTAAATAATTAACTTAACGCGAATTACTATGTTTCACGATTCATTGTTAATTGTATTTGTGATAAAATATTTTTTACTAATACATGAAAATTGTAATTATTTGATTTAAGGTGTTGATTATGGCTAACGGATTTAATGTTGATTTCTTTATCCCCAATCAGAATATTGATGGAACACTAAAGTGGCAAGATCCACTTAATCAAAAATTTGGAAAAGTCGATTCAAGAGAAATCTCCGTTGCTCCAAACCGGAGAAATCGCTCAAGATCTATTGTTATTAGCGAACAACCACCTGCTGAATTTGCACGGCAGACACCCATCATTAACCCACACCTGCAACGTCTCCGTGATACTGAAGTTGAAACAAATCAAAACATTGAGCATTTATTACGATCTCTGCAAGACCTTGAAACGTTAGGCCGATTTTTAAAAGATCCAGAGAGACCTTTCGATGAGATCCAATCAATGTTGCGCCATTCTCCTCTCCCTCATCAAATCTACCAACACGTTGCACAATATATGCCCTTAAGCTGTACTTCAGCTGATGCAATACAAGAAAATCCCTATCTCCTCCTTCGCCTTAAAGATGACAATGGATCGAACCCGATTGATCAATTCTGCGATCAGTTGAAGCTAAAGCTTGCCCAGAATCATGCCATTCTCCAACTAGTCGAACTAGAAACATTCGCGATTCATTCCACTTCCGATACACACACAGCTCCTCAAATAAGAGAAATCAATAACGGCGCAATCCAGATGTTCCAAGCATTATCTCCGCTTGCTAAAGATCTGTTTTGCTTGCAAATCCGGAACCTTTGCGTATGCCCCGAAGTAGCTAATTTTGGAGAAACCCATGTTCTGGAAACTCACGACTTCAATATGTTCGGTGAATATAGAGGAATAAGAATTACCGAGAGGACCATTCAGCAGTTGCAGGAGTCATCTCGCTCTTCCGTACGCTTAAATATGAGCTTTGTCCATCCGCAAGAGATCAAAGGCACAGACTCAAGAGAATTAATGCAAACAGTTCAACAACTCTATCAACTTGAAGACTTCTTAAATTTTCTAAAGGATCCTGGAAAAGCTGCTGATGCCGCCTTCCTAAGCCAAAAATTTGAACAGTTGCACACCTCTTTGCGCAAAACGTTGAAAGGATTGATGTGGATAGGTAGGCATCAAAAGGGGCATAGAGAACCTCTCGATCCAACCTCTGCCCCTCTTGACTTCGCTGCACTGTTGGGAGCACAAGATCAAACTGGTCGCTCCCTATTTGAAAAAATCCTCCTCAACCTTAACGCAAAAATCGTTGCGCAAAGAAAATTAGAACAGTTTATCCCCCTTTTACAAGCGTTAACGCAACAAGAACCGCCTGTTGAACATCAATTGATCCTTGCCGAATTCAGAAAGTTGGATCCATCTATCCAAACACACTTGGAATGCCGTCTCTATTTGGAAAGTGAAAGCAAAACAAATCCCCATTTCGGCGAACCAAATTGGGGGAGACTAGCGATTGAAGCCGATCCCCGTTGCTTACTCCCTATTGTAGATACAGAAATACGCCCGCTGTTTGAAAAAACGATCTACAGCATCCAAAACGAGTTTTTGCGACCTTGGCTAGATCTGCAAAAAATCAAAGCAAAGGAACCTTCTACACTCCCATCTTCTATCCATCAGCCGCTCGATATGCTCCGGTTTACAGCAACAACTGTCAAAACTGCTCTTACCGCACCTTTTCGCCTGTACGCAGATAGAGTTCCCATTGCTTCTACTGATCGACCTTACATGGACCATGAGCTCCGTTTGATCGCTCAAGATCAAGACGCTCAAAACTTAAGCCGCAAAGTTGCTGGACTGCTTCCGCTGATGAAAGGCCCAACTTTCTCACTACCTGCTCTTGCGGAAAGAAACATCACCTCTGCACAGTGGGGCGTATTTGAAGACAGCGCACTTCCTGAATGGAACTTCCAGATCGCTGAACGACGCTTGTCTTTAGAAGAAAGCCGTGAACAGATCCAAAAGTATAGCGATATTCTCCATACCGTGATTGAAAAAGAAGGGCTTCAAATTGCACTACCAAAAGCCTGCGCGATTCCTACACAACCGCAGACCGATGAAGAAACGCAAAGAAAGGTCGCTATTTTCTCTCCTTTATTGAACGCTATGCAGCAAGAGCCGGCTGTCAGCAATGAAGAGCTCTTTGCCCAATTTACTGGGCTCGACCAGAGCATTCAATCAAGATTGCTAGAGCAATTGTGGTATGAGAGCGGCGGTAAAACAGATCCCCATTTCGGCGGCCCCAACTGGAATGAGAGGGCAGTTCAAGATGATCCGCGCCTCTTGATCCCTTTCCTCGAAGCAGAAATCCAACACCTACACAATCCGACCTTCTTTTTAATGATCGATCAAAAAATAACTGGAACAGATTTTAGAACAGGTTTCTGCCAGCTTCCATTAGAACAACAAAGAAGATGTGCTGAAGATTTTTGCCGCTTTATTGCATTAACGGGATATAACAGAATTTCACTTGACACCATGAGTATTGTCAACGGAAAAATCAAGCTGCATGATCTACCGCTCCATTCTGCTGCCACCATTGCAGAGGCCAGAGTCAATGCACGCAACGCCCTTAATTGGTTAACTCAACAATGTTCTGGTGGTGCTTTTCCCATCTTGCGCATTGCCGCTGAAGAGCAGCTGATCATGTTGGAAGAATCGGCTCTCGATTCTCCTGAAACAATTCAGCTTTATCGCGCATTGATCAAACTAATGAAAGAATCCTCTGCAACGATTGAGCAGAAACAAACCGCTTTCCAACGCTTGCCTATTGAATTACGTGATTTTCTGTATTTTTGCGTCTGGAGCGGGCTTAAAGATATGGTTGGAATTCAAGACCATGAAATTGGAAGAAAGCGATTAGAAGCCGATATCAACATCTTGACAGAACTGAAGAATGCTTACGGGATGAGTATCCTTGAGCAATTCGAAGTCCGCAATTCGTTGACAGAAGTTCTCAACATCCTCCGGATGACAAAGCGAATTCTATCCGAAGACAATGTCGGACCTGAAGCACTGATCCTCTTTGTCGGTACTCTCGAAAAAACAATGTTGGGCTCAGCTCTGCTAGCTCCGATTGCCCAGCATTTAACTCAACAAATTGCAGCTATCCAGTCATTACATAAAGATCTTTCCGATGAAAACCTATGCGAAGTGATCAAACAGGCTCTGGTCGGATCTCCTGGTCAAGAAGGAATTCTTGATATCTATATCCACAGCATTGATGCAACCAAGCGCCAACTCTCGATCAAAGCCATCAAGCACTGCGTGAAAATGAACAGGGAATTTGCCTCTGAGCATTTCCCTACTAAGCCAGCTCCCCGCGAGAAAATCCAAGTCACTCAGCCTCCAATACCACTTGAAGCGCTCCCTCAAAGGATGCGCGTCTTGCTTGTCGCCTACGAATGCGCACAATATGGACTTAAATATGGTGGGCTTGGCGAAGCAGTTTATGGCATGGCAAGGTCTCTTACAGGCCGAGGGTGCGATGTTACTGTCTTGATGCCTAAATTTTCTGGCCTGCCAAAACCTTTGCGCGAAACAATCGAACGGCAAGGCCGCTCTACGACGGTGCGTCACGAAGTCTCAGGAAGTATGAAAGAAGACCGTGTGCTCACGATCGATCAAGAGCCTAGTCTGCATCTAGCTTATCTTGAAGATACTAATGTCGCATGCAACTATTTTGACATCCCTACTGCTTCCCAAATTTACGAAGACGGCAACAGGGCCGTTCCTCATAAAAAATGGCACGGCCTGAAAGAACGGATGGCCTATCTGGGCAACGCAACCGCTGAATACATCGTTTCTCACAAAGATGATTTCGATGCTGTCATTTACAACGATTACCATGCGGCATACGCCATTGACAGGATCGCCCACCGTTACTTCGATAGATGGGTATGCGGAGAATTCCCAGCTAACGTCTTCATCATCCATAATAACAGCTACGGCTGTCAAGGGGTTTATGGAGTTGAAGAAGCTAATGTGCTGCAGATGTTTGGCGACAACCGTGCGGGTCTCAATGTGATGATCGAAGCCGTTAAAATGGCCGATCGCACATTGACAGTTTCTGAAACATTTGCAGAAGAAATGCAACAGGGTGGCCTTACTTGGGGAATCGGCCCTTGGATCCGAAAAAGCACCCATGATGGAAAATTCAAAGGGATCATCAACGGAAGCAATCCCGACCTTTGGAACCCAAGCACAAACGCTGTTTTGAAAAACTGGAAAGACCCTATAACAGGAACAACTATCGATCTCTCCTATTCACATCAAACCGCAGACCTCGTTGCGCATAAGAAGCAAGTGATCGGCAAACAGCTCTTTAAAGTCCTTGAAAAATGGTATCCCGATGCTCTTGATTCACTAAACATCCACTCAGCTGAAGATTTCATCACCCCCCCTTTCATCGGCTATGTCGGTCGCTACGATTCAACGCAAAAAGGTCTCGATAAGTTCATTGATGTGATGCGAGCTGCCCATGACAAAGGGGCAAAATTTATTGCATTAGGAACTGGTGAAGATCAAGAAGCAAATCGAATACTCGATGCTCTCGATGCTGAAGCCAGAAAATGGGGATGCGGATGGATCACACGTGGTAAAGACGACAATGCTAGCTTGAAGATGCAGCTTGGCCAAAAGGCCGACTTATCACAAGGAATTACCGAAGATATCCCCGGTTTAGGGCCATTATGGCGATCCTTCTTTGATCTGATGGCAGTTCCTTCTGAATTCGAGCCATGTGGACTTGTCCAAACGGAAGGATGGTTGTTTGGCACCCTAGTCATTGGAACCCGCACAGGCGGTCTTGCCGATACAATCATCAGCGATCAAGCTCACCCGCGCTTCAATGGTTTTACCTATGAGCGACTTCATGAATGGAAATCTACTGAGCAGAGCCAACTCGTATACAACACAACGGCCCAAGCTCTCGATTACTGGATGAACCTTGGAGCCCCTGAAAAACAAGCGATGGTATCACGGTTGATGACAGATGGAGGCCAGTTGAGCTGGACCACATCTCCTAACGGCATTAGCCCATCAGACCGCTACCTCACCCTTCTCCAAGAAGCTATTGCCGCAAAGAAAAAACGGCATACGCAGAAAACAGACCTGTTGGGCATTGAAGATAATCCAGTTCCAGAACGAGACAATTATTTCGGAGTGGGACAACAAACCCAGCTTTACAACACGTTTGGAGCACACATCCAACCTGAAGGCGGTGTCAATTTCCGCGTGATGGCCCCTGCAGCTCAGAGCGTCAAAGTCATTACAATTGAACTGAACGAAAGGCAGGAACCGATGGGAAAAGAGACAGCTCATGAAATGCAGCGCCTCGAAGATGGCTCATGGCAAGCACTCGTTAGTAGCGCAAAAGAAGGAACTCGCTACCAATACGAACTCGTGAATAATCGAGGACAATTCGTCCGTAAAACGGATCCGTTTGCCTTTGGCTTTGATGCTAAAGATCGAAAAATATGCACAGTCGAAGCATCACCAGAAGGCTACGCATGGGCTGACAGCATATGGATGGCCAATCGTCCTGACCTTGAAGATCGCCCAAAGAACATCTATGAGGTCCATATTTCCAGCTGGCTTAAACAAGATGGCGGATTTGTTTCCTACCAAAACATTGCCGAACGTTTAGCTAAGCACTGCCTAGAAATGGGCTTTACCCACGTGCAACTCTTTGGAATCTTTGAGCACTTGGTAGACGAATCGATGGGATATCAGGTTTCAGGCTATTTTGCGCCAACATCGCGCAATGGATCTCTCAAAAATTTCCAAGGATTTGTCGATATTCTACACCAGAACAGAATCGCGGTCATCATCGACTTTGTCGCTGCACATTTCGTCAAGGACGATACCATTTTGCGCGACTTCGATGGAACCCATTTCTTCGAGACACAAGATCTGCGCAATCGCTATAGTAGATGGGGAACATTAAACTTTAACTTTGAACGTGAAGACGTCCGCAATTTTCTATTGTCATCTGTATGCTTCTTCTTGGATGAGTGCCATGTCGACGGTATCCGTACGGACGCCGTAGCCGAGCTCATCGCCTACAGTAGGTGGAGATCAAAAGATTCTTGGAACCCAGGTCCAGACGGAACAGAATGGAACAAAAGCAGTATCCAATTTATCCGCGATATGAACCGGATCGCGCGAGAAAGGCATGCTATCACCATCGCTGAGAACTCATGGAGAGCAGAATATTTTGATACACTACCTGTAGACGATCCTTCAGGTAAAGGCCTTGGCTTTGACCTCCGTTTGAACATGAAAGCCCGCGACGGCGCATTTGACTATTTTCGCCTTCCAGCTGAAGAAAGATCTCGCCAAGACAAGAAAGATCGTCTAAGACGTGCATTAACAAACTGCGGAAACCAAAGTTTCATCGGGCCTTACATGTCCCACGACGAAACTAAAAAAGCAGACCGAGGACACATTGTCCACCACGTCACAAGCTTTGACGACACTCTCGATGACGTGAAGAACAAAGTTAGGCTCTACCATGCACTGCATGCATTTGCCCCTCAGCACGCTCGTATGACTGCAATGGGAATGGAGTATGGATTCGACGGATATTTTGATCCCATCAAAGGAATGGATTGGGATCGAGCTGCAAAACCAGAGCACTGTTCGTTTAAAGAACAATGTGCACGGATCAACCGCTTCTACTTAGAAAATCGAGCATTCTGGAATGCAGGAAAAGATTTAAATCGATTCAATTGGATTCCATTGTCGACACCCAATGCTGTGATCGCATATGAGCGCATTGATCCCAAGAATCCTAATAAGCGTTATCTTGTTGTCCATAATTTCGCGAACAAACGGTTTGAAAACTTTCTGATCGGAGATCGTGAGCACGAAGCAATCCGCGATATCAAGCAAGCTAAAATCGTCTTCCGTTCTGACGAAGCCAATGAAAGACGGCTTGGCAATGCTACATTGTGTGATAGCCATAGTTCCAACAGCACCAAGGGACTGATCATCTCGCAACTGCCAAAATACGGCACCGTCATCATTGAACAAACCGTCTAGTCACAGGGAAAACACAATCGGGTTATGCAAGGTGTCTAATATCTTCTTGGGATACTACCGATTCTTCAGGTTATTTCAGTATACACTGGTTTTTAAAACGATGAAGATTTTGTTTTTTATCGGTAACGTGCTATTGTGTGAAAATCATTAATTATTGCAGGTAGTGTGTCGTATGTCTGTCGCCTGGATTTTTCTACTATTAGCCGGATTCTTCGAGATCTGTTTCACCATCGCCTTAAAGTTCAGCCAAGGATTTTCAAAGCTTATTCCGAGCATTATCACGGTCATCTTCATCGTTTTGAGCTTTTTTTCTGTTTCACAGGCCATGAAGACCATTCCTGTAGGAACAGCTTATGCCGTATGGGCCGGAATCGGCGCCGCTGGCACAGTGACATGTGGAATCATCTTTTTTGGCGATTCATACCACATCGTTCGGCTGATTTCGATTTTCTTAATCATCATTGGTATTATTGGATTAAAACTCGCCCACGTCGATTAACGATCCATGTTGAGCACCTTAGCTTTTTCAGCCGCTTTAACTCTCTTTCTTCACTTTGCAATTCTTCTTGTCTTAAAAAGGAAGGCAAAAAATCTTTTCCTGTCCCTTCTGTTCGCAATCCAAGCTCTTATCTTATTTGCTGGAGTAGACCTGCAGAGTATTTCCGGAATTCAGATCGGCACTCTTCTGATCATTCCAGCAATCGGATTAGGCCTGTCATTCGCGAGTAAAAATTACCTTCGTTCCCCTATTCTCCCGATTTTTTTTGTCTCCACTTTTTCAGTAATTACGTATCTCTATTCATCACTATTTCATTGGAGCAGTGATAAAGCTGTCTTAAAAATCACGCTGACAGGGAAAACGCAAAGCCGATCTATCGAATGGAAAACACCGCGACATCCCCTTACTCAAGCAGAGCTGACCTGTTATGAAGTGGTGATTTCTACTTTAGAGAATAAACCCCTTTGCCAAGCCTACGTGTATGGAGACTTTTGCGCAGTCCGTTGCAAAATCATCAGGCTCCATCCCTTCCTTAACCAATTAGGACTCTCGAACCTTTATCATATTGACGCCGTTTATAACGGCTATAGGACAGCTGAGGATTATAGCCGATTCCCTGTTGAGGCCATACCACTATCCCCTTTAACATCTCCGCTTGGGGTTTTTGAACGATTTTTTTGGAGACAATGGAATAAAAATTTTAACAACTACTATACTTCCAAATGGATGAAAAGCGCCACCTTAGAATCCAACTACTTCCCCTTAACCGAATCCTCATTAAAGCCCTATTGTGGCTCATTTCTCCTAACTATCACACCAGGGGGGCTATCGAGCATCCCTTTGGTAGAAAAACCTGCAAATCCTTAAAGGTTTATTGTCTTTAATCTTCCTAATCCGTTAAAAAATAATTGGAATGAAGATCCAGTTGGAGAAGCATGCCGTTATACCGAAATCACTTGAAGAATCGGAAATTCGGCAAGGAGCCGCCATGAATTTGAGTCAGGCCAAACCGACGCCGAAGCAGCTCAACTTGAATAAGTTGAGCGATGCAGGCGGATCTCAAATTCATTGGCAGGCGACGCTTGCAAAAACCGATTGTTCAAGTGATTTCGGTATAGTTACCGGCGCTTCCCTCGCAACCTGAATAATGGGTTTAGTTTATAGGGAATTGTTGCAGGTTGCGAGGCAATTTTCCGGAGATTTTGGCACGTTCAATAGCTGAAAGCACCTATGGACGTGCCAAAATCTTCGGAAAGCGCTTGCAAGATGC
>JACCED010141381.1_pt1 | contig 10127 bp, 11 predicted proteins | sample 7455021 | NCBI WGS metagenome assembly JACCED01 (sample SAMN15323456, study PRJNA562643) | freshwater metagenome | isolation source: river surface water | place: USA:Blue River Watershed | collected 2017-08-19 | reverse complement strand
TTTCTTCGGCAACGTCTTTGCTTTGTCTATTTAGCCAGGCAACTGTAGTAGTACCCGTGTTGTATTTTTTAGCATCGTCTTTAGCACTGATGCCATCCACCTGATGGGGATGGTCGATCCATTTACAAGCGAAACCAATTTTGGGTGTAGTGTGTGTAGTCATAGTTGGTATTATACTACCTCCCATAGGTTTAGGTCAAGTGGTTTTGGTTTTCTTGCTGAGTTCAGCTTCGGCCACTCGTTTCCTGAGGCTGGAGCTAGAGAATGAATGGTCACGACTGTTGAAGATACACTTGATATTACGATCGGTACACTCTTTACGACCAGAGAAATCTTGACTCTGATACTCTACACCTAGGATGCGAACATCTAACGGTAGAATAAGAATCAAGTCTCTGAGGTCTTGCTCAGTTTGATAAACAACGATTTCATCAACAAATCGGCAAGCACTTAGTTGAATCTGGCGCTCTACTACCGACTGAATAGGTTTGTTCTTAGTATCAGGACGATCAATCGTTGGGTCTGTTTGTAAGCCAGCGATTAAGTAATCACAATGATTCTTAGCTTCACTCAACATAGCGATATGACCAGCGTGTAGCATATCGAATGTAGAGAATGTAATGCCAATGGTCTTGCCTTGGTCTTTTAGTTCTTTAATTTTATTGAAAATCATACAGGGTATTCGATGTGAAAAATCTCTACTTTGTTACCTTTGAGTAACTGTACTGTTTGTTCTTCTTGTGCGTCATCTAGGGTAGAGTATACGCCCGTACCTAACAAAGTCCCGTTGATAGTCGCACCAGGACCAGCTAGAGAGAATAACCCTGTAGATGATTTCTGTACTACGAAATATAAGTCGTAGTATGTTGGACGATCAACGGGCTTAGTCATTAGATGTTACATCCTAGCTTACGAGCGTCATCAGCCCATTGATCCTTGAAGTTCTTGCCTGCGCTATACTTCGAGAATTGTTGAAATGCGTAGTTGCGCATATCATAGAGTGATGATTCATCGAACTTGTAACCATAGTCAATACAGAATTCACGATAGAGTTCTAGGTCGTTTAGAATCTGACGGACTTTAGGGTTAGGAGCGAATGTAGGTTTTGCCATTTTGATTTCCTTTTAAGTAGCGATTGTTAAGTTAGGTTTATGTAGATAGTAATTTTTCGTGAAGCTAATACCAGTGTCACGGTTGTAAGCACTGATAGTAATATCACGCTCTGAGTGTACTCTGCCTAGGACAAGATAAATGCCATCACAAAGTTCCTCAAAGGAGGGCGTAGTTTCTTTATCTAATGAGTCTAGATAATTAACTACAGATTCGCGGACTGTTTGAAAGTCAATAGTGTCGCCGGTCTTGGCTGCTAAGTCAAACATAAATTCGATGCCTGAAAAGTCCATAGTGATGCCATAGAACTTCTCGGCTGCGGTGATTACACGGGCTCGTTGCTCTGCTAGAGCCATCTCACGTTGTTCACTCATTGTTGTTCCTTTGTTTTGTGTGCTTTTGCTAAGGTGACTAATAGTTCAAACTCTTCAATCTTTTCAGCAAGACTCTTACTAGCATCCTCTAATTGAGGATACTGTTCAACAATCTTAGAACGTGCGTGTTCTTCGTCACGCTTTTGTCTTGCCCAGTTGAGTAAGGATTCTGCTTCGTATGATAGATTGATAGTAGTATGAGAACCATGTAAGACAATCCAGCTTTGACCATCATAGACTTTGATACATTGTGCTTCTAGGTCATACATCATAGCGCCTTGCATATGATTAGATGAACCGTAGTTTCTAGAGGGGCCGCCTGTTGAGCCGCCGCCCATAACTTCAATGTATCTGCCGTTACTGTTAATCGTCTTAATCATTGCTTAGCGTTGTTGTGCTGGTAGTAAGTATTCGTATTCAGCAATGCCGCTGTCAACTGTAATCTTCATAGCGCCTTGGTCACTGATGTAAACCTTCTTGTCGCCTTGTAGATCCATGATTGATAGGAACTGCTTAACTGGCCATGCCCAGCCTTTTGATAGGGTGCCTTGAACTGCTGGTTCGAAAATAAAGTTACCCGAGTGTGATGATACATCACCGAAATAAACTTTTAGGTCGCCCTTCTCAGTCTTAGTAACGAATGTTGTTTCTTCGTTGTTAGCAGTAGCTTGACGCTTCATACGCTGAATGTTAGCAACTTGAGGTGAGAACTCTACGTTCCAGGTAGCGCCAGCGAACTTGACTGCCTTGACTTTTTCTTCTACGATGCCTTGACTCATTAAGCGATAGTCGTTAACGAAGTCGCCCTTCTTAGTAGCAAAGTGAATGTAGCTAGGTACTTGCTCACCATCACGATCTTGTGTTTTCATTTCAACAACTGCGTCGGTTTCATAGTCTTCGAAACTTAGAATCGTGCGCAACTTGCTTAGGTTAGGCAAGCCGTATGTGCCGATGAATGATGCGTGTGGTGTTTTGAACTTACCGCTAACAATGACTGTACGGTCATCAGCAATAGCATTGATTTTAGTCTCGTTGCTGTCGCCTGTTACTTTGATAAGGTCAACGAAGCCCATTTGATTAGTATGGGCGATAAGGTCTTGTAAGTGATCTTTCATTGTGAATTTCCTTTGATAGTGTTAATTATACATGAGTTGATAGTTTAGTCAACATTTTTTGGATGAATTACTCAAAACTGAATAAGTCTTGGAAGGTGCTACGAATGTTGGTAGTCTCTCGTAGATTCCAGTTGAGTACACCGATAATGTTCTCAATCTTTTCATCAACAAGTGCTTGTTCCATAGCGGCATCATCGAATGGTAGTTCTTTGAACCAATCTGGCAGGCGAATTTCGTCAACGGGATAAGCGATTGATGTGATACCAAGTGGATTGTCTTTGAGTTTACAAACCACAATTTTCATACCATCAACAATCTTCATTGAATAGTTGTCACCATTCATTCTACGTAGATAGTTCCAGTTGATAGAAGCACGAGTGTGACCAGGCATGTTGATCTTCTCTGCTAGTTTGCCGAACTGAGAACTTGCCGACTTTACCACCTTTTCCTCATACGAAGTCAGCTTCTTGATGCCCTTAGGTGAGCCTTTCTCCCAAGGTTGTAGAGTCTGTAAGTACTCTTTGAACTCACGAATAGCGGCCACAACTTCTTCACGCTCACGACCAGCAAGTACAAGAGTTAGAACCTTCATCAAGAATTCTTGAATGAACTTAGGCGTATCACTACGCTTGATATCAAGACCCGTAACTTTTACGTCACCCATCTTGCCTTCTTTGTCTTTGCGCTTGCCTTCTTTGTCATACACGTTTACCGCGTACTTCTTCTTGGTCACAAAGATGCCACGATCTGCTACGATTTCTCGACCAGCTTTGATAATCTCACCGTTCTTACGTGGGCAATGGAAAGCACGTTCCATAAACTCAGGGAAAGAACTGTTGACAGATTCGCCTAGTTGATCGTAAATCTCAATAGCAGTATCTTTGTTCCAGTTCTTTGCCATCTCTTTGTCTTTGCGCAAGACGGGCCAAGCTGAAAAGTAGGCGGAGTCAGTATCGTTATAGATGATTGATTCGCCCGTGTGATCATACACACCAGCAATCGCTTCATTTAGATACGCTGACATATGCTTAACAATCTGACGACCGGTTAGAGTTGTTGACTGACCAATGCGCTTATCATAGAAACGACAATGCTTGTTCAAGAGGGCGCCATAGGCTGAGTTCAATAGAATCTTACGTACTAGCTGGCGCTTGTCATAGTATTCAAACTCTTCTTTGTCTGTAGCGTTCTTGGCTTTCTTCTGTAGCTCTTTACGCTCACTATACCATTTTGTTAGTAGACCAGGGATAACACCCTCAGTCTTGTAACTAAAGATAGTACCGTTAGCACTTAGCATCCATGGTTGATTGCTGTTAAAGATTAGTTGCCACGCTTCTGCGGCTGATAGTTCATCACTACCGCCTGCTTCCCAATCAATAGTTAAGATAGTACCACGCTCTTGATTCATTACTGCTGTGTATTCTAGGGCGCCGAACACGCCTTCCCACGCAGCCGCAAATGAAACTTTCGGGTTCTTCATCTTTTCGGCAATATACCTGTCAGTAAGTACGGGACGGATCTGCCCGACAATGGTTTCTGGTGCCATGTTGAGGGCACGGATTGTTGAAGGGTAGAGTGAGTTAAGGTCGACTGCGGCGATCCACTCGTGCATTCCCTTTTTGGGATAAGCAACATAGGCACCGACCGCCCCATCATCGTTCTGTTCTTCGTCATCGCTGTCGAAATCATTTGTATCTCTCTGTTTGTTAGGAACCATCAATCCACGTTCGTGGGCTTCGTTAATTACTGCCTGCTCGATTAGAGCTACAGAACCCATTGCTGTTTGTAGCAACACTGTGTTCTGATGGGCAATACTACATGCCAAGTCTAAGAACTTTAGCTTGTCATGAATCTTGAATAGCAACATTGTATCTTGTCTGTTGTATTCTAAGAATGTCTTCCAGTCTTTGTTGTAAAGCTGGTCTAGGGTACCTTCGTATTGAGTCTTAGTCTCACCAATTTCCATCTCACCAATGAAGTCGAGTTTGTATGAGTGACGAGATTCATAGTTATACTTCTTGTAGAGTTCAAGATAGTCCATGTGGACACGGCCGATCAAGTCGTATGTTTCTTCTTCTTGGTCGAACTTCATGTACTTGCGTTTCTTAGGAAGTTGTTTCCATAAGCAGAAGCGACGAGTATCGTCTTTACTCATAACACGAGTAATACGATTGACCATGTAGGGAATATCGAAACCGCTTGAGTTCCAGCCAGTAAGTACATCCGCATCTTCAATAATGTCAAAGAACATATTGAACATTTCTGTTTCGTTAGCGACTAGATAGGTGTTTTCGAATTGCGCTACGATGCCCTCAGCAGACTCAGGACTCATATGCTTAGGCGGAATACACAGGGTGACCAGTGTTTCTGCCCAGTCTAAGTACATTGTGATAGCAGTGATTTGGTTGAACGGATCATCTGGCGGTGCGAAGCCACGCTCAGGGTCAAAGTCAACCTCAATGTCAAAGAAACAAGTGTGTAGTTTAGGTACGTCTGAGTTGAGATAGTTATCTTCTAAACAACGAAATACAGGACTGATATCAGCCTCATACAACTTCTTACGGCTGTTGAGTCTGACTTCTTTCTGAAACTCGTCACGCTTGTTGGTCGATACTTTGGTTAGCGACTGACCATCCACACCACGGAACTTGCCGCGAGGATCGGCATAGTAAAAGGTATAGTTAGGAGCGAATTGTTGAAAGATTCTGCGACCATTTTTATCACGTTCTACAACGTGAATGATATCTTTACTTCGCTCGTGAAATGCGTCCACGTATGACATTAGAGAGTCTTACCTGTTGCTTCTAGAATGGTTTCAAGTACTGAGTGGTCACGTTGAGTCTGACCGAATTCTGCTTTGTGAGCAATTTTGATAGCTTTCTTGAGGATAGCTGGTTTGATGTTTAGCTCTTCGGCGACAGCTTTGATGGTGTCGTTCAAGCCTTCTGTTAGTGTATCAACTTCGTGAAGGATCTGCATACCTTCATTCATGATTTGCTTGAGTTTGATTTTTTGGTCACCAGAGAAAGTTACGTTTTCTTCTTGGTAGTTACCGCTTACGTCCATTGCGTCATTTGACATTGTTTACTCCTTAATGTTAGACAATGATTTAGTATAACACAGGATGTCAAAAAGTCAATAGAGATTGCGCTGTCGGTTGTCCAATTACCGATCAGACCATGGACTAGGATCGTTGACTCGGATACCAGCCGCTGAAGCACTCTTTAGTAGTTTGAGAGATTTATATAGCTGAGATAATGGAACACCGGCGTTAGTATATCCTCGTTTGATTCTGCGAACATATTCATTTTTTGGTTTGGTGCCCTGAACACCTCTCAGAGTTCTTGGGGTCATTATGTAGACTTCGGCAGCATACTTCTGTCCCTGAACATAAACTGGATAGGTTCTGCGATCATACAGGTCTGGATATCCTTCTGCTCGATCCAATTCACTGATCTTTTTGCGATCAAGAGCCCATAAACAGCCGTATACCTTACTACCAGTATTAGGCTCTACGTTAGCCCATCGATACATTTGGTATTTAAAGTTTAGTAACGTACCCACGCCCACAAGTTGGGCACCGACCATAAGTTCAGGATCAGTGAGCATACCATAAGCAAAGTAGTAGACGGGTTGCTCGGGATACTCTCTTGATTCAGCAATGATATCTTGTATTTTCATAATGTTAATCCTCACTTTTGAGTGTTGGGGCACGACTCCCACGTTCTCAACCCAGCAGGCGGGTCACCCGGAGTACCGTTAAGGTCCTAAGGTAGGGTGTTCTTATTCTCGTTCGGTTTTTAGGATACTGCGGAGGAACCAACCGTGTTTGCCATGAGCATCGATTCGCTCTGCGATAAAGTTAGCGATGCCTTGTTCGTTTGCTTCTTCAGCAATAGTAAATGCTTCTTTGAGCATAGAAGACATTTTCTCGTTGTCAGCATATAACTCAGCAATCATTAGCTCAGCACGTGGTACTTTAGTTTGATCTTCAATGATAGATAGTTCTCTCATACGGAGTAAGCTGCCAGGTGCGTATTGATTGAGCACACGAACAAACTCAGCGGCTCTGTCTACTGTGTTGTCAAATACTTCGTCTGCGATTTCGTCAAAGAGACCGTGATACTCGCGGAAGTTTTTGCCCTCTACGTTCCAGTGAAAGTTCTTAGCTTTCAAATAGAAAGAGACTGCGCTTGCTTGAATGATTTTAAGTTGTTCTGCTAACATATTATTCCCAACGTTTCTTATCAAAAGGTCTTGTTTGTTTTAGTGGCGGTTTAGCTACCGCATCTAGCCAGTCTCCAGTCTTGCCTCGTTTACTTAGGTCTCTGGTGTCTGCCTGCTTCTTGGTAACGACAGAACTAGATGGCTTGCGTTGATTAGCAGGCACAAAACGTTCCTCTGGTAGTATGTCTTTTATTCTCATAATAATGTATTTATCAGTTTAGGTCAGGCAAAAGAAAACAGGGCCTGGGCCCTGTTATTCTTGATAGTGTAGATTAGAACGGCAAAGCGTGTGCTAGTTCAGTTCTGATCCACTGGTTGGTAGCTACGCAGATGTATACATCAACTGTGCTGTTGCCAGCGTTGTTGAACATTCTGATCTCGCCTTGTACGCCAGTATCTGCGGCAGAAGTAGGTACTGACTGACCAAATGCGCCGGTTAGAACTACTGCGCCGTTCAAGGTTGTAGTTTCTGCCGCGACTAGTGCGCCTAGAATGTTTGTTGCGTTACCTGAGCTACTTATGTTCACTGTAGCGGCACCGCCTAGGTTGACTGTTGTAGCTACTGTGTTAGCGATATTGATAGTAGTAGCAGTAGTTGTGATATCGCCGCCGTTGACGCCTAGATCGCCTGTTACAGTAGCGTTCTGTGCTACTGTTAGTGCGCCTAGCATTGCTACTGTGTTACCACTAGCGCCTACGTTTAGTGTAGCACTTGTTGAAGTGATATCACCGCCGTTGACTGCTAGATCGCCTGCCGTACTAAAGTTAGCTGCCGAAGCATTGCCTGTTACAACTAAGGCGTTGCCTATAGTTGTAGTACCAGTAGCCGCGCCCATGTTGAGTGTAGTAGCCGCACCTGCGAAGTTAACTGTTGTAGCTACCGTGTCAGCGATTGCTACTGAAGTTGTGCCTGCTGCCGGTACGATATCACCAGCAATCATCATGCCGCCACCTAGAGCAGTTGTACTACCTGCAGCACCAATGTTGACCGCTGTTGCCGAGCCGAATGCGTTGACTGTTGTAGCAGTTGTATTAGCTAGATTGAATGTAGTAGCAGTTGTTGTAATATCACCGCCGTTAACAGCTACGTCACCAGCAGTTACAATATTCCCGCCTGTTACGTTGCCTGTAGCAACTACTTGACCCGCAGTATTGAAGTTGGCCGCGCTTGCGTTAGCAGTAACAACAAGTGCGTTGCCGATTGTTGCTGTGCCTGTTGCCGCACCGATAGCCACTGTTGTTGCTGCACCACCGATGTTTAGAGTCGTAGCAGTTGCGTTGACTAGGTTGAATGTAGTAGCAGTTGTAGTTAGATCGCCGCCATTGATTGCTACGTCACCTGTTGTAGTTACGTTGCTTGTAGTTACGCCAGTAGCACTGACTGATACTACGTCTGCTGTACTACCAGCAGAGATGTTTGCTGTTGTTGCTGTTAGAACTACGTTACTAGCACTAGTAGCAATACTGTTAGTCAACGTAGCGGCAATCATTGTAGTAGTGATGTTGCCGTCTACGTCTAGATCATTAGTGATAGTTAGGCCGTTAGTATCAAAACTAGCGTTAGATGAACCAGCAACTGATACTGTAACTGCGCCGTTTTGTACGATTGAGATTGTTGATGTACCGTTAGCTAGGGTGCCTACTAAGTTAGCACCAGTGATGTTGCCTGTTGCTGTTAGATAACCAGTGATGTTAGCACCAGTACCTGTGACTGTAGCAGTAGCGTTGCCTGCTGATGTAATGACTACGTTGCCAGCTGCCGCAGGGATAGCTACACTTGATGTTGTGTTAGCTAGTGGGCCCATGAAGTTAGGTGCTGTTACGTTGCCTGTTGCTGTTAGATAACCAGTGATGTTAGCACCAGTGCCTGTAGAGATAACTGTAGCATTGCCTGCTGCAAATAAGGTAACGTTGCCACTAGCAGCCACGTTCACACTGCTTGTACCGTTTACAATGTTACCTGTTACAGTTGCGCCAGTGATGTTACTAGCATTTAGAACATTAACAGTCAAGTTAGCTAAGACTTCTGTAGCGCCGTAGCCACTCTTTACAACTCTGAAGTTGCCAGTGTTGTTCATACCGATAAACGCTGTAGCATCTGCTGTGTCATAGTATCTTAGTTCTAGACCACGATCACCACTTGTTGCTGTCGAATGAGCAGTAGCTCTGTTTGAAGAGTCTAGTGCAGCGCCTAGTGTGATCGTAGGATCAACGACAACTAGGTCACTTACGTTCTCTGTGTGATATGTACCAGCAACAACCATATTGCCTGCTACAAGTAGAGTGCCGTTGACTGTTGTTCTTGTAGTTGCGCCACCTAGAATTGTGTTGCCGTTGACTTGTAGAATACCTTGAATGTTGGCCGCTGGTGTTGCACTATCAGTACTTGTGATGTTAGCAGTAACGAATGTGCCTACGTTGCCGTTGACATTACTAGTAGTGTTGCCAATGATGCCAGCAGTTACGTTGCCTGATAAGATAGTACCGTTGCCGAAGATAGAGTTAGCAGTAGCGTTACCGACCGTTAGGCCTGTTAGTGTGCCTAGTGATGTAATGTTAGGCTGTGCGTTGCTGTTAGTGTTGAACACGCCTTCGAATGTAGACGCTACTACTGTGTTAGGTACTCGTAAGTTACCTAGCGCAGTTAGCTGCATTGTTTGTTCACCAGCGGTCGAACCGCCAGTATCAACGTTTGCTACGAATAATAGTCCATTGGCAGCAGTTGATTTTAGAGCAGAATTACCAGATGAATTATCAGGTAATACGATATTACCCGTAGCGTACAAAGTAAACTCACGATTACCTGAACCAGTTGGAACACTTAGTGCTAGTGGTGTGTTGTTTACTAGTGTAGTAATGTACTGAGGAGTAGTAGCAGTTGCGGCTCGATTGCCCTCGATACGAATGTTACCTACTGTTAGTGTTGTTGCCGCGCTTGTTAAGTTAGGCTGAGCAGAAGTTACCAAGACACCTTCAATATAGTTAGCTGATACTAAGTTGCCTAAGTTAGCATTCGTGGTTGTTAAGTTGCCGTTGACTGTTAGAGTACGATTGACAAATGAGTTGCCTACTGTTACGTTGCCGAATGCGTTTAAGTTGCCGTAAGTGTCTGTGTTACTTGAAGTTACACGGAAATACATTGTAGGTGTGCCGCCTGAACTCTGTACTAATAGATTCTGATTGACTGTTACGTTGCCGGTAGCATTGACATCTACAGCACTGATGGTGTTAGCAGATACCTCATAGCTTGTTACAAAGTTGTTGCCGCGAATATTGCCGAATACTGTTAGGTCACTGCGAG